>ENA-OZGX01001096-OZGX01001096.1-human-gut-metagenome-genome-assembly--contig:-NODE-1096-length-11183-cov-5.451653_pt1 | contig 11183 bp, 7 predicted proteins | sample MGYA00244040_ERZ653674 | MGnify/ENA primary metagenome ERZ653674 (study PRJEB26926, sample SAMN06165232) | human gut metagenome | biome: ENVO:00009003; feature: ENVO:2100002; material: ENVO:00002003... | reverse complement strand
CGGCCAGTTCGCCTGTCGGAGTGTCCGCCGAGCAGTTGCAGCGCAAGCCGGGAGAAAGCCCCGAAGAGCATATCGCACGAATTACAGCGCTGCTTAAAGCCGCAGCCGAAGCAATGGCCATCGCCGCGATGGAGCACCGCCGCAGGATGGAAGAACAGAAAAGAAGAGCCAAAATGAAAATATAACCTTGAAACCAGAAAACCATGAACAACGAAAATAAGATCGACCTCTCGATCGAGATGTACGAAGACCTCAAGGAAACGCTTGTCAAAGCCATCAAAAATGCCAAAGCTGGCGGCGCAGGAAACGCAGGGTTGGAGAATGTCCAGCTTGGACGGATCGAGCGGCTGATAGAGGCCGCGGAACGCTCGCAAAAACAGATTGCGCAGTCGCTCGAACAACTGCAACGGCATACACCCTTGTCTGAAGTAAAAAACGAGCAGGTGCGGGAATTTACCGACAGATACAACACACTGCTGGCACAGTTGGCTGGGAGACTGGAGGTGATCGATACGGAGAACGGAAAGACGCATGCGTTGATAGAGCAAGTGGGGCGAGCCGTCGAAGTAGCGGCAAAGCCCGAAAACCTGCCCCTGCAGGAACACCGCCACACTTATACGCTCGACATCAAATCCTCGAAAACCGCGCTGGTAATATTCGTTATGGCAGTAATAATTGCCCTCCTTATTGGTTCTATTTACCGGATCTCGGTAAGCAATCAGCAGTTGGCCGCGAACGACCTGAAATACCGTTACGTGAAGATGTGCGGGGAAATCACCGAAAAGAAGCTGACAGAGTTGGAAACGATATTCAGGGATAAGCAGCACACGGCCATACGCGATACCGTCCGAAACCAAGTCGAGCGGTACGAAGAAGCCGTAAGACGGCGGGCAGAGCAGCTGGAACAGGCTTCAATTAAAGAGCGGAAAGCGTATAAGCTACTTCAAGATGCAGAGCATCTGAGAAAAAAGTAATTATTCTTAAAATCTCAAATCAGATAAGTATGATTGATTCATAACTGTAAAATTCCCAAAATACAGGATTGCATTTTTTTCGTATCGAAAATACCTAACAAGCAAAATATTTGTATATTTGCCGTCGCAAAGGTTTCCGAATCGCCGATTACGCGATGAAGAATGAAAAGGGAATGCAGTGAGAATCTGCGACAATACCCGTTGCTGTGAGTTCCTGCCCCAAACATGGGGCGCAAAAGGTTTTACAATCTTTGCCACTGGCCGCAAGGCTGGGAAGGCGTAAAACCGGAACAAGTCAGAAGACCTGCCGATGCATTTATAAGATTTGCAACCTGCGGGTGTACGGGTGAAAATCAAAACAGCGATTTCCCCCTGCATCCGGCATTCCGGTCTAATACGAGGCTTCCGACAGCCCTGCGAAAGGTGTGAATCCGTTTTGAATTTCTGTTGTGCCGTATCCCGCAAGGATACGGTTGATTTTTTATTTGTCAAACTTAAAATACAACAGGAATGAAAAAACTATTTACCCTTTTGGCAATCGCCCTGTTCGGCGTTGCGATGTGGAGCTGCTCGTATGACGACGACGATTTGTGGAAAGCGGTCGATGACCTCGATTCGCGCATGGAAGCTATGGAGCAAGCCATGAAGAGTGCTAACACCGATATCGATGCACTCCAAAAACTGGTCGATGCTTTACAAAAGAATGTAACTGTGACCTCCGTCATCAAAAATAATGACGGATACACAATTACATTCTCCAATGGTGAAACCGCCACGATCACCAACGGAAAAAATGGAATTGATGCTCCCGCTATCTCGGTGAAAAAAGATGGCGACGGCCTTTATTACTGGACGCTCGATGGCGATTTCATACTGGTCGACGGCGAAAAGATCAAGGCGCAGGGTGAGGACGGCGCCCCCGGACAGAATGCCGTGTCTCCGAAATTGCGTATCAATACCGAAACCAAGGAGTGGGAAATGTCGATCGACAATGGTACTACATGGACTTCGATGGGTGTCAGGGCTGAAGGAACGGATGGCGATTCGATGTTCGAGTCGGTGGATACGGTCTCGAACCCCGGTATAGCGGTCTTTACGCTTGCCGACGGCGGAAAACTCGAAATTCCCATGCAAGGAGCGTTGAATCTCGCGATTTCCGCAAAGAGAGGCATATTCGTTTACGATGAGACGCAGACCTTTACAATCGAGAGCAAGGGTGTCGAACGGATGACATGGACTAAACCCGACGGATGGAAAGTTTCGGTCGAAGGCAATATACTGACGGTTGTAGCGCCGGCCAAAGCGAACAGCTATGCAGAAACGGAGGGTGTGATCGCCTTGATCGGAATGGCCGGGAATTCCTCGTGCATGGCAGAACTGACAGTAAGTGCGGCGGATACGCATAGCTATACAATAACCTTCGAGGGTAGCGACTGGGCCAAATGGGTCGCCTGCAACTATAACCCCGGAAAATATTCAACGACACAATTAGGGAGTCCAGACGATTATGCCTGGGTCGATGAAACCACGCAGCTCACTACTGGCCGTCCTACCGGCTTCATGAACGGATGGGGCTATCCTTGGTTCGTATGCTCCTATAATTCCAATTCGCTGGATCAGAGTAAATATGGCAATTATTTATACGATCTGTATGTGTACAATCCCGACGGAGTAGAGGATAGTATGACAGGCGGAGGCCGCAATGGTTCCGATAATTTCCTGACGACATTCGGCTATTTGGATTTTGACTTTCCTTACGGTGATGGACGTCCCATTCTCGAATTTGCAGACAACAAAGCACGGACGATCCGAAGCCTGTACGTCAATTCGACCTGCTATTTCTACTCGGTTGCCACCTCCGGCAACGGACTGTCGCCCGAACTGACCAAAGACGTAACCTTCTACGCTACGGGGTTCGATGCCAACGGCAACGAAATCAAAACCATTACGATGATTTTCGCTACGCCCGAAGCCATCACGAAAACATGGACGAAATGGGATCTTTCCGAACTGGGGCCGATCGTTTCGCTTCGGCTGAACCAGGCTGGCGGCGCCGATAACGGTTACGGTTACTCGCTGCCTGCGTATTATGCAGTGGATGACATTACCGTCGAGTGGTAGCGTCGCTGCTGCGTCATCGATTGGCAGAAATGGAATCTTTCCGAACTCGGAAAAGTCAGCCGCATCGAATTCAACGTCACAGGCGACAGCGATAACGGTTATGGGTTCAGCCAACCGGCATATTTTGCGTGGGACGATCTGGCGGTAAGGTTCGAATAACCGGCCCTCATTTGCGACAACACCCGGAGTGCCGGGATAAGAAAATCCCGGCACTCCATTAATTAACAAGCGCTATCAAGAAGTGAAAAGAATATCGGTAATTTTGATACTGTTCCACTTTCTCGCCTGCGGCACTACGAATGCTCAAGATGCCGAGAATAGACAAATCCCGGATTCGGTCCGGATACTGGCTATCGACGAGGTGACGGTGCTTGGGAGACAGAACAGGGCGGTCGTCCCGGCACAGATCCTCTCCGGCGAGAAACTGCAAAGGCTCAACTCACATTCCGTATCGGATGCGTTGCGCTATTTTTCCGGTGTGCAGATAAAGGACTACGGAGGTATCGGGGGTCTGAAAACCGTCAACATCCGTAGTATGGGCAGCCAACACGTGGGGGTATTCTACGACGGCATACAGATCGGCAATGCCCAGAACGGGACGGTGGACCTCGGTAAATTTTCGCTTGACAACATGGAATTGGTATCCGTTTATAACGGCCAGAAAAGCGACATATTCCAGTCCGCACGCGATTTCGCCTCGGCAAGTGCGGTATATATGGTGACGCGCAGACCTGTTTTCGAGAGCGGACGCAGAAACCGTTTCAATGTAAAACTCAAAGGCGGTTCCTTCGACCTTATCAACGCTTCCGCCCTTTGGGAGCACCGGATCAGCGAAAACCTTTCGTCGTCGGCCAATATTGAATATCTGAACACTTCCGGCAAATATAAATTTCGCTATCATAAGGATGGCGGCTATGACACCACCGAAGTCAGACGCAACGGGGATGTCCGGTTTCTTCGCGCCGAGGCTGCTCTTTTCGGCAAGGTAAAGCGCGGAGAATGGCAGGCGAAAGGATATTTCTACAATTCAGAGCGAGGCTATCCCGGTGCAGCCGTAAAAAAGGATTACGGTATTTCATTACTGAACGAAGACCGGCAGAAAGACCGTAATTTTTTCTTTCAAGGTTCCTTAAGGCAAGAGGTGACGGATCTCTACAGCTATAAAATCCAAGCCAAATACGCCAACGACTATATGAATTACGTCATGCCGCCCGAAAGTACCGTACAACCGATGGATAATCACTATTGGCAGCAGGAGGTTTATATTACGGCTGCCAATCTGTTCGCTTTCACCCCGTGGTGGACAGCAAATCTGTCCACAGATTTCCAATGGAACAAACTCGATGCAGACGGCACCGATATGTTCAATGCGCATTTCATCGAACCGAGGCGCTATACGTTGCTGGGAGCCATAGCCACATCGGTCAACCTCAAACGATTCAGCATGCAGGCAAGCCTGCTTTACACGTATTTACATGACCGGAGCGCTCGGAGGATGGAAACAGCGCCGGATAAAAACGTATTCTCTCCCACGGTAATCGCATCGTACCGTCCGTTTGAAAAGATCGGCCTTGATATAAGAGCCTTTTATAAAGAGATATTCCGGATGCCGACCTTCAACGACCTCTATTACGTGCAATTGGGCAACCGGCTTCTGAAGCCGGAATACGCCACGCAATACAATGTGGGAGTTGTCTACTCCAAACGATTCGGCAAAGGAGTGCTGTCGACGCTCAATCTTACGGCGGATGCCTATTACAACGAGGTGAGAGACAAGATAATCGCCACCCCGACCTCCAACCAGCTCGTCTGGACAATGGTTAATCTCGGATATGTGGAGATACGCGGTGTGGATGTGACGTTCAATCCCTGTTTCAATATAGGCGGCGTGGCATTGGACACCCGGTTGAGTTATACCTATCAGAAGGCACAGGACTTCACTAAGGAGAAGGATGAAGGTTGGGAGGAAACCGTTATGGACGGATATGGCGACCAGATACCCTACATTCCGTGGCACAGCGGCACCGTGATTCTTAACGCTTCCTATCGAAAGTGGGATTTTAATTACAGTTTTATCTATACGGGAGAGCGATATATGCTCGGAAACAATACTCCGGTCAATTATATCCAGCCGTGGTATACGCACGATATGTCGCTGTCGCGAAATTTCCCATTTAAACACGCTCAGCTTCGTATCACCGCGGAGGTGAATAACATTTTCAACCAGCAATACGAAGTGGTTAAATGGTATCCCATGCCGGGAACCAATTTCAAGATTATTCTAAGTCTTACATTATGAAGGGATTTTATTTAAAATGGCTTACAGTCTTCATCGGCATTCTCATCCTTGCGGCTTCCTGCCGCAAGGACGATCCGGTATTACCCTCCGAGCCGACCTTGGTGAATCCGTGGGAACAGGTTACTGGCGATATATACGGATTTTTTCTGCTCAACGAAGGCAATATGGGAACGAACCAGGCTTCGCTCGACTATTACGACTATGAGACAGGCGTTTACACGCGAAATATTTACGGCGAACGCAACCCTTATGAGGTCAAAGACCTCGGCGACGTGGGAAACGACATTCAAATCTACGGTGACAAACTCTGGGCGGTTATAAATTGTTCCAATTATGTCGAGGTAATGGATGTCAATACGGTCAAACATATCACCAAAATAGCGATACCCAATTGCCGTTACCTCGCATTCAAAGGCAAATACGCCTATGTGAGTGCCTACGCAGGCCCCGTGCAGATAGCCCCAGACGCCCGGATCGGGTATGTAGCCAAAATCGATACGGTAAGCCTCCAGGTCGTCGATGAGTGCATTGTAGGTTATCAGCCCGAAGAGATGGCCATTGTGGGCGATAAACTCTATGTCGCCAATTCCGGCGGTTACCGTGTCCCGAATTACGACCGTACCGTGTCGGTTATCGACCTGAAAACTTTTACGGAAGAGAAAAAAATAGATGTCGCTATCAACCTTCACCGGATACAGCCGGACAATTACGGCAACCTGTATGTTTCTTCCCGCGGAGACTATTATGAAATACCTTCCAAAACATTCATAATCGACACTTCGACTGACGAGGTCACATACGAGTTCGAGGACCTGCCCAACACGCACATGACCCTGTGTCGGGATTCGCTGTTCCTTTACAGTACCGAATGGAGTTATCTGACAAACGATTGGACGGTATCCTATGCCATCGTAAACACGCGCACACGGGAGATCGTTACGCGCAACTTTATCAAAGACGGTACCGAAAAGCGTATCCAGACACCTTATGGAATCGCCGTCAACCCAAACACCGGAGAGTTTCTGGTTACCGATGCCAAAGACTACGTCCGTGCCGGAACCCTGCACTGCTTTGGGCCGGACGGCATACGAAAATGGTCGATAAGCACCGGGAACATACCGGCACATATTGTTTTCACACATAAAAAATTGCAACCGCTGGAAGAGTAACTTAACACACTTGAATATGAAAAAAAATTATGAGCGAATCGTTTTACTGCTTCTATCGGCGTTGCTTTCGGTTGGATTTCTTGCCGGGTGCAACGACGCTGATAACGGAGACGACGGTTATCTCCTGAAAAAGGAAGACATCTCTGTGAACCAGCCCGACGGGGGATTTAAGGCTCTGGTCAACCAGCCTTTCCGGATCGAAGTGAAAAGCGTTTCGGATGAGGGCGTTTCCTATGAATGGTCTCTCGGCGATTCGAAAATAGCCGATTCGAAGAATCTGGAATACACCTTCACTTCGTTGGGAACATTCACCCTTACGCTGCATGCCAGCCAGGGAACGACCACCTTCGACTATGATTTCGAGGTCAAAGTAACCACCGATTACGTACTCAAAAAGGAAGATATAACCATCGAAGAGCCCGAAGGAGGATTTAGAGCCAAGGTCGACCAACTGTTTCGGATAGAAGTAACCAGCGTGTCCGACGACGGTGTCTCTTACTTATGGTTCGAGGATGAGGAGCCGGTCGCTCAAACCAAGAATCTTGAGCACATGTTTTCACATGGCGGCGCTATCGGCTTGAAATTAACAGCATCGCAAGGGGATATCTTCTTTGATTATTATTTCACTGTTTTTGTCGAATATGCTCCTATCGACCCGCCTGCGGAAGGGGCGAATCCCTATATCACCAAAGTCTTCGACTACATGCCGGCAGTCGGACAATTTACCAATACGCTGCCGCTGTACGAGGAGGGGGATACGCAGGAGACAATGAATCAGAAAGTATTGGACGCCATCGGCAATAATAAACGCGGAATGATCACCCTCGGCGGATTCGGCGGCTACGTAACGGTCGGTTTTGACCATACAATCCAGAATGTCGAAGGCTTGCGAGACTTCCGGGTTTTAGGCAATGCCTTTTATGCAAATGCCAATCCCAATCCGGATGCTCCAGAGGGCGGAAGCTGTGAGCCCGGAGTAATTATGGTGGCCTATGATCCCGACAATCTCGGACCGGACAACGTACAATGGTATGAAATACAGGGCAGCGCCCATGTGGATCCTACCAAGGAACCGTGGTATGAAATGGCGAAGGTCAATGGTAACGATGTAAACATTTACTTCGATTACCGGATAACCTATTACCGTCCCGACAGCGAACCGACATCGAGAGACGAATGGGATACGTATATAAAATGGGAGGATAATCAGGGAAATTCCGGCTACAAAATGAAAAATCAGTATCATTCACAACCGTATTATCCGCTTTGGGCCGGAAATACGCTGTCGTTTACAGGCACATGCCTGCCTCAGAATGCCATTGACGAAAGTGGTTCGGGAACCTATTTCGTTCTTTACAAATTCCGCTATGGCTATGCGGACAATGAAATCAACAGCTATGACGACTCGTCGATCGATATAAGCTGGGCTGTCGATGCGAGCGGAAACAGCGTCAACCTGCCGGGAGTCGATTATATAAAAATATACACCGGTGTCAACCAAGAGAACGGTTGGCTTGGGGAATGTTCGACCGAAATAATGGGTGTGGAAGACCTGCATTTGCTCAAAGAGGAAATACACACAAGGCGATAAAGACCGAAATAACAGGCAATTCAAGTTTTCTGAACTTCGAAAACTCATTTCGATTTACAAATAGTTAATCGGCGGCGGGCCTTTTGATCGCGGTGAACCATTGCAAACATTCCTGCATTTAAATCCCGCCGCCGTTCTTTCACATCTGTCTGCGAGAACCGGAAAAATAGAGATTAGTAGCACGTTGTCTGCCATAACAACGCAATACTCCGGTTTCCACAGACAGATTTTTGCTGATTTGCATTTCGAAAACAATAGAAAATTTTTACAGCAAGCACAAAAATTGAAAAAATGGTCTTATCAAATATGCTTTGTTTTAATTCAACCAACGGATTACACAAAACAAAAGTAATATCAACATTTGGTTTTCGCATTCAACCATTTCTTCTCTGCGGGGAAAATGCGGGGAAAACCCGAAAATTAAAAATCGCTTAACCTGTCATAATCAACAAATTAAGCGATTTTACTGGTACCCGGAGCCGGGGTCGAACCGGCACGACATTGCTGTCATTGGTGTTTGAGACCAACGCGTCTACCGATTCCGCCATCCGGGCAAACCTCATCCGTAGAATCGGGATGGCAAAGATAGTCGAATCTTTGCAATTTTCAAAGAATCCGGCTATTTTTCAAAAAAAGCCCTGATTTTTTTCGCCTTGGCCGGACCGACCAGCGCCGAAAGCTCCTCGGCCGGAGCGGCCTTGACCTTGGCCACGGAGCGGAAGTGCTGAAGGAGCGTGCGGATCGTCTTGTCGCCGATGCCTTCGATCTGCTCCAGTTCGCTATGGATAAACGCTTTGCTGCGCTTCTGACGGTGGAACGAGACGGCGAAACGGTGCACCTCCTCCTGAATGTGCGCCAAAAAGTGGAAAAGGGGCGAAGTGGGACGGATGCCGACCAGCACGGGCGGATAGCCGCAGAGCAGTTCGGAGGTCCGGTGGCGGTCGTTCTTGGCCAGTCCGGCCACAGGTATGTCCAGCCCAAGATACTCCAGCACCTCGTGAATGATGCCCATCTGCCCCTTTCCGCCGTCGGCAATGATGAGATCGGGCAGCTCGGCCCCCTCTTCCTGAAGACGGCTGTAACGCCGGAAGACGACTTCGCGCATCGAAGCGTAATCGTCAGGCCCTTCCACGGTCTTGATGTTGAAGTGACGATACTCCTTGCGTGCGGGTTTTCCATCGCGGAAGACCACGCACGAGGCTACCGGATGGGCCCCCTGCAGATTGGAGTTGTCGAAACATTCGATGTGCCGCGGCTGTCTGTCGAGGCGCAGTTCCTTTTGAATGGCATTCATCAACCGCTCGGTATAGCGTTCGGGATTCTTGATTTCGAGGTTTTTGAGCTGCTCGGCGCGGTAGATGCGGGCGCTCTTCTGCGAGAATTCCAGCAGTTCGAGTTTTTCGCCGCGCTTCGGCACCGTGAAGGTCACGCCGTCGAACAACAGCGTCGTCGAAGGCAGGAACGGAACGACGACCTCTTTGGCGAGCGTTCCCGCGATATGCTCCACGATATGCTGGATGGCCAGCGTCAGCATGTCGCGTTCGTCGCCGCCGACGCCCGTCGAGAGTTTCACCGTATAGACGCCCACGATCGAGCCGTGGCGGATGCGCACGAAGTTGCAATAGGCCACATCGTCGTCCGGAAGAAGCGAAAAAACATCCACATCGACGATCTTCGCGCTCACGATCACCGACCTGCTCGAATAGTTGTCCAGCGCGTCCAGACGCTGTTTGTAGCGCTGCGCCAGTTCGAATTTCAACCCGGCGGCGGCATGCGACATTTCGCTTTCCAGATAGCTCCGCACGGGGCGCAGGTCGCCCTTGAGCACCGCGACGACCATATCGACCAGCTTTGCGTACTCCGCTTCGCTCTGCTCCCCGACGCAGGGACCCTTGCAGTTGCCCAGATGATACTGCAGGCAGACCGAATACCTGCCTTTGGCGATCTGTTCGGGCGCCAGATTGAGCTTGCACGTCCGCAGCGGCACCACTTCGCGCACGAATTCGAGCACGCTGTGCTGCATCATCACCGAGCTGTAGGGACCGAAATACTGCGAGCCGTCGCGCGTCAGCTGGCGGGTGGACTGCACGCGCGGAAAATGTTCGCGCCGCACCACGATCCACGGATAGGTCTTGTCGTCTTTGAGCAGAATGTTGTAACGCGGCTGGAGAGTCTTTATCAGCGAATTTTCGAGCAGCAGCGCGTCGGTCTCGCTGCTGACGACGATATGGCGGATCTCGGCGATCTGCCGCACCAGCACACGCACTTTGGCGCTGTGCTCCTTGCTCTGCACGAAATAGGAGGAGACCCGTTTGCGCAGGCTCTTGGCCTTGCCCACATAGATGATCGTCCCGGAGCGGTCCACGAACTGGTAGACGCCCGGTGACAGCGGCAGCATCGCCACCTGTTCCCTGAGGTTGTTTTTTCCGGTTTCGGCCATAACGACAATAGCAACGCAAATGTAACAAATATTTCGCAAAACCCGCAGATGCACCCCTGAAGCCCGTCAGAGGACGATATAGCGGGCCGATTTGTCCGCTCCGCTGACGAATTTGTCCAATTCTTTGGTTTATTCGTCGGAACGGCATATATTTGCAATCCAATGCAAACACCCTCAAAACTATGAGATTGATTTTACCACTGTTTCTGTTCGGTATGCTCGTAACTTCGTGTATCGACAACAATTACGATCTGTCGGAAATCGACACGGACGGCGTCGTCATCGGCGACGAATTCCGGCTGCCGCTGGCTACGGTCACCGTCAGCATGAGCGAACTGAGCAAGGAAGGCACCCACATCAAAGCCCTCTTCGACGAAGCCGATATCTGGCTGCCATCGCCGCTGCCCGCAGGCGGAAAATACGTGGATCTTCAGAAGATTCAGCACACCCCGTCCTATATCGACGAGCTGCTCGACGAACTGATCGAACAAATGAAGAGGTCCGACGCCAAAATCAACGCCGTAGCGGACCTGCTCTATGACAAGTATCTCGGCACGTTCCCTGTCTCTTATACACATCTGACGCTGCC
>ENA-OZGX01001094-OZGX01001094.1-human-gut-metagenome-genome-assembly--contig:-NODE-1094-length-11191-cov-5.219738_pt1 | contig 11191 bp, 11 predicted proteins | sample MGYA00244040_ERZ653674 | MGnify/ENA primary metagenome ERZ653674 (study PRJEB26926, sample SAMN06165232) | human gut metagenome | biome: ENVO:00009003; feature: ENVO:2100002; material: ENVO:00002003... | reverse complement strand
AGATGTCTTAGGGTCTCGTGGGCTCGGAGATGTGTATAAGAGACAGGGTAAGCACAGCGCCCTGGAGGATGATGCCGATGAGGATGATCATGCCGCTGCTAAAGCCGAACTCATACAGGGAGAAGGCTACCGCAACGGAGCTGATCCACATCATGTGGCCGGTGAGGAAGATGTACTTGAGGGGGGTGACCCGGGCCAAGAGGATGTTCACCAGGAAGCCGGCGCCCATGATGATGGCCGAGGTGGAGGCGATTACAGGCACAGCGTCCTGGATGGCGCCTACGATGATCTCCGAGCCGGTGGCGAAACCGCTCAGGTTGGTGACCTGCTGGAACAGGCCCACAAAGGGGGAGATCTCCGTGACCAGCAAGCTGGAGCCCGCGGAAAGGACCAAATAGCCCAGGGCGGTCTTCACGGTGCCGGAGAGCACATCGGAGAACTTTTTGCGCTGGGCGATCAAACCGATCAGCGCGACGATTGCAAGGATAATGGCTGGCGTCTGCAATAATTCAAGAAAAAAGTTTAAAAATGCCATGTGTGACTCCCTTCTTAGATTGGATTGGAACGAATGAGACGAATTGGTTTGTTAAATTCCAAGATACGCTTTGAGCTTTTCCTTCACCTCCGCAGTATTGACTACATTGTTGACGAATATCACGTTGGACTTGCCGGCGAACCGGTCTTGGAAATCAGCCGAGGTGACGATCAGGTCTGCATTTTTGCTTTCCACGGTCCCTGCGTCCCAATGCTCGATCTCATGATCGGTTGCGCCCAATTCCCGCAGCGCCTTATCCACCGTCATCTTTAGGATCAGGCTAGAGCCCATGCCTAATCCGCATACACAGACAATATGCATCCGAACCTCCTTGCCGCGTACCCGACAGGGAAGGAAGCTCCCTGCCATGACGCGGTTGTCGTTGTTTCGGCGACGACCCGCCGGTATTTGTTTTTAAAATGATTGCTTGGTAAATAATTATTTAAGGGTAATCGTGGTTATTATAGGCAAGAGATCAATTTGCTGTAGTTCTTGATGTGCTGGGCGTTGATGGCGTCGCCCTTATCCAGGTTGGAGCTTACGTAAATGGGGGGAATGCAGCCTGCGTTCACGCAGTTTTCCACGGTCTGGGCTATGATGGATTCCATAATGGCCATGCCCAATACCGTGCTGGTGCCGCAGAAGTGGGGTTCCAGCCCATCCATGGTGAGGGCGGCATCCCCGCTCACGCATTTCACGTCGATCACCACGTCAGCCACATCCGCCAGGTGTTTCCCGCTAGAATGCCTGGAAGTTGTGCTGCTAGAGAACTGCCGGGAGGTTAGGGCGATGACCTTCATGCCGATGGCCTTTGCCTCCAGGGCCATATCCACCACGCCGGCATTCCGGCCAGAAATGGAGACCACAATCATGGTATCCCGGGGATCGGTATCCTCCAGCTGCAAATATTGATCACAAAAACCTTCAATACGCTCCTGAAGGGTACTAAGCTTGGCTTTGGGAAACAGGGCCATATGGGGGATCAGAAGCGCGTTTACCGGAACCAGGCCGCCCGCCCGGTAAAACACCTCCATGGCGAACATCTGGGAGTGACCGCATCCAAACACGTGGATCACCCGGCCGCTTTTCACCGATTCCGCGCAATAGTTAGCGGCAATTTCGATGTTCTTCCCTTCCTGGGCAAACTGCTCTTCCAGCTGCTCCCGAATGACCTCATGATATTCCTGATATTTCATACCATATCCGCTCCCTCTTGCAGTTTTTTCATGATTTCTTCCTTGCTGCCGTTGTTTCGCAGCAGGGACAGAAACGCTTCATCCTGTAGGTATCCGCCCAGTTCCCGCATCAACTGCAAGTGGCTGTTCTTATCCACTGCCGCAAAGGTGATCGCAGCTTTGATGCGCTTTTCGCCAAGATAGACGGGATTCCGCAGCAAGACTAGGCTCATGGCCATGTCTTTTACGCCGTCCTCCGGCCTGCCGTGGAAGAATGCAATATCCTCTACCAATACCATATAGCTGCCGTACTCTGCGATGGTATCCTTTATGGACTGGAGAAAACGCGGCTCCACGCGGCCTTGTTTGACCAGCAATCCGCCGCCTATATCCACCAATTCTTCCCAGCTGTTACATACAACATCTTCTAGATAGGTTTCTTCTGTGATAAGATCACGAATCAAAATTTACCACCTCCTCCTCCCACCGATGTACCAATTTTGTCACACTCCTGCCAACTTTTCAAGGGAATAAGGTGCTTTAGGCCCAATTGGCCAGCGGTATGCAAGCAAAAGCCATACCAATTTGCCACTTGTCCGAATCGTTTGACAGGGGTACAAATTCCATTTATACTTTTATTGAGGTGGGTCGTTATGGACGGAATACCGCTTTATAAAGAAATCTATGAAGATCTTCGTAGCAGGATTCAACAAGGGGAATATTCAGAAAATTCAGTTCTGCCAGCCGAGCGCGTCTTATGCCAGGTGTACCATGTAAGCCGTTCCACCATTCGTGCGGCTTTAGAAGAGTTGCATAAAAGTGGGTATATCATCAAAGCCCATGGAAACGGAAATTTTGTAAAGCCTAAGGTATTCGAACAGCGCTTGACAAAATTCCACTCCTTTGCCGGCAGCCTGAAAGCGCAGCATATCCTCATAAAAAATCAAATCCTGGATTACGAATTGATTGAAAGCGACAAATACTTGGACTCCTTAACCAATCTTCGTCATGCGTTTCCCCTGGGCTGCCGGTGGCATAAGCTGACCCGGTTGCGGTCCGCTGAGACGTTCCCTCTTATGATCGAGACCAGCTACCTGCTGCAAAGCCGGTTTATCGCCCTGGAGCCAGACGTGCTGCGGGAAGGATCCCTATATGCCTATTTGGAGTCCCGCTATAATATGGAAATCACAGATGCCCATGAGGTGCTTTCCCCTATGTTAGCAAATACAAAAGAAAGGCTCCTGCTTCAGATACCGGCTCATATTCCTTGCATGTTATGCGAGCGGTTCTGCCATGAGCGGGAGCAGCTGATCGTGATCCACAGAACGGTGGTGCGCGGGGACAAATTCAAATTTAAAGCTGCCTATTATATAGATGAGAAGACCACCTGAGGAGGAAGAGATATGCGCATCGTCAAAGGCATGGTGTTTTGTGAGGATGGAGTGTTCCGCCCGCTGGAATTGGAGATCAGCGGGGCACAAATCGCCGCCATCCGGCCGGAAACCGCCACGCCCAGCGGGCAAATACTAGATGCTGCAGGGTGCTATGTGGTGCCCGGCTTTGTGGATATCCATATCCACGGGGCCATGGGGGCGGATTTCAGCGATGGGAAGCCGGAGGGCTTTTCTGCCATGGCAGAATTTCTGCTCAGGCAGGGGGTTACCAGCTTTCTGGGCACCTCCATGGCCCTACCGGAAGAGCGGCTGTCCACCGTATTTTCCGCTGCTAGGACCTATATGGAGCAAGCTGGCCAGAAGGGTGCAGCCCTAAGGGGCATCCATATGGAGGGTCCTTTCTTTAGCCCAGAAAAGCGGGGCGCCCAGAATCCCGAGTATATCATTCTCCCGGACTACGCCATGTTTGAGCGGCTGCTTGTGGCCAGCGGCAACAATATCCGGGTGATCGCTGTTGCGCCGGAGCTAGAGGGCGGGCTGGAATTTATTCAACGGGCCAGCCAGGTGGTAAACGTCTCCTTGGGCCATACCTGCGCGGATTTTGTCACGGCCCAGGCGGCCTTTGTCCGGGGGGCCAACCATGTGACCCACGCCTTTAACGGCATGAGCGCCTTCCACCACCGGGACCCCGGGGTCATTGGCGCGGCCATTGGTACGGGGGCCTATGTGGAGGCCATCTGCGATGGGGTACATCTGCATCCCGCGGTGATCCGGGCGCTGTTCGCCCTATTTGGTGACGACCATGTTTGCCTCATCAGCGACGCCATGCGGGCCTGCGGCATGCCGCCGGGTCAATACGACCTGGGAGGCCAGCTGGTGACCGTAGCCAACGGCGCCGCCACCATCGCCACCGGCTCCTTAGCAGGCAGCATCACCCCCTTGAGCGACTGCTTCCGCAAGGCGGTGTCCTTCGGCATCCCTCTAGAATCCGCGCTGAAGGCGGCCACCATTAATCCTGCCCGTTCCGTTGGGATAGATCAGACGGTGGGTTCCCTTGCGGTAGGAAAGCGGGCGGATATTCTCATCCTGGATCAGGAATTGCGCCTATGCCATACTATCTTTGGCGGCCAGCTGTTGGCCTGACCGGTAGGGGGAGGCACAGTCTGTGATAAAAAGCAGGCTCCATCAAGGAGATGGGCCTGCTTTTTCATTATTGTAGTGCGGAGCTATCCATTGGTTAAGAAAGCGCCCATGCCATCTTTTCCGGCCGGAGTGCCAATTCCAAGGATGGTCAATAGCGCCAGAGAAAAGGCCCTCAAAGATGACCGATGGATTCATATTCCGCCCTTTTCCCCCCCTCTTTTTCAGAGGCATCCCCCCTGGGATGCGATTGCGCGAACCGGAGATACGTGGTATACTATATCTGAATACATATGTATATTTGGAGGATTAGCAACTATGGCAAGGGGTGGATTCCCAGGCGCAGGCGGAATGAATATGCAGCAGCTGATGAAACAGGCTCAGCAAATGCAGCAGAACATGGCGAAGCTCCAGGAGGAGCTGGCCCAGCGCGAGTTTCGTGCAAGCGCGGGGGGCGGTGCGGTTAAAGCCACGGTCACCGGCGCCAAGCTACTCAAGGCCCTGGAGATCGACCCGGACTGCGTAGATCCGGAGGATCTGGAAATGCTGCAGGATATGATTCTGGCGGCGGTCAACGAGGCGCTACGCACGGCGGAGGAGACCGTAAGCGCCGAAATGGGCAAGCTGACCGGCGGTATGGGACTGGGTTTCTAGTATGCAAACAGACCCGATTCAGGCCTTGGCCCAGCAGCTGGCCAGGCTGCCGGGCATTGGTACCAAAAGCGCCCAGCGGCTTGCCTACTTCATCCTGGATATGCCGGAGACCGGCGCCCGGGAACTGGCGGCGGCCATAGAGCGGGCCCGGGACCAGGTGCATCCCTGCCCCATATGCGGCGGGTATACCAGCCAGGACCCTTGCGCCATCTGCCAGGACCCTAGCCGGGAAGGGGATGTGATCTGCGTGGTGCAGGAGGCCAAGGATGTGGCCGCTATGGAGAAGATGCGGGAATTTCGCGGGAAATACCACGTATTGCGGGGAGCCATTTCCCCCATGGATGGGATCGGCCCTGAGGATCTGCGCATTGGTGAGTTGCTGGCACGGGTGGACCAGGGCGGGATACGGGAAGTGATCCTGGCCACCAATCCGGATGTGGAAGGCGAGGCCACGGCGGTATATCTTGCCAAGCTGCTCAAGGAAAAAGGGGTGCGGTGTACCCGCATTGCCCACGGGGTGCCCATTGGTGGCAACCTGGAGTATATTGACGAAATGACCCTGTATAAGGCCATGGAAGGTCGCAGGGAGATATAACCAGAAGGAAATCTGGGTATATTAAGAATAATTGGTGTAAATCTTTCGTAAATTTTAAAGTTTTCGCAACCTTTTGGTAAGCTGGATCGTCTATTATATTAGACAGGGAGAATCAATTGAGATGCGGACGCTGCCCAGGCAGCGGCGCCCGGGGTCGGAAAGGAGCAGCGTATGTCATACCGGTATGGAAAGCGGATGGTTGCTATTCTCGCCCTGTTGGTTGTGCTGTGCCTTACGATGGGCATAGCCGGCTGCGCATTGCCGGTGGGCAGCATGGGAGAGGCTCGGCTTCTGGCCCAGGCCCGGCAGGATTATCGCAATGCTTCCTTAGTGGTATCCGGCACCTGCCTGCAATCCTACGTAAACGCCCAGGGTGTAAACTGCTATGACCTTACGGTGGAGAAAGTGCTGGCTGGGAAGGCGACGACTGGCGATGTAATCCATTGTACATCCCCCATGACGGAGGGAAAGAGCTATTTGCTGTATCTGCAAAAGGGGGAGGATGTTCCTCACACGGAAGATATGCAGGGCTATACCCTGGTTTCCGGCCAGCCGCTGGCCCTGTCTCAGGGATCCGTGGTGCTGGATGGCCAGGCCATCTCTTTGGAAACCCTGTTGGCGGATATGGCCAAACTGGACGCTATGATCAGCGCTCCTTCTTCCATATATTATTACGACAGCCTTGCTCAGCTTGTCGAGGCGGCGGACGATATCTTCATCGGCCGGGTGGAGGAGCAGGAAGGCCCCCAGGACACACAGTTCCATGCCCAGAGTAATGGCACCACGGTGGAGCATACCATTCCTGCTACTATTTTGCATATTACCGCCTACGGCGGCATCAAGGGCGCTATGAAGTATGGAGATCAAGTAGAATTGGTTTATGCGCCGGGGATGAATGAGGATATGATCAATGCAACAACGCTGGCGGCAGAGCCTTATACTGCGGAACATGCGCCGGACGTAGAGACCGGTGGGATCTATCTGTTTTTTACCATGGAAAGCCCGGATGCTAAACAGGATTATATTTTTCCTGTAAATCCTATGCAGGGCTTCACGCAAATCACCAACGATGCGTTGACGGTTCCCTATGGCAATCGTGCGATGTTGCAGTTCCATTCCCTAGACGTGGCGGTGCGTGCCATCCGCGCCATTCTGGATAAAGGGATTGCCTGACGGGCCATTGTAAAATCCTAAAGAACTTTATCGCGAGGCGGGCATAGCCCACCTCGTTTTTTTGGCAATGCCTGCCCCCAAATTGCGTCAACGTGTAGCCACATGGGAACAAATCTGTCATCATCGCCCATTTAGCTTGGCTCCATATGGGAATCCTTAAAAAGGAGCCGTTTTGCCTGTGGCTCGCAGTAGAACGAATGCCGGCCGTTCCGGAAGACGACGGGCTTTAGGGCAGATATAAAAAGCCGCATATCTGCTGGGGATATGCCAACCTTGGAAGCCGGTGTGACAGCGCCCCCGCGCTAGGCCCGTTGATGACGCTGTTTATTCTTGCTACCATCAAAGAGAGGGGACGTCTTTGGGAAACCTGTAGGTCATATTCCAGTTTGTCAGGCTTCCCGGAGGAGATAGGGAAGAGCCCCTTGGCCACATTGGTTACGTCCCCTTCTAACCGGGTTTTGGAGATGCGTTTCCATATCCAATATCACCTAGTAATCGGAATCAGCCTTGGCAAATAAACAACCAAGGGAGCCCGGAAAAGGTTGCGTTTGTCCATTTATATTCGTATTTATAGCAGCCCTGCGCCCCCATGAAAATAGGTAATTCCGTTTCCGCTTCATCAAATATAGCGGCCATGCTTTCGCCATCCTCCCAAGAGGGTATTTTTTTAAACTGACCAACCCAAATGGCGCATAAAGAATGCATATAGTAGATCATTTTCCAACCAAACGGTGTAATGCCTTCATAATCAAACATATATTTCCCATAGCAGCTCCTTGCCTTGGGTATTCCTGGGCACAGACAGTGCAAATCTGAAAATTGGTATCATCAAAGTTGGCAATGACCAGAGTTAAAATTTTGCACATTGCCGCATATTCCACCGCCTGTTGACGGATGCTTTCAGACCGAATGTTATTGTATCAATACATACTCACAAAAGGCTCCCAGACAACAAGTAACGCTGGTTCGCCGTTCCCCGTGTTCTTAGCTGTGATACAGATGAGGTGTGCCAACATCTTTCATCATCATGGACCACTGCGGCCATATTTTTGTTAGCAAACGCTTTAAGCAGCTTTAGAATGGGCAGCGCCTTCTCGCGGTTGCGCCCCTTTTTCGCGAAGGCCTTTTCAGCAACACAAGAGCGCTTTTGATGTCAAGAACACCGCAAATGAATACTTGCCATCCTGAAACACAGCGGAATATCCTTTTTTCCAAAATCATCCGTAAATGGCTACAAACATGGTTGGAATTAATTATATTTCTCTAAAAGATGCAGATCAAGTCTATACCCTTTGCAAAAAAAGGCAGCCAAACGGGACTATGGACCACATTTTTTTATATTTATCAATACCAGAAAGGGGGGGCGTGCAGCCGGGCGTCGAGGTGCTTCTTTCGTGGAATACTTTGGTGGGAACAAAAGCTGAAGTATTTCTTATTTTGCCTTTAGAGGAGTGTGCAACCACTTTAACTTCGCAACGGACGCAGGGACCAGGCTACTTTCAAAACCGTGGCATGCTGTTCGGGGGGCCTGGTGCCGCGCGATGGATAGAACCGGCGCAGGGATCTTCCCCTTACGCCGGGCGTATGAAGAACGTTGGTCATCCGTTGCCCATCAGGGCTTCCAGGGCTTCCAGGGCTTCCTGAGCCTGTTCCCAGGCGGTGTAGAGGGCGTCCAGCGCAGCCTGGGCCTCTTGGGCCTGCTGGGCCAGAAGGCCGGATTTTACGTAGTCTGTGGCTACTTCCGGGCTGGCTAGCTGCTCATTAAGCTGGCCAAGGTGTTCTTCCGCCTGGGCAATGCGCGCTTCCAGCCGCCGCACCTCGCCGCCGGCCCGGTTGATGGCGCTTTGGCGCTCCTTTTGCTCCCGGTAGGCGTTGGGTTTGTGGACCGGGGAACGATCCTGAGCCTGCCGGACTGTTTCTGCCTGCTTTTCCGCCTCCCGGGCGGCGAGATAGTCGTCGTAGCCTCCAATATAGGACTGGAGTCCGTTGGGGGTCAGATACAGCACCCGGTCCGCCAGCCGATTTACCAGATACCGGTCGTGGGTCACCACCAATAAGGTACCCTCATAGGATTCTAAGGCGCTTTCCAGGGCGTCCCGGGAGTCAATGTCCAAATGGTTGGTAGGCTCGTCCAGCAACAACAGATTGGCCCCGCTGAGCATGAGCTTGAGCAGCTGAATACGGGCCTTTTCACCGCCGGATAAAGGGCCGATCTGCTTAAATACGGAATCCCCTGTGAACAGGAAGGCTGCTAAGGCGCTGCGCACCTGGGTACCGTCCATACGGGGATAGGCCGCCTGGATCTCCTCCATCACCGTGCGCGCAGGAGGCATGTTGTCCATGATCTGCTCGTAATAGGCGGCCTTCACCCGGGCGCCAAGGCGAATCTGCCCTTGGTCGGCTTTTTCCCGGCCCATGAGCAGCCGCAACAGAGTGGTTTTCCCGCAGCCGTTGGGCCCCAGCAGGAACACCCGCTCCCCCTTGCGGATATGCAACGACACGTTGGAAAACAGGGGACGACCATAGGCTTTAGCCAGGTTATCGCAGAGCAGCACGTCGTTGCCCCCTGGCTCCTGGGCGGTAAAGTGGAAGCGGATGGAAGCGGTATCCGCTTCTGGCGGCGTAAGTTGGGCTTTGAGCCGGTCGATCTGCTTTTGCTTGGAGGCGATGGTCACATAGTTGCGGGCCTGGTTCCAGCGGCGCTGCTGCTCGATAACCCCTTCTAAGCGGCGGATCTCCTTTTTTTGGTTTTCGTAATGCCGCCGCAGGATCTCGTTCCGATCTGCGGTCAGCTCCATATGGCGGGTATAGCTGCCGTTGCTTTGCAGCAGCCGGCCATGCTTGAGCTCCATGGTGCGGGTGGTGACCCGGTCTAAAAAATACCGGTCGTGGGAGATCACCATAAACGTACCCCCGTAGCCCCGCAAAAATTCCTCCAAATACCGGATGCCGTCCATATCCAGATGGTTGGTGGGTTCGTCCAGCAACAGAAGATTGGCCTGGCTTAACAAGAGCCGGGCCAGCTGGGCCTTGTTCCGCTGGCCGCCGCTGAGGGTGGAGAGGGGTTGCTCCAGCTCTGCCTCCGTAAAACCTAGACCCAGCAGCATACTGCGGGTGCGGCTGCGCATGGTTAGGGCGTCCTCCCGGCCCAACCGCTCTTGCAGGGCGGCTTGCCGGCGCACCAGAGCGGCGGCCTCCTCGCCGGCGGCGGCTTCCAGGGCTGCGGTCACCTGGGCAAATTCCATTTCCGCCTGCAACAGGTGGGCAAAGGCGTTTAAAACATAGGCGTATAGGCTCTCGGGGCTGCTTTCCACGCTCTGCTGCAAAACCCCTAGCCGGGCTTCTTTGCTTTGGTAGACGTTGCCTTCGTCCGGGGCTTCCACCCCGCTCAGAATACGGAAGAGGGTGGTTTTGCCGCAGCCGTTTACCCCAACTAGGCCCACCTTATCCTTGGGGGCCAGTTCAAAGCTTATCTGGGAAAAAAGGGTGCGGGCGGCATAGCTTTTGCTAAGGCCGCTAACGGCAAGCACTGCCATGGCTCCATCCTCCCTACAACAAAATCCAAACTATTATACCACAACCTGCCCGCCCATGCCAACGCGAAAGCCTTCCCCTTGCCCCTGGAATGCCCTCAAAGCAGCGCAAGCCAGGGCTTGAGGGCGTTCCCATTGGGGCATAAGCTGGCAGAGGCTCCAAAAAACGCCCTTTTATGTAGGGAATGGGCCCTTGGCCTTGTTATTCCAGGTCGAAATATGGTAAAATAATAGCATGGATACGAATGTAAACGATTGGAAAGAAAAACGTCGCGCAAAGGAAAGCCGGGCCAGCCTGCTCCGGCGGATGCGTACGCCTGTATTATGCGTGGCATCCATCGGGGTGGTGACCTTTTTCGGCATTCCCTTGCTGTTCAACGTGATCGGGCTTACGCCTACGGTGGTGGAGATTCCAGAGGCGACGCCCCTTCCGGATGCGCCCTTAGAGCCGGTGGTAGCAGCCGCAGCGCCGGTGGCGGAAATGCAAAGGGGGGATAGCGACGTTCGCGCCCAGGACGCTGGCAGCCAATATCGGACCCTGCGGGAAGGGGACGCGGACCCGATGGTCATGGATATCCAGATCCGGCTGATGGAGCTGGAATACCTGGATGGCGACCAGCCCACCGAGCTTTTCGGCGAGCAGACGGCGGAAGCCATCAAGCGGTTCCAGCGGATCCATAATATGACCGAGACCGGCGTTGCAGACGAACTGACCCAATCCATCCTGTTTTCCAAAGAGGCGGTGGCTTACCACCTGGAGGAAGGGGATTCGGGCAACGACGTAAAGCGCCTGCAAAACCAGCTTTATGACCTGGGCTATTATGGGGAAAAGCGCAACGGCTATTTTGGAGCCGCTACCCAGGAGGCGCTGATCGCCTTCCAAACCAAGAACAAGCTGGCCACCACCGGGATTGAGGATCAGCAGACCCGAGACGTGTTGTATTCCTCCGACGCCTTGCCGAAGGTGGATCCTGTCTCTTATACACATCTGA
>ENA-OZGX01001093-OZGX01001093.1-human-gut-metagenome-genome-assembly--contig:-NODE-1093-length-11209-cov-4.713735_pt1 | contig 11209 bp, 7 predicted proteins | sample MGYA00244040_ERZ653674 | MGnify/ENA primary metagenome ERZ653674 (study PRJEB26926, sample SAMN06165232) | human gut metagenome | biome: ENVO:00009003; feature: ENVO:2100002; material: ENVO:00002003... | reverse complement strand
ACGAGATGTCTTAGGGTCTCGTGGGCTCGGAGATGTGTATAAGAGACAGGGGCCAAAATACAAGCCAGCCCTCTACGCGCCTGTTTCCACCCCACACCATGGTCTCCTTCCTGTTTTTGTTATTTAATTATAACAGAGGGCCGGTTGTAAAAACAGCCGGCCCTGCCATATGGTTTGTAAACTTTTACATCCGTCCCCAGGCTTGTAGGCCTTGCCGGATAGACGCCATGGCTTTTTCCACGTTTTCCCGACTGGTTGCCAGGTTAATGCGGATATGGCTTTGGCCATCCCCCTCAAACCATGCACCGTAGTCCACTGCTATGCCGCAGGTCTCTTCAAAGAAACGCTCCATCTCCTCCGGCCGCAAATACTCAGCAAAGTCCACCCACATAAGGTAGGTGCCCTCCAGGGGGGTAACGCAGGCTTTTGGCAGATGGCTGGCCATCTGATCCCGCAGGTATACATAGTTCCCCCAGACGATCTCCTGCACCTGTTGAAGCCATGCCTTGCCGCCCCGATACGCCGCCTCCACGGCAATATAGCCGAATGGATTGCCCTCCTGGATGTGGATCCGCCTGGTAAAGGCATCGTATGCTTGCCGCATCTGCGGATCCGGCAGAACCACAAAGGCATTTTGACAGCCTGCCAGGTTGAAAGTCTTGCTGGCAGCGGTGAGAGTGATCACCATGCGGTCGTAATCCCCTGCCGTGGCGCTTGGGATGTGCTTATGGCCGTCAAAGGTTAGATCCTGATGGATCTCATCGGAAAGAACCAATACCCCGTGGGCCTTGCAAATATTCAACATTGCGACCAGCTCTTCCTTCCGCCATACCCGGCTTACAGGATTGTGTGGAGAGGACATGATGAATATGCGCACCTGGTTTTCCACAATGGTGGCTTCAAAGGCGGCAAAATCCACCGTATATAGCCCATCCATATGAGAGAGCGGACAGGATATCAACGTGCGATCATTGTCCCGCACTGCTCGGAGGAAGGGATAATATACCGGGGTCAGCACCATGACCCGGTCCTGGGGCTTGGTAAAGATCTGTACCAGCCAGTTGATGGCAGGTACCACGCCAGGGGAAAACCGGATCCATTCCCTCTGTACCTTGTAGCCATGGCGTTCTTGCTCCCAATCTATAAAGGCCTGGTAATAGCTTTCACTGGGCTGGTAGTAACCAAATACGCCGGTTTCCAAATAATCTTTTTCCGCCTCTAGCACGCACTGGGGAACGCGGAAATCCATATCTGCCACCCACAGCGCCAACAGGTCGTCTCTGCTAAACCGTTCCCCCAAGCCATCCCATTTTTCGCAATGGGTGCCTTTTCGATCCACATAGAGAATGGGCTCGTCCATAATTTTCCTCCTTATCCCCGCAGTTCTGCGCCCAGCCGGGCGTGTAGCGCCTTGACCAGCGCCTCCATGGCGCCAGAGATGTCCTCATCGGTCAGCGTCCTATCCTCTGCCCGCAGGGTATAGGAATACGCCATGCTCTTCTTACCTTCTGGAATCCCTTTTCCCCGGTATACGTCGAACAGGGCCACGTTCTCCAGGATCACCTTCACCGGCGCCTGCTCCATGACCTGCTGCACCTGGGCGGCGGTGACGGCTTCATCCACCACCACGGCGATATCCCGGGGTACCACCGGGTACTTGGGCAACGCCTGATAGGTAACCGCACCGGGCAGGTTGGCGGTCAAGCCCTGGAAGGAAAGTTCCGCCACATACACCTTCTGGGAGATGCCATAAGCCTTTTGCGTCTCAGGATGGATAGCCCCCATCTCACCAATCGGCTGGCCATTGAGCAGAAGGATAGCTTTCTGGCCAGGCTGGAAATACGGGCTGCCACCAGGCTTTACGGAGAAAGCACCACTTAGGCCCAGACGATCCATACAGGCTTCCAGGCATCCCTTGAGGGTGAAGAAGTCCTCCTCTTCTCCCGTAAAGGCAAAGCCCAGCACCCTGCGTTCTTCCGGCAGATCCGCGTTGTTGTCCAGATGCACGTTGCCCACTTCAAAGAAGCGGCCCTGGCCGGTTTTCCGGTTGCAATTGAGGGCGATGGAGCGGAGCATGCCTGGCACCAGGGTGGTGCGCATCAGGCTTTGATCCTCTCCAAAGGGATTGAGGAGCTTGACAGCCAGGCGCTTTTCATCGTCTTCCGGCAGCCGAAGGGCGTTCAGGTCCGCCGGGCCTATGAAGTTGTAATTGTACATCTCATAGCAGCCCAACGCCACGCACAAATCCTTGACCCGGTCCTCCCGGGCGCATTCCACGCTGGGCCGGCCCTGGAAGGTATCCCCCCGCATCAGGGTGGGCGGGATGTTATCATAGCCGTAGATCCGGCCCACTTCCTCCGCGATGTCCCAATCGGTTTCGATGCTGCTCTCGATATCCACCCGATAATGGGGAACGGTAACCACCAGCTTGTCTCCCGCTACCCGGCTGCCGATGTTGATGGTGGACAGCATCTTTGCCATCTCCTCCCCGGAGAAATGGGTATTCAGGATCCGGTTCACATGGGCGACATCCGCTTCCACCACCCGGTCCGCCGTATCCACGCCGCATACGTCGATGGCCTGACCCACCACCTTGCCGGCTTTGAGCTCGTCCACCAATTCGATGGCCCGCTGGGCCGCCAGCATGGCGTTCACCGGCTCTACGCCCTTGATAAACCGCGCCGCCGCATCCGTTACGTGGCGCAGCTCCCGGGTGGTCCTGCGGATGCTGCTGCCCTTGAACACCGCTGCCTCAAACAATACGGCCTTGGTGTTTTCGGTGATCTCGCTGTTCTCGCCGCCCATGACGCCCGCGATGCCTACGCCCTTGGTGGGGTCTGCGATCAGCAGCATATCCTCGGTGGTCTCCCGCTCCTTGCTGTCCAGGGTGACCACCTTTTCCCCGGGATAGGCCTTGCGCACCACGATGTGCCCGTCCGCCACGCACCGAAGGTCAAAGGCGTGCATGGGATGGCCGTATTCCACCATCACGTAGTTGGTGATATCCACGATGTTGTTGATGGGCCGAAGGCCCACGGCCCGCAGCTTTTTCTGCATCCAGGATGGGCTGGGTTCGATCTTGATATCCGTCACCACCCGGGCCACATACCGGGGGCACAGATCCGGCGCCAACACCTCCACGGAGGCATAGTCGCTGGCGTCCCCCTCTCCCTGGATCTGCCGGATCACAGGCTCCTGGAACTTCTGTCCAAGAGCGGCCGCCGCTTCCCGGCAGATGCCGATGATGCTGGCGCAATCTGCCCGGTTGGGGGTCAGCTCAATGTCGAACACCACGTCGTCCATGCCCAGGGCCTCCTGGATCCGCTGGCCCAGGGGATGCTCGCCCTGCAAAATCAGGATGCCATAGACCCCTGCGCCGGGGTAGTCCTCCTCTGTGAGGCCCAATTCCTGGCCGGAGCACAGCATGCCGTCGCTATGCACCCCCCGCATCTTGGTGGGATGGATCTCCAGCCCACCCACCAGCTTGGCCCCATCCAGGGCCACGGGCACCAGGGCGCCTTCAAATACATTCGTAGCCCCGGTGACCACGGTGAGCTTCTCAGGTTTCCCCACGTCGATGGAGCAGATTTGCAGCTTATCCGCATTGGGATGCTTGGACAGGGCGTCGATGCGGCCCACCACCGTATGGGTGACCGGCATTTCCGGCTCCACGGCGGCGGTCTCAAACCCCCGCCACATCATCAATTCCACAAAGCGGTCAACGCTTACGTTGAAATCCACATATTCCTTTAGCCATTTGAGCGGCAATTTCATGATCTGTCTCCCCCTTCCTTAGAACTGCCGGAGGAACCGGGCGTCGTTCTCATACTCCAGCCGGATGTCCGTAATGCCGTGTTTCAGGTTGGTGATCCGATCCACGCCCACGCCGAAGGCCACGCCCTTCCATTCCTTGGGGTCCAGGCCGCAGTTTTCGATGATATGGGGGTTGGATACGCCGCAGCCCAGGATCTCCAGCCAGCCGGTGCCCTTACAGGCCCGACAGCCCTTGCCGCCGCACAGGGTGCAGCTGATGTCCACCTCGGCGGAAGGCTCCGTAAAGGGGAAATAGCTGGGCCGGAACCGCATACGCACATCGTCTCCGAATACCGCATGGATAAAGGTGAGCAAAATGCCCTTTAGGTCCGCCAGGGTAATCTCCCGGTCCACCACAAAGCCTTCGATCTGCATGAACACAGGGCTGTGGCTGGCGTCCACCTCATCCACCCGGAACACCCGGCCCGGCATGATCAGCCGGAAGGGCGGCTTCACGTTCAATAGCGCCCGGGCTTCACAGGGGCTGGTATGGGTTCGCAGCACCACCCGGTCGTTTACGTAGAAAGTATCCTGCATATCCCGGGCAGGATGATCCAAGGGCAGATTCAGCTTGGTGAAATTGTAATCGTCATACTCCACCTCCGGCCCCTCGTAGGTGGTGAAGCCCATGCCCACCAAAGCATCCCGGATCTCCCGGTAGGTCTGGGTCATGGGATGCAGCCTGCCAAGAGGGCGACCGGGCTTACCGGGCTCCGTCACGTCCAGGGCCTCCTTTTCAAATCGAAGGGCCTGCATCTTTTCCCCGATCACAGCCTTGCGCTTGGCAAGCTCAGCCTCCAGCTCTTTCTTGACCGTATTGGCAGCCTGACCTAGCTTGGCTCGCTCGTCCTTGCTCAGCTGGCCCATGCCCCTAAGGATGCCGGTCAGGGCGCCGTTACGTCCCAGGATGGATACGTTGATCTCGTCCAGCTCCGCCCCATCACGGGCTGCTTGCAGCCGGGCCAGAGTCTCCTGGCGGATCTTTTCCAATGCCTCTGTCATAACCTTCCTCCATATGCCTGAATAAAATTGAAAGCGCGCCCGTCCCAAGGGACGAAGGCGCGCTCGTGGTACCACCCTATTTCACCCCGCCAACACGGGGCCTTTTCCGCTATATCGGGCTTACCCGGCGCCAACTACACACCCCTTACGAGGCTTCCCCGGCGCGGCTCGGGAGGGAACTGATGCCACGCGCCTGTGGAGGCCATCTCAGCCGCCGGCCCTCTCTTGGCCACAGGAAACGCCGCTTTTCTCCGTCAATGCCGTTATTCTTGGGTATTTTAGCACATTACACCGCCGAAAGCAAGGCTTGCGGGGCACATTTACAAGCTTTTCCCCGGGTTCCATCAATCCCATTTTTTCAGCAGAGCGTCCAGATCCGCTCCCAGCTTTTCCGCCCGCTCCCCCTGGGCGCTGGCGGCCAGCTGCATGAGCTTTGCCATGCGGGAGAGCAAGCTTTCCATGGTAGACACCGATGCTTCTGCTTTGCGCTGGATCTGCATAGCCGGCTCCCGGTGTACGCTACCTGTGGTCAGGTCAAAGGCTTCAAACAACTCCGGTACGGAAACGGTATAACCCAGAGAACGCACCGCGGAAGCGAATCCGTCGATCACGTCCTTTTCACCGTGTACCAGGAATACCCGTGTGGGTTTTTGCGGAATCTTCTGGAGCCAGGCCAGCAGCTCATCCCGGCCCGCATGGCCGGAAAAGCCGGCAATCTGCACGATGTTGGCGTTTACAATCACTTGCTCACCAAACATCTTAACCCGTTTTGCTCCGTCTATCAGCATCCGCCCCAGGGTACCCACCGCCTGATAGCCGGCGAATACGATGGTGCTATCCGCCCGGTATAAATTATGCTTAAGATGATGCCGGATGCGCCCCGCATCACACATACCCGAGGAGGAAATGATGATATTGCAGCCGGGCTGGGTGTTGATCAACTTGCTCTCCTCGGCGGTCTGGGCGATGCGTAGGGTGGGGAACTCAAACAGATCCCCTTCCCTGGACATTTCCAGGGCTTCCTGGTCATAGTTTTCTTTGGTGCAGCTTTCGTAGATCCGGGTGGCCTTGATGCCCAGAGGGCTATCCACATACACCGGAATCCGCTCCAGCCCCGGCACCGTGCCCTCGATAAGCATCCGCTTGATATAATACAACAGCTCCTGTGTGCGGCCTACCGCAAAGGCCGGGATCACGATATTGCCGCCCCGGGCGATGCCCGCCCGCAGCACGGAAGCCAATTCCGCCTCCTTTTCCGCATCGGTGGTCACTTCATGGTTCCGGTCGCCATAGGTGCTTTCCATCACCAGGTAATCCGCCCCTTCCACGATGTCCGGGTCGTTGATGATGGGCCGATCTCCCCGGCCAAGATCCCCGGAAAAGGCCACCCGAACGGTTTTATCCTCCTCGGTGATCCACACTTCGATGGCCGCGCTACCCATCAGGTGACCTACGTTGGTAAAGCGGGCCTTCACACCCGGACAAACCTCGACCACCGTGCCATAGGGGATGCTCTTAAACCGCTCGCAGGCGATGGCTGCATCCTTCACGCTATACAGGGGCTCTACCGGCGGCTTGCCAGCCCGCAGGTTCTTCCGCGTCTGCTCCTCCGCGTCTTGTTCCTGAATATGGGCGCTATCCGCCAGCATGATCTCGCACAGCTTCGCCGTGGCGCTGGTGCTGAAGATGGGGCCCGCAAAGCCCCGTTTGGTCAACAGGGGGACAAGGCCCGTATGGTCAATATGGGCATGCGTCACCAACAGGGCTGTAATCTCATGGGGATCGAATGGGAATTCCCCATTGGGCATGGCTTTTTCATCTGCACCCTGGCGCATACCGCAATCCACCAGAATGTTTCCCCCGGCAAACTGGATCAAATGACAGGAACCTGTCACCGCCTGAGCCGCGCCGCAAAATTTAATTTTCATGGGACACGCTCCTTATTTCGAATTAGGAATGATGTTGATTTTATTATACCATCTTTTTCAATAAAAAAGATGAACTTTTCGGGGCGATGCTGTAAGAAAGCATCGCCTCATTAGATCCATCTATGGGGGTTTTCTTTTCTATTCCTTGTCATACTTTCCCCTCAGCCACAGCTGGGCGCCACACCGGCGGCAGGGTGTGGGTTTTCCCGCAGGGTCAGGGATAAAAAGGGGGAAAAGCTGCCGCACACCAGGCGCCTGCTGACCAATATAAGAGCCGGAAAGCATGGGAGGCAGACCATTGTGGCGATCACTAAGTATACTCCTCTATTGGGCGGCATAAACCAAACCGGGATCAGGAAGCCGTCTCCGCCAGCAAAGAGCATTAACGCTAAGAATCCCACAAGTTTCTTGGAGGCGCGCAAATCATGTTTTTTCATAAAGTACCGCTTTTCCAAATCGTAAATGCAGCAACCAGCAAGTTCTTTGGCGGCCTTAAACAACCTACTACACGGACAAAGAAGGGGTCTTCATTAGCGAGATCTCCGCCGTGAGCGCCGCCAAAAGCGGCAAGGCGGACTGGATCGAGATTTATGTTTGCAAAAATATGATTATTATCCATGCGTTTCCATAAAAAAGGGTGAACCCGTAAGTTCACCCTTAGCTAACACATTTACTTATCTTTGCCGCAGCATTTTTTATATTTTTTGCCGCTGCCGCAGGGGCAGGGATCGTTGCGGTTGGGTTCCTTCTCCTTGACGAACATCTTGGAGGAGCGGAACTCCATGGTGATCTCCTTGCGACGCTCCGGCGTGAGGATGGGCTCCCACTGGGGCAGGTTATAGAGCCAATCCGCCTTGCAATCCAGCATGTTGAAATACAGCTTTTCGTAATCGATATCCAGCTCGATCTTGCTGCCGCTCTTAAGGCTGTCCAGCTTCAGCTCCTTTTTCAGGCTGGTATTGATGCCGTCCAGAAATCCCAGGAAGGTGACCTCATCCATGTGGAATTCCTCCGCCAGCTCTGAGACCTTGCCGCTGTAGATATGCGGATAATTCCCCAGAATAGTTTTATAGTTTTCCGTCTCCAGGGCAAAGTATTCCTTCCAGAACTTTTTAGCCTCCCCGGGGGTGCGTTCCACATCCGCAATGGCCTGCCATTCACTGAATAAACTCATGTCTGTTCTCCTGTTTGTGGTATTTGAAGGGCGGCCCAAAGCCGCCCCCGTTGACGTTCCTTTATAGATATACCAAAGATCAGGCAGCCGCGTCAAGAAATTCTTTTACCTTGCGAATAAAATCTTCGGTATTGAGCACCGTGATGTCGTCCATATCCGCCAGGGCTGCAAGGTCCTTGGTCATGAAGCCCGCGCTGATGGTATCCAGGGCAGCCTTCTCCAGCCGGCCCGCAAAATTCACAAGCTCCTGGATCTCATCCAGCTCACCCCGCTTGCGGAGGGCGCCCGTCCAGGCAAAGAGGGTCGCCATGGAATTGGTGGAGGTCTCCTCTCCCTCCAGGTGCCGGTAATAGTGCTTGGTCACCGTGCCGTGGGCGGCTTCGTATTCGTAGTTTCCGTCCGGGGATACCAGTACGCTGGTCATCATGGCCAGGGAGCCAAAGGCCGTGGCCACCATGTCGCTCATCACGTCGCCGTCGTAATTTTTGCAGGCCCAGATGAAGCCGCCGTTGGAACGAATGACTCGTGCCACCGCGTCATCGATGAGGGTATAGAAGTAGGTGATGCCCGCTTCCTTAAACTGGGCCGCGTATTCTGCCTGATAGATGTCTTCGAATATATCCTTAAAGGTATGATCGTACTTTTTGGAGATGGTGTCCTTTGCGGAGAACCACAGATCCTGCTTGGTGGACAAGGCGTAATTGAAGCAGGCCCGGGCAAAGCTCTGGATGGAATCGTCCTTATTATACATGCCCATCAGCACGCCGGGGGTCTTGAAATCAAATATGGTTTCGTGGAACAACTCCTGGCCCGAGGCGTCGGTAAATATGATCTCCGCCTTGCCGGGGCCAGGGACCCGGAACTCACTGCAACGGTAAATGTCTCCATAGGCGTGACGGGCAATGGTAATGGGCTTGGTCCAGCTGCGCACAGAGGGCTTGAGGCAGGGCAGCATGATGGGCGCCCGAAACACAGTGCCGTCCAGGATGGCGCGGATGGTGCCGTTGGGGCTTTTGTACATGCGCTTGAGTTTGTATTCTTCCACCCGCTGGGCGTTGGGGGTGATGGTGGCGCACTTGACACCTACTCCATACTTTTTAACGGCTTCCGCCGCCTGTACGGTAATCTGGTCGTCGGTGGCATCCCGGGAAGGGAGCCCCAAATCGTAGTATTCGGTCTTTAAATCCACATAGGGTTCCAGCAGATGGGTTTTGATCATCTGCCAGATGATGTGGGTCATTTCATCGCCGTCCATTTCAACAAGGGGGGTCCTCATTTGAATCTTACGCATGGGCATCTCCTTATTTTTTTGTTATTTTTGCGCCGGATATGGCCTTATTCAGGATATCCGAGCGAAATGCAAAACTAGACGCCTGTTTTTCCTCCAACCCCTCTTTGGCATACTCTACCAGTTTATCCACCAGCGCGGCAAATGAGATGCCCATGGGTTCATATAGATAAAACGCAAAAGAGCCGGGGATGGTATTGATTTCGTTAATATAAACCTGCTCCCCTTCCAGGATATAGTCCACCCGAACCACGCCCTTGCACTCCAGCATACGGAATACGTCCACCGTATAGTCCTGGATCCGCTTGGTCAGCTCCGTAGAAATGGGGGCGGGGATCTGGCGGCTCAGGCTCTTCATACCCTTGCCGTCTCCCCGGATATATTTCTCTTCAAAGGTCAGGAAGGTATCCCAGCAGGCGGGCTGCTCGCAAAGGGAAGGCAGGACCTCCCGACTATTGCCCAGACAGGCACAGTTGATCTCCACCGGGTGCTCCACCGCACGCTCAATGAGAATCCGCCGGTCAAAGCTGGCAGCCACCTCCATGGCCTGCTGGAACTCCGCTGGGTCCTTGGCTTTGCCGATGCCGATGGAGCTGCCCAGGTTGGCGGGCTTGATGAACATGGGATAACCGATCTCCTGCTCGGCCTTTGTTAGAATCGCCTGAGGGTCCTGCTGCCATTCCGCCCGGTTGCAGTATACCGCAGGCAGCACCGGCAGGCCCATGCTCTTGAACACCGCCTTCATCACGATCTTATCCATGCCCACGGCGCTGCCCACCAGGCCGCAGCTGGAATAGGGGATATCCGCCAGCTCCATCAAGCCCTGTACCGTGCCGTCCTCCCCATGCATCCCATGGAGGGCCAGGATGGCGCAATCTAGCCCGCAGACCCGCTGGGTCCTGCCAAAAAGCCCGCTTCCAAAGCTATACAAAGCGTTTTGTCCTGGCTCGGGAGGCAAAAACACCCGGGTCAAGCCCTTTTGCTGGGGATCAAAATCCCGGTAAGTCTTTACATCCCGCAAAGGCTCCCCCACATACCAGGCCCCCGAACGGGCAATATAAATGGGAAAGGCATGATATTTGCTTTTGTCTGCATTCTCCAATATCTGTAACCCGCTGATTATGGACACGTCATGCTCGGAAGCCCGGCTTCCGAAGATCACCCCTAATTCCATCATGTCAGGTATTCCTCCCTACCTTGCGTCAATTATAATTATCCGTCAAATCGTTTTCAAACAGCACCGTGCAGCCCGGCTGTTGATACAGGGGCAGCTTTTCCGTGGCTTGGGCCAGGGATTCCACCTCCAACAGCCGGTCCGTCGGGAAGCCCCCCTCCAACAGCCCCGCCTTGATGTCGGGGGCATTGGGTCCCACCAGGATGGCCACGTCCACGCAATTTGCCATGTGCAGGCCAAAGGCCTGGTTCAAAGCAGCCTGCTCCTCTCCCAGCTCCACCATGCCGGGGGTTATGATGATCCGTCGGCCGGGGAAGGACTTCAATACCTCCAAAGCCTCCCCAGAGCCCACCGGGTTGGCGTTAAAGGCGTCGTCTATTACGGTAATGGGGCCGGGTATAAGCTGCAAGCGGTGCTCCACCGGTTCCAGCTTGCCGATTCCCGCGGTGATCTGTCCTTGGCTTAGGCCCAACTTATAGGCTAAGGCGGCGGCCCCTGCCACGTTAAGGATGTTATGCCTGCCTAGGAGCCGGGTGGTACAGGGGATCCGTACACCATCCTGGCAAACCAAGGTAAACCGGCTGCCTTCGGGCCCAACGGTAATATCCTCCGCCCGCATATAGAGGCCTTCACCCTGGGTACCAAAGAGATATTTTTCCCGCAGGGGGCTGCTTTCGTATAGCTGTCGGCATAAAGGATCGTCCCCGTTGAGAAATACGCAACCCTGGCTTCCAACACCGGCTAGCAGCTCCCCCTTGGTGCGCATTATGTTTTCCAGGGAGCCGAAGGTTTCCAAATGTTGCTTGCCAATGGCGGTAATGATGCCATAT
>ENA-OZGX01001090-OZGX01001090.1-human-gut-metagenome-genome-assembly--contig:-NODE-1090-length-11222-cov-4.669831_pt1 | contig 11222 bp, 10 predicted proteins | sample MGYA00244040_ERZ653674 | MGnify/ENA primary metagenome ERZ653674 (study PRJEB26926, sample SAMN06165232) | human gut metagenome | biome: ENVO:00009003; feature: ENVO:2100002; material: ENVO:00002003... | reverse complement strand
CGAGATGTCTTAGGGTCTCGTGGGCTCGGAGATGTGTATAAGAGACAGGGTTACTGTACTGGTAGAATTAAAAGCCAGATTTGATGAGGAAAATAATATCGTATGGGCGAAGATGCTGGAGAAAGCAGGCTGCCACGTTATTTACGGACTGGTGGGACTGAAGACACACAGCAAGATCACTCTGGTAGTACGTCAGGAGGAAGACGGTATCCGCAGATATGTACATCTTGGAACCGGAAACTATAATGATGCCACAGCAAAGCTTTATACTGATGTTGGACTTTTGACATGTGCAGAACCGATCGGTGAGGATGCCACAGCAGTATTCAATATGCTGTCCGGTTACTCGGAGCCTCTTGGCTGGAATAAGCTTTCTGTAGCGCCTCTGTGGCTGAAGGATAAGTTCCTGTATCTGATCAACAGGGAAAAGAAAAATGCAGAGGCCGGCAGGGAGGGACATATCATAGCAAAGGTAAACAGCCTTTGTGATAAGGATATTATTGAAGCCTTATATGAAGCTGGTGCGGCAGGAGTGAAGATCGAGCTGATCATCAGAGGTATCTGCTGTCTGAAAACGGGGCTTCCCGGAATCGGAAGAAATATTACAGTGCGTTCCATTGTAGGAAATTTCCTGGAGCACAGCCGTATCTTTTATTTTGCCAATGACGGAAGAGAGGAATTTTACTGTGCCAGTGCTGACTGGATGCCAAGAAACCTGGAAAGACGTGTGGAGATCATGTTCCCGGTGGAGGAACCGGTACTTCGTGAAAAGCTGATGCACATCCTGACCATTCAGCTTAAGGATACTGTCAAGGCAAGCATCCTGACGGCCGAGGGAATCTATGAAAAGGTTGATAAGAGAGGCAAGGAGCTGATCAATTCCCAGCAGACCTTCTGCAGGGAAGCAGTGGAGGCAGCAAGGGTTTTAGAAGAAACCGTAAATCACAGAGTATTTATCCCGGAGATGCATCATGAATAATAAGAAGATCATACTGGCAAGCGGTTCCCCAAGGAGAAAGGAACTGCTTTCCCAGATCGGCCTTTCCTTTACGGTAAGGGTAAGTGAGGCTGATGAACATACAGAGGAAACGAAACCGGAGAAGCTTGTCTGCATTCTGTCAGAGCGGAAGACACTGGCCGTATGGGATGAGCTGACAGAGGAAGAGAAGAAGGAGAGTATCCTGATCGGCGCAGATACAGTAGTTGCTGTAGACGACAGGATTCTTGGAAAGCCGGCTGATGAGACGGAAGCGTTCCAGATGATAAAGCTTCTTCAGGGGAGATCCCATCAGGTTTATACCGGCGTGACGATCCTTAGGCAGGGTGGCCTGCAGCCTTTTGAGGACGAAACAAATACATGCAGTATACAGAAAAAGCAGTTTTTCGAAAAGACAGATGTACTGGTATATCCCATGAGTGAGGAAGAGATCACTGCTTATGTGAAGACGGGAGAGCCGCTTGATAAGGCGGGCGCCTATGGCATACAGGGAAGCTTCGCCGCTTATATCCAGGGTATAAACGGCGACTACAGTAATGTAGTAGGACTTCCTGTCGGACGGTTGTATCATGAGCTGTAAAATAACTGTACATCATAGGGTGCGAGAGTAACAGAACCTGTTTCCGGTAGGAAGCAGGTTTTTTCCTTGCCGGAATAGTTGAAGAGATAAAGTACACTGCTGCCGTTTTCGTTTACTGACCGGCGGCAGATCACAGGGAATACAGGACCGGGAGGAAGGATCCCCATACGGACACAAAGATTCCTGAGCAGCTCTTCCAGTATATGGCTATCTGTGAAGAAGCAGCCAAGGTACGCGGCAGAGCCCTTGCCAAATGGATGCCAGGTAACAGCAGCATATTTTTCGTAGGCACTGTGATCATAGGCTGCAAGCACTTCAGTCTCCGCTGAGAGAGGACGCAGCAGCTCCATGAAGGAAGCTGCCAGGGCAGAAGACTGGGTGGCAGCAGCATCCACGGAAATGATCCCGTCTGTGAAACGGAGCGGAACGAAGCCGGATGGAACCGTAAACTGGTCATAGGTGACCCCGAAACATTCAGTGAGACCGCAGGGCTGCACCTTCGGATGGACGGACAGGCTTTCATCAGAAAAGAAGCTGCGGAAGGTGCTGATCAGGTGGCCACCGTGGAAAACATACCTTTTCAGCCGATCGATCAGGGGATCAGAAGCAGAATACAGGGCGGGTGTCAGGATGATACGGTATTTCTGGCAGAGAACGTCTGTATCTTCTGAAAGCACATCCTCCGGATAGATCACATCACAGGCAATATTCAATCGGTACAGGGCATCAAAGAGCCAGCGCATGATCTGATGATAGGAAAGACCACCGATCGGAAAATAGGAAAGTCCTGTCAGGGAACGGTGCCCTAGAAGGATCGCACATTCGGCTGCTGGATGGTAAGAGAGGAGATCTGTATGTGCAGCAAGCTCCTGACCGATCTGACAGACCTCCCGGTAGGTTTCGTTCTCCTGAAGATCGTGGCTTAAAATGCCTTTCCAGTAGGTTTCAAAGGAGTTATGGATAGAATGCCAGTGCCAGTACATGACAGAAGCAGCTCCCCCTGCAAGATGGCTGTATGCCTGAAGACGGAGCTGTCCGGGGTAGGGAAGCCAGCCTGGATTTCCCTGGGCCTGTGTTTCCAGAACCAGGTAGGGAGCCTTTTTGATAGAACGGCCGATTGCACCGCCCATGGCAATCTCTGCACCCGTCAGATCACCGGCAGAGGGGTGGTAGATATCGACACCTGCGATAGTAAGCGCCCTGGCAGCAGAGCGTTGGTCTACTTCCGGCTGGAGACCTTCAGAATGGTCACTCCATGCAAAGTCAAAATTCTGTGTGATTGACTGGTCGGCCGTTGCGTATTCACGTACGATCCCTGACTGCCAGGAAAGAAAGTCGGTGACAAGGCGGCGCTGGAAGGCCTTAAACTCAGCTCCGAGACTGGCATTGATTGTGCCGCGTACATCCGGGAAATCCTCCCATGAGGCAATGCGGTTGCTCCAGTAGGTCAGACCGAAGGCTTCATTTAGGGCATCTGTGGTTTTGAATTTGTCCTTTAAATAATCCACAAACATCTTCTGTACCCGTTCACCGGCTGTATCGTAGGATTTTGTTTCATTGTCAAGCTGATAACCGATCACGTTAGGATGCGTGGCACAGACCTCCATCAGCCTGCGTATGATCCGTTCTGCATGAAACAGGTAACCGGGATGTGTGATATCCATATTCTGCCGGTGACCATAGAGAGAAGGTCCACTGTGGGTAACTGCAAGGATATCGGGGTATTTCCTGACAAGCCAGGATGGGATAGCATAGGTCGGCGTACCAACGATCACGTGAAGAGAGTAAACTTTTGCATTGTCCAGGATCTCCCTTACGATCGAAAAGTCAAAAACACTGTCTGAGGGCTCAAAGCTGCTCCATGAGGATTCGGCAATACGGATCGTGTTGATCCCGGCCTTTTTCATCATTTCCATATCTGTGGAGATACGCCTGACTGGCATATACTCCGGATAATAAGCGGTTCCATAGAGGATTTTTGTCTGATTGGCAATAAGATTCATGGCAGGTTCCTTTCCTTTGCTCTTTTGTAAAAAGCAATAAATCTAATAAGCTGTTATCAGTATAACTGTCTTATCATGAAAATTCCATAGGAAAACTAGAAAACGTTTTCTAAAAATGACATTTTAAAACAGTTTTATGCAATTTGAAAAAATACGAAAAAAATAATAAAATATATGAAAAACACTGAGGAACAACCGATTGCGCATTACGAAAATATGTAAACACATTCATAGATAATACAACCAGCAAAAAAGAATGTCCATTGTGCATAATATACAAAAAATATGCTGTAAAATGTATGCATTCGCACATTGACAGCAATGTATATGGATGATATCCTAGGTTCATGAACAAACGGTTGCGCATATTGCACAGCAGAAGTTCAGGAACAGGGAGCGCACAGCGCATCCCCAACTAAATTCAAGAAGGGAACGCATGGCGTATCTCAAATCAACAGGAGGGAAGTAATATGAAAAAGAAATTGTTAGCATCTCTGCTTACTGTTTCCATGGTAGCAGCAATGCTCACCGGATGTGGAAACGCTGCAGTGGCAGAAGAAACACCGGCAGAGACTACAGAGACCACAGAAGAGGCTGAGGCACCTGCCGAGGATACGGCAGCCGCTGAAACCACAGATGCATCTGATGCAGTTGCAAACCTGATCGCAGCTACGACAGACACCGTATCTCTTAAGGTATGGGCATCAGAAGAAGATCAGGCTCTTACCACAGAGCTTCTTGAGAAATTCAAAGAAACATATCCTGATGTAACATTCGATATCCAGCTTGGCTCCGAATCTGAATCTACAGCAAAGGATACCGTTCTTGCAGACGTAGAGGCTTCCGCAGATGTATTTGCATTCGCTGATGACCAGATCAATGAAATGGTTGCAGCAGGTGCACTTCAGGAGGTAAGTGCTACTTATACTTATGATGTTGCAAATGCAAATGCTGCAGGCTCTGTAGAAGCAGCAACAGTAGACGGCAAATTATATGCTTATCCTATGACAGCAGATAACGGATACTTCATGTTCTATGATTCATCCGTATTTACTGAGGAAGATACACAGTCACTTGAGAAGATGATCGAGGTTGCGCAGGCAGCTGGCAAGAAGATTGCCATGGACGTATCAAACGGCTGGTACATCTACGCTTTCTTTGAGGGTGCAGGCCTTGAGCTTAGCCTGAATGATGACGGTACTACCAATACCTGTACATGGAACGGTGCAGGCGGTACAGATGTAGCACAGTCCATTCTTGATCTGTTCTCATCAGGCGTACTTGTAGATATGGATGATGAAAATCAGGCAACAGCAATTGCTGAAGGAACAGTAGTAGCGTGTGTAAACGGTACATGGAGAGCTGAGACAGCTCAGGAAGCATGGGGAGAGAACTATGCAGCAACCAAGCTTCCTACCTTCAATGTAGCAGGTGAACCCAAGCAGATGAGCTCCTACTCTGGTTACAAGCTGATCGGTGTAAGCCCCTACTCCAAGAATGTAGGCTGGTCAATGCTCCTTGCAGAGTTCCTGACAAATGAGGATTCCCAGACTGCAAGATTTGAAGCAAGAGGACTTGGACCTGCTAACATTGCAGTAGCAGAGAGTGATGCAGTTAAGTCAAATCCTGCAATTTCCGCACTGGCAGCCCAGGCAGCTTTTGCAACACCTCAGCGTGTAGGTGGAAACTTCTGGTCACCTGCTGAAACCTTAGGACAGATCCTTGCATCTGGCAATCCTGATGGAACAGATCTTCAGACACTGCTTGATACAACAGTAGACGGTATCACAGCTCCCGTACAGTAATTCTATAGATGAATTGCCAATACCCCACATACCTTCCGGGTATGTGGGGTATTTTTCAAAAGAAGGTACAATCAATCAAATCAATCGAATCAATCGAAAGAACTCTTAGAGGGGTTTCACATGAATAATAAATTTTTTAAAGAATTTTGTATTGCCGTTTCCAAAGGTGATATTTTCGTAAAACTCTCCCTCCTTTTTATGGGAGCAGGCTATTTTGCAAGAAAACAGATCATCAATGGTATTATCATGATGCTGCTTGAGGCTGTGTTTGCTGTTATGTGTGTCGGTTATGCAGCCCCCAATCTTGCCAAGTTCGGTACACTTGGTACCGTACAGTTCGAACAGGTCTTTGACCCGCTTACACTGAAAAGTACAGTCAACGATTATGATAACTCATTTCAGATACTGCTGAATTCCATTATTGCATTATTTCTGATCGTTGTGTTTATTCTTGTATATATTTCCAACGTGAAGACTGTTTATCGTCTTCAGATGGATCAGAAGGAAGGCAGACATATCAATACCTTTAAGGAAGATATCAGAGCTTTATTTAATGAAAAGTTCCATATCACTCTGATGACACTTCCCTGTATCGGTATCATATTAATGAACATTCTGCCGATCCTTGTGCTGATCGCAGTGGCATTTACCAACTATGATCAGCAGCATATGCCGCCAAGTGCCCTGTTTACCTGGGTTGGTCTTAGGAACTTTAAAAACCTGTTTACCACATCTGCGACCATCACCTTTGGTTATTCCTTTACCAAGGTTCTGGTCTGGACGCTGGAATGGGCAGTGCTGGCAACCTTTACCACCTATATTCTTGGTATCCTGCTTGCCAAGTTTATCAATGACAAGAAAACGAAATGTCCAAAGCTCTGGAGAACCCTGTTTATTATCGCTATTGCGGTTCCACAGTTCGTAACACTGCTTCTTGTACGTAACTTCTTTGGGGATAACGGTATCGTGAATACGATCTGTGCCAACATAGGTGTGACAGATTTCCTGAAGAATATCGGTCTGGTAAATAAGGGCCTCAGTTATATTCCGTTCCTGACAAATCCAGGATGGGCGAAGTTCATGATCGTTATGATCAATATCTGGGTAGGTGTTCCTTACCAGATGCTGATCGCAACCGGTGTCCTGATGAATATTCCGGAGGATCAGATTGAAAGTGCCAGGATCGATGGCGCCTCTGGCTTTCAGATCTTCCGTAAGATCACAATGCCTTATATGCTGTTTGTTACCGGACCGGCGCTGATCACTGATTTTGTTAAGAATATCAATAACTTCAACGTAATTTACCTGCTGACACAGGATGTGTTCGTGACATCCAACCAGGCACTGGCGAACTCCAATGCGAAGGAAGTCGATCTGCTGGTTACATGGCTGTTCAGACTGACCAATGAATATTACAACTACAAGATGGCATCTGTGATCGGTATCTGTGTCTTTGTGATCTGTGCAGCGTTTACACTGGTTACCTTCACAAGAACTATTAAGGGAGATAAGGAGGATGAGTTCAGATAATGAAAAAGCAGTTTAAATTTATTGGAAGACATTTGGTTTTACTGTTACTTGCTGTGATCTGGCTGATACCGATCGTATGGCTTGTCGTTACCTCCTTCAGTGGATATAAGGGGATCAATACTGCCCATTTTTTCCCACAGACATGGTCTCTGGATAATTATGTGGCACTGTTCCTAAAGCCGGACTCCGTAGTCCAGTATAAGAAATGGTTTGCCAATACTTTGGTGATCGCAATCTTTACCGCACTGATCTCTACCATTTTCGTGCTGATGGTTGCCTATACCATGAGCTGTATGAGATTTAAGGGCAGAAAGCAGCTGATGAGCTTTGGTATTATTCTGAATATGTTCCCCGGTGTGCTGTCCATGATCGCTGTTTACTTTATTTTAAAGAGCTTTGGCCTTACCAACAGCCATGCCGGCATGATCATTGTTTACTCGGCAGGAAGCGGACTTGGGTACCTGATCGCAAAGGGCTTTATGGATACGATCTCAAATTCTCTGCGTGAAGCAGCAAGGCTTGAAGGGGCATCCGAGGCGACGATCTTCTGGAAGATCATTCTTCCTCTGTCAAAGCCTATTATTGTATACACCGTAATCAGTTCTTTTCTGGTTCCCTGGGGAGATTTCGTGTTTGCGAAGCTGATGCTGAACTCAGGTATTTCTACAGACTGGACTGTAGCTATCGGACTTTATAATATGCTGAATAAGTCTCTGGTGAATAAATACTTCTCTATTTTCTGCGCAGGCGGTGTGATCGTTTCTATCCCGATCTCTATTCTGTTTGTCATTATGCAGAAGTTCTATGTAGAAGGAATTACCGGAGGTTCTGTAAAGGGTTGATCGTATGGAAACAAAGAAAAAGACCATCGATGACATTGCCAGGGATCTTCATATATCCAAGACCACGGTATCGAGGGCAATTTCCGGAAAGGGAAGGATCAGTGAGGAAACAAGGCGCAGGGTGCTTGCCTATATCAATGAATATAATTACAGGCCAAGTGCTATCGCTAAGGGACTTGCCAAGTCCAGAACCTTTAATATTGCCTTTGTGATGCCGGGAGATTACAGCAGTTCAGATCTGCCCTTCTTCCAGAAGTGTATGTGGGGGATCAGCCGGACGGCCTCACGGATGGACTATGACCTGATCGTATCCATGGTGGAAGAAGGGGATATTTCCCAGCTTGTCAGACTGGTAGACAGACAGAAGATCGATGGGGTCATCCTGGCAAGAACAACAGAAAAGGATGAACCGGCGGCATATCTGCTGGCAAATCAGATTCCGTTTGTGACAGCCGGATCTGCGGCAGAGGAATCGATCATACAGGTGGATAATGACCATTTTTCTGCCTGTAAGGAGCTGACCAGCATCCTGATCTATAAAGGGATCAGGAGGATAGCATTAATTGGTGGCAGCAACAGCTATATTGTCAATCAGAAAAGACTGATGGGATTCCGGGAAGCCTTTATGCAGGCAGGAGCTTTTCTGGACACCAGCCTGGTCTATACAGACATTGAGAATCCTGCGAGAATAGAAAGTGCTGTGGAAGAAATCCTGGAGAAAAAAGCGGAGTGTATCATTGCCATGGACGATTCGATCTGTGGTTACGTCCTTAGCAAGCTGAGCAGGGAGCAGTGCCGGATACCTGAGGATGTCAGGGTGGCATCCTTCTACAACAGTACTATGCTGGAGCAGCATCAGCCGGCGATCACAGCGCTGAACTTTGATGTGACGGAGCTTGGCATGGTATGCTGCAGTACACTTCTGGATGCTATTGATAAGAAAGAAATAAATAGAAAAACCCTTCTTGGCTATGAAGTGCTGATGAAGGAATCTACACAGAAATAAAAGGAAATAAGAAATGACCTGAAATATGGAGGAGATATGGATAAATTTGTTGTAAATATCATTCATCGCCCGGAGATGGTTCCTGAATATGCAGAAAAGGTGACCGGACATGGCAAGGAAGAAAATATCGGCAGAAAAGCACTGCTTACAGAATCTCTGGATATTTTCAGATTCCAGCAGGAAACGGCACATAAGAATGGACTGAAAACAACCATTCAGATGACCTACGCCAGTTTATTTAATGAAGAAGCGATCGCTATCGCAAAGGAAGACCATGAAAGGTATGGAGATGAGATCGCACTTTCCCTGCTTGGACTGCCCTGTAAGGAATTCCGGGAGAAATATAAGACCAAGGATTTCTGCATCTGGATGTTTTCCATGGAAGACAAGAAGTCTATCGTTGATGATGTGTTTGGAAAATTCCATGACATTTTTGGATTCTATCCGGAGTCTACAGGCTCCTATTACATGGATGCAGAGCTGACCAACTATATTAAGGAAACCTATCCTTCTGTCAAGTGTGCAGTAGCGACATGCTGGGAGGAAGGCCCAAAGGCCTACCATACCTGTAATAATTCCTGGTATACACTGATGGATGGCGGCCCATGGAATCCATGGATCCCCAGCAAACAGAACATTCATGCACCGGCAGCAAATGAAGCAGAGGACAGCGGTATCGTGGCGATCCCACATCTGTCCAGAGACCTGCTTGCCTGCTATGACGGAAATGGATCCAACTTTGGAACCCATCCCCAGAATGTACTGCGTGGCATGATCTATGACACCAAAACCTGGGAGTATCCTTATCTGTATAATCTCATCGACCAGTACAGGGATCTGGAGAAGTATAATAATGGTTATGCTTATAATATGATGTTTGTCGGACCCGGCTGGTTAAACAAGATGGGACGCTGGGAGGCACCCTATGAGCTGCTGAAAAAGTCTTATGAAGATGGTATGGCCTACTATGGACAGCTGAAGAAGGAAGGCAAGCTGGAAGATATGACTATGGCGGAATTTGCAGATTACTTCCGCAGTAAGAAGACCTATACAGAACCGGAATGTGCACTCTGGAGAGATATCCTGTACGGATCCGACAAGCAGCTTTTCTGGTACTGTGATCCTTATATGAGAGCCTGCATCAATATGAACCAGGGCGGTGCCCTTGTTGATCTGCGTCCCTATGCAGCCAAGCTGAAATGGGAAGTGGGGATCGGAACACCTCATGTCCAGGATGCCTCCTATCCGTTCCTGATCCAGGAAAAATATAGAGCCGGCTACTTTACCCATTATGCAGGCGAGGGAACCGTAAGAAGTGCCAAGCTGACCTATAACGGAGAAGAGGTGGATCTGTGCCTTTGCCGCACCCATGCGAAGTTCAGTGAAGAAGTCATTGAGGACGGTAAGAAAAAGAGGATCCTGACACTGAACCCGGTAGATATTGAGTTTTATGATCTGACAGTGACCCTTCAGACCAGAGTGATCTTTACAGAGGGAAGCTCTGAGATCGAGATGGAAAGAAGCGTTCTATCCATGAGCAATCCTGATGCAGAGGTGGAGCTGAATGAATATATGGTAGCCTGCTATGGCACCACAGAATATCCGGAGGATATGACAGGCATCACTCTGACCTGCAGGGGAAAGGAAGATAAGAGCATTGCCTATGCCTATAAGTGCAGGGAAGAAGAGGAAGAGGGAGCAGCGAGCGTTGAGGCAGTGATCCCTCCTGTAGAAACAAAGGTTTCCATGAGATCCTCTGACAGCAGTGCAGCAGGCTATATCAGAGAGGGATATGCGTTTTCACCGATGTTTACGCTGGGATATAAGTCGAAGTTAAAGGATAAGGAGGTAGTTTCTACATGGCTCAGGCTGGAAAAGGCAGATTAAATTACAGATGTCCTTCCTGTTTTATGAGAGATCTGGACATTGATATGTTTTATGATAAAGAGAAAAAAGAGTACTATTGCATGCGCTGCCAGTATGTAGGTACGGAAGAAGATGTACTTGAAAAGAACGAAATGGTAAGGTTCCGCTATAAAGATATGTATAAGCGCTTTACGAAATTCGATTTTGAGTAATGGCAATGTGAAGATCGTTTCTTACGGTTTTTGATTGCAGATGATTGATTGTATCTGCCTTTGTCCCCCGGCCGCACAGCAGCCGGGGGACATTGTGCATTATCAGGAAGGAGTACCCGATGAAATATTATAAGGGAATGGATCTTTCCACGCTGATCGAGGTGGAAGGCTGTGGTGGAAAATTTTATGATGGGGCAGAGGCAGAGGATGCTGTTGCCATTCTGAAGCGGTATGGGATGAATGCGGTCAGGATCCGTCTGTTCAATGATCCCTATTCAGAAAAGGGAGAGCCTTATGGGGCGGGAACCAATGACCTCGAGACAGCACTGGCTCTGTCTCTTATACACATCTCCGAGCCCACGAGACCCTAAGACATCTCGT
>ENA-OZGX01001079-OZGX01001079.1-human-gut-metagenome-genome-assembly--contig:-NODE-1079-length-11308-cov-4.627477_pt1 | contig 11308 bp, 10 predicted proteins | sample MGYA00244040_ERZ653674 | MGnify/ENA primary metagenome ERZ653674 (study PRJEB26926, sample SAMN06165232) | human gut metagenome | biome: ENVO:00009003; feature: ENVO:2100002; material: ENVO:00002003... | reverse complement strand
GAGATGTCTTAGGGTCTCGTGGGCTCGGAGATGTGTATAAGAGACAGGCGCAGGACCCAGGCGGGGGCGTATACGGTGATTCACGTGCTGGACGATCATATGCGGGATATCGGACAGACCGAGGAGGCCACCCTGCTGGGCCTGATGGGAGAACTAGGCGGCGGTACGCCCATTGGCCGGGCCCTCAGGATTGACCCGAAACAAAAAGGGTGATAAACTGGAAAGGCTGAAAAGGAAATCGCTTTTCTTTGTATGCCCGGCTTCCCTAGAGGCCATGCTCCGGGGGGAACGGCATTCGTATATACGGCCCCTAAGGCCGTCAAAATAGCCATAATACATAATAAATAAAGGTACAGCGAGAAGAAGTGAAGAAGTAAGATGCATAAGGAAATCGTGATCGATGTAAATCCATACCAGACCCGGGTGGTGCTTCTGGAGGATGGCTCCCCCAGCGAGATCTATATCGAGCGGCGGGGCAAGGAGCGGCTGGTAGGCAATATTTATAAGGGCAAGGTGCAAAATGTGCTGCCCGGGATGCAGGCAGCTTTTGTGGATATTGGCCTGGAGCGCAACGCGTTCTTATACGCGGGGGACATCGTGCTGGATAAGAGCGAGTTCCAGTTTGGGAGCCACCATGATGGGGAGCAGAAGCTGGACGAGACCCCCAATATTAAGGACATCGTCAAGCCTGGGCAGGACATCATGGTGCAGGTGATTAAGGAGCCCATCGGGACAAAGGGCGCCCGGGTCACCACCCATATTACCCTGCCTGGGCGTAGCCTGGTGCTCATGCCCACAGTGAATTACATCGGCGTATCTCGCAGGATCGATGATGAAAGCGAGCGGGCCCGGCTTAAAGCGGCTGTGGAAGGGGTCAAGCCCCCGGATATGGGGGTGATCGTCCGCACGGCGGCGGTGGGCAAGGAGGAGGGGGACTTTGCTAACGACATGGCCTTTTTGACCCGCATGTGGAACCGGATTCAGGAAAAGGGACGGCTGCTCAGCGCGCCGCGCCTGATCCATGCGGAGGAGCCTCTTATGTTCCGCACCCTGCGGGATCTGTTCTCCCCGGATATCGACCGGCTGGTGATCAACGACCGGGAATTTTTTGAGAAGATCCAGGTGGTGGCGGGCATCCTTTCCCCGGCCTTGCAAGAGCGGGTGGAGCTCTACGACGGGGTGCCGGATATGTTCGACACATATAAGCTAGAAAGCGCCATCGACAAGGCGCTAGCCCGGAAGGTCTGGCTGAAAAACGGCGGCTATATCGTCATCGACCAAACCGAAGCCCTGACCACCATCGATGTGAACACGGGGAAATACGTGGGCAACGACTGTTTGCAGGAGACCATTACACAGACCAATTGCGAGGCGGCCAAGGAGATTGCCCGGCAGTTGCGGCTAAGGGATATCAGCGGGATCATCATCATCGATTTCATCGATATGGATGAAATTGTAGATAAGGAACGGGTATTGGATACCCTTAGAAAAGAGCTGCGCAAGGACCGGACCAAGTCCAATGTACTGGGGATCACCCAGTTGGGATTGGTGGAAATGACCAGAAAAAAGACCCGGCCCTGCATCTCCGCTACCCTGCAAGCGCCTTGCCCTTATTGTGGCGGGGATGGAAAAGTATTGTCCCGGGAGACCATGATCCTCAAGGTGCGCAAAAAGCTTCTGCGTTCCCTGGCGGAGGGAGAAAGCTGCTCCTATCTGGTGCGGGTCAATCCCTCCGTGGCGGAGATGATTCAGGAAAACAGTACCCAGGACGCTCCCCTGCTCCCCAGCGCCCCGGGACATTCCACCTTCGTGCAGCCTGTGCCGGGGATGCATGTGGAGGAGTTTACCATTTCCCCCATTACCTCCCCAAGCGAGCTTAAACACATCCGCAGCATTGCAAAAGCCTATTGAGCCAGCAGGGCGTTTGGCAAAAGGACAGGCCAGGGGCGATGGAAGACAAAAGAGGGGGTAATATGATGAAACTGAAAAATACTTTGCTGGCAGTGTCGGATATGGAACAGGCGACGGCATTTTATAAAGACGTGCTGGGGCTCCATGTGATCATGGACTTTGGCGCCAACAAGACCCTGTCCGGCGGCCTGTGCCTCCAAACCCTGGAAACCTGGCGGGAATTCCTCGGCACAAGCCATATTTCCTTTGGCGGCCACGATGGGGAAATCTATTTCGAAGAAGATGATTTTGATGGGTTCCTGAAACGGATCCAGCCATATTCCATTCAATATGTCCATCCCGTTAAAACCCATGCGTGGGGACAACGGGTGGTACGCTTCTATGATCCGGACAAGCACATCATCGAGGTGGGCGAAGCCATGAAGGCGGTGTGCCAGCGTTTGTTAGACGCCGGCATGACGCCGGAGCAGGCGGCGGAACGCATGGGCGTGCCCATAAAATTCATACGGGCCTGTATGCGGTGACGCCCGCTTTTCCCATGGATACAAGCCGTCTTTGGAGAACGCAATCGGCCAGCCCCAATACTCCGGCCCTTGAAACAGGGCGGCAAGCAAAAAGGCCCCTTGCACAGCTCGCCTGCAAGGGGCCCTTCATTGGCTGTTCGGACTTGCCGTCCGGGAAGGGACGGGGGAGGTTATGGCCGCTCCTGGGAGGCGGGCGGCTCCTGGGGCGCAGCCGGCACCCGCTCTAGAGAGAACCCGCGGCCCTTTACCTCCTTGACCCGGGAGATCATGGTAAACGCCCCTGGGTCTACCTGCTGGATCAGGGCGTTGGCGGCATAGAGCTTGCGCTGGGGGATCACGCAAAGGATGGCCTTTTGCTGCTCCTTGGCCAATCCGGTCTCCATATAGAGCATGGAAACCCCCACGTCCAGCTCCCGCAGCAGCTTATCCCGCAGGCGCTCATATTCCTCCGAAATAACGATCAGCTGGAGCTGGGCTTGGCCCAGAAGCACCACCTGGTTCATGACCCCGGTGGTGATCAGCAGGGAGAGAACCCCGTAGAGGATCTGCTCAGGCTGAGAAAGAAACGCCTGCATTCCCAACACAATGAAATCCACCACGTATAGCAGCAGCGCCACGGAGAGGTGGGTAAACTTGTTTAGTGCCATCGCCACGATGTCCGTGCCGCCTGTGGAAGCCCCCTGTCGTACGATCAGACCGATCCCCACACCCAACAGAAGTCCCGCAAAAATAGAGGCCAGCAATTCGTTACCCGTCAGGGCTTGGATGCCAGGGAGACGCTGCAACAGGGCCAGCAAGACCGGGTATAGGATACTGCTGGCAATGGTAGTCAGGGCAAATTTCCGCCCCAACGTCCAGGCGCCCAAGATAAAAAAAAGCATATTTAGGATAAACACCGATGTTGCCAAATCCGCACCAAAGGCGTATTCTAGCACCAAGCTGATACCGGTGGAGCCGCCCATAATAATATGATTGGGGACGATGAATGCAGCAACGCCTAAGGCGATGCTCAGATTTCCCACCAGGATGCCGGCGCAAAGCTGCAGGTGTTTTTTTCGCAAGATTCGATCCTCCTATTGGGGGTTACACGGGGTGGGCACAAAAAAGCCCCTGTCTCACAGGGGCTTTTACATGGCTGCGGAACTAGGATTCGAACCTAGACAATACGAGTCAGAGTCGTAGGTGCTACCATTACACAATTCCGCAATATTCCGCAAAAATAATCCCAGGGTGCCGTTCGCTCCCGTTATAACGCCCGCCTCCTCGGCAGGTGGGTGCGCTGCAAGTGCTTCTGCGTGCCAAACAAAAGAAGGCGGCATAGGCTTGCTCGACGGACGCTCCCGGCATAAATCTGTGGGTTTATAACCAAAGCGTGACGCACACCGCAGGATTACATTGGTGGGATTAGTTGGGATCGAACCAACGACCTCTACGATGTCAACGTAGCGCTCTGACCAGCTGAGCTATAACCCCTTGCGCAAGTAATATTATACATGAATTTTGGAACTTTGCAAGTATAAAATATTTTGCACCTGCAAAATCCTTTTCCAGCCCAGGGATTCCATGCTATACTAATAGCAGCAGACGGCGTTGGCTAGGGGAGCGACAGCCCAGGGAGGCTGGAACTGAAGGAGCCGGGAAAGGCCTCGCGCTGTGCGGCAGCCGTCTACACATGATTGTATTATGAAGGGATGGGATGAGGATGCCATTCTTCTCTGAAGGGGTAACCAAGATCAAGCTGACCATATTGTATTTTATGAACAAATTGGGGATCGGTATCACCAAGGATCAGATCACCACGGTGGGAGGGACATACGATCTGGCGCCATTTTTCGATTTGCAAAATGCGGTGGCAGAAATGGAAGAAGACGGCTTTTTAGCCGCCATCCCCAGGCCGTTTGGACAGGTCTACGCCTTGACCGCCCGGGGGCAGCAGGCGGTGGAGCTATTTGAAGAACAGTTGCCTACATCCCTTCGGGACGATTTAGATACTTACGCGGACGAGTGCCGGGAGACGTTGCGCCACCAATGCCAATATACCGCCCGTATCGAGGGGCAGCCCAACGGTTCCTATATCGTACGAATGATCTTCATGGAACGGGATGAGCAGCTGCTTGCCATGGAGCTACTGTTCCCGGATGTAAAAAGTGCAAACCGGGCGGCGGCCATGTGGGCGGATAAAGCCCAGTCGGCCTATTGCTACCTTCTCAGCTGCCTTTCCGGGGCGCTGGATTAAAGACGCCAAAACGGAATGGGAACGTAAAAGCCGGGCACAGGTTTGTGCCCGGCTTTAAGTTGCCCGCAATCCCGCTGGGAGACAGATCCAGACGGCAGATAAAGGTCGTCCTAGGCCGGCGCCGTTCTTGCGTCATCGCACCCAGAGAGGCAGATCGCCTGATTGCAGGGGGCGATTTCGGAAAAGCCTATCTTAGCCCATGCCCAAAGGCAAATAGGTATGGGAATGACGGGCCGGATTTTCGGCATATAAAAACCGGACGTAGATTTCCCCCCAGTTTGGGATATGGATGTTAGTTGATGCTTACGGTCTTGGCCTGTTCGGGCAGGAAATCATTGTCCATGTCGTAGATGTTGTGGGTGGTGGAGTCCCGCAGCACCCGGCCGTTTAGGCTGTAGCAGCGGATGAAGCGGCGGCCGTCCACGCAGGACCAGTTTTCCGCGTCCCAGGAAAGGTATCCGTCCGCGTCGGAACGCACCTGGTCAAAAGTGAGATCCACCTGCCTGTCATGGATCATTAGGTCGATAAGGCCCTTGCGGTCCAGGTCCAACTCCTGTTTCTTAATCATGTCATAAGCCTTCATGGCCCGTCCTCCTATGTTGGCGTTTTTTTCAAGTATACGCCAAAAGGACGGCGTCCGCAAGGCGTCATTGGCAGGTATCCTTTAAATACTTTACAAATAGCTCCGCCGTGGGGGAAAGCTGGCGCTCCTTCCGGTAGACGCAATAGAGCCGGCGATGCATAAAGGGGTTCTCATTGCGGAAGACCAACACCTTTTTCTGCTGTTCCATATCCAGCACGGAGATCTCGCTCATGATGGCGATGCCCATGCCCTGCTCAATGGCCCTCTTAATGCTTTCAATACTGTCAAAATAGGCTACCGTATGCAGGTCAGCCGGATTTACTCCACAGTTGATCAGATAAGCGTCGGATTCCTTCCGGGTACCGGACCCTAGCATCCGCTGGAGGAAGGGAGCTGTGCGCAGGGCATCCTCTGGAAAAGCATCTTTTGGATAGTGCTGATATTCCTCCGTGCAGGGCGTCACAATCACAAGGCGATCCTTGGCGATTTCCTGAAACTGGCATTTGTCGTCATCCATGGTGGTGCCGGTAAAGCCCAACATCACCTCGTCCGTTAATACCCGGCGGATTACCTGCCCGCTGTCCGTCTCCCGCATGGAGAAGAGCACCTGGGGATACTGTTGGCTAAAATCGTGTATCAGCTTTGGTAGGATATATTCTGCGGGCACCGTACTGGCGGCGATTTCCAGGGTGGAGGTGAGCATTTCCGGATAGTTTTTCATGGCGTAATAGGTGCGGTCCCGCATCATCAGTAGGTTGTTGGCGTATTCGTACAATACCGCCCCCGCTGCCGACGGGTAGACCGCTTTGGTGGAACGCACAATGAGCTGTACGCCCATCTCCTCCTCCAGGGCGCTGATGTGGGCGCTCACGGTGGGCTGGGTTAGATAAAGTTCCTCAGCTGCTTTGGAAAAACTGTGAAACTTTACGATGGAAACGAACACTTCTAACTGGCGGAAATTCATATGAATACCTAACCTTATTTTGTAGTGATAGTATGTGGGGCGCTGCAAGCTGCCACAGCCATAGCCCACCCATATTCCGATTGGGATATGGCAGACACAAGAAAAGCGCCTATATAGATAATAACCTATATTTAACCCAGACGCAATCCATGGATTTGTCTATAGGCAATAAAATTTTTTCCTGTATTAAAAGGAAAAGGCTAAATCCATCCTTTGCATTCAGACGAAAGCCGGAAATATGTACCAAGTATAGCCTGAAAATGTAATATTGAGAAATCCGATATTTCTCCGCTTGAAAAAGCGATAGCGGCTTGCGTATACTGTAAGAAGAAAAAATGCTTTGGCAGGTCCGGGGAGGCCCCGGCAGCCAGGCCGTGCTGGAGGGTAGATCATGGATGGACGAAGCCAGCTGCTGCGGCAGCTTCCCAAGATGGACAACCTATTGGAACAGGCCATGGAGGATACGCGATTTCAGGGGCAGCCCCGCAATGCGGTGGGTGACGCCCTGCGGCATTGCTTAGAGGAAGCCCGCCAGACCATCTTGGCAGATCGGCCGGCGGAGACGTCGGTGGAGTGGCTGCTGGAGGCGGCCTATGCCCGGCTACGGATGGAGCAGACCCCCAACCAGCGGCTTATTATCAACGGCACTGGCGTCATCCTGCATACCAACCTGGGCCGGGCGCTGCTGGCGCCGGAAGCGGTGGAGGCGGTGACCCGGGTGGCGGGCGCCTATTCCACCCTGGAGTTTGATTGCGCCACAGGAAAGCGGGGGGACCGGTATTTACATGTGGAAACCATCCTCAAGGAGCTGTTGGGGGTGGAGGCCGCTTTGGTGGTGAACAACAACGCGGCGGCGGTGATGCTGGCCCTTACGGCCATGGCCCGGGGCCGGGAGGTGGTGGTCTCCCGGGGTGAGCTGGTGGAGATCGGAGGCGCGTTCCGGGTGCCGGAGGTGATGGAGCAAAGCGGCTGCATCCTAAGGGAGGTGGGCGCCACCAACAAGACCCATCCGGGGGATTATGCCCGGGCCATCGGCCCGGATACGGCGGCCCTTTTGAAGGTGCATACCAGCAATTACCGAATCGTGGGCTTTACGGAGGACGTGCCCTTAGAGGATCTGGCCCGGATGGCCCACGAAAAGGATCTGCCTTTGCTCTACGATTTGGGGAGCGGCGCCATGCTGCCCCTGGAGCCCTATGGGGTCCAGGACGAGCCTACGGTTTTGCAGGGAATCCGGGCCGGTGCGGATGTAATCTGTTTCTCCGGGGACAAGCTATTGGGCGGGCCCCAGGCCGGCATTTTGGCAGGCAAGCGGGTCTGGATCGACAAAATGAAGCATCATCCCCTTTTGCGTGCCCTGCGGGTGGATAAGATGACCCTGGCAGCCCTGGAGGCCACCCTGCGGCTGTACCGGTATCCGGAGCTGGCCCTGGCCCGGATCCCCTTCTACCAGATGGTATCCCAACCGGTGGAAGCCCTGGAGACCCGTGGCGCCAGGCTGTTGGCCCTGCTTTCGGAAGCGCCTGCTTTGGAGGCGGCCCTGGTGGAGAGCCAAGCCCAGATCGGCGCGGGCTCGGTGCCCAACGAGACCATCCCCTCTCGGGCGGTGCGGTTGCAGCCACAGGGGATTCAGCCCGCCTGGTTCTGCCATAGGCTGTTACAGTTGGAACAGCCTGTGGCGGCCCGTATCCATAAGGAGGGGGTGTTGCTGGATATGCGAACCGTATCGGATGAACAGATTCCAGCGCTGGCGACGGCGGTGTTGACCTGTATGAAAGAGGAGATGACGGCATGAACAATGTGATCATTGGCACGGCGGGCCATGTGGATCATGGAAAGACCTGTCTGATCAACGCCCTAACCGGCATCGATACGGACCGGCTGGAGGAAGAAAAGCGCCGGGGCATTACCATCGAGCTGGGCTTTGCCTATTTGAATTTGCCGGATGGAGGTAAGGCGGGTATCATTGACGTGCCAGGCCATGAAAAATTCATCCGCAACATGTTGGCGGGTGCTGGGGGCATCGACCTGGCCCTGCTGGTGGTGGCGGCGGACGAAGGGGTCATGCCCCAGACAAAGGAACATTTGGGCATCCTGTCCCTTTTGGATATCCAGCGGGGCTGCGTGGCCCTGACCAAGATTGATATGGTAGACGCGGATTGGCTGGAGCTGGTCACCGAGGACGTTCGGGAGCAGCTCAAGGGCACCTGTCTGGAGGGCGCGCCCATTCTGCCGGTATCCTCCTATACGGGGGAAGGGATCCAGGCCCTGCGGGAGACCCTATTTGAGATGGTGGCCACCACCCAGGGCAAGCATACGGAGCGGCCTTTTCGGTTGCCGGCGGACCGGGTATTTTCCATGCAGGGGTTTGGCACCGTGGCCACTGGTACCCTGATCGAAGGCAAGCTCCGGGCTGGCGAAGAGGTGATGATCTACCCTGCCGGCCGGCTAGCCAAGGCAAGGGGCTTGCAGGTCCACTCTCAGAGCGTGGAGGAGGCCCAGGCGGGCCAGCGGGTGGCCGTCAACCTCCAGGGCGTGAAGCGGGAGGAGATGGAGCGGGGGGACGTATTGGCCAAGCCCGGCAGCTTGCAGGTCACCATGATGGTGGACGTACGGCTCAGAATGCTGCCAGAGGTGGAACGCACCATCAAGAGCGGCAACCGGCTGCATTTTTACTGCGGGGCTAAGGAACTGCTGTGCAAGGCGGTGTTGTTGGGGGGCGTGGAGGAATTGCTCCCAGGGGAAAGCTGCTATGCCCAGCTTCGTTTTGAGGAGGCCATCGCCCTGAAGGCGGGGGATCACTTTGTAGTGCGGTTCTACTCCCCCATTGAGACTATCGGCGGCGGTCAGATTTTAGACCCTAAGCCCCACAAACATAAGCAAGGGGATATGGAAGTCCCTGTGGTGCTGGATATGCTGCAAAAAGGGGATGACAAAACCCAGGTGGAGGCCCTGCTCCGGGAAAACAGCTCCCGGTATGTGCCTTTGTCCCAGCTGCGGCTTCAGACCAACCTGAACGAGGAAGCCTTTGCTGCCTGTATACAGGCCTTGGAGGAGGAGGGGAAGCTGGTGACCGTGACGGATAAGCTGAAGCTCCACGAGGCATATTACCATGCGCTGGGGCAAAAGGCCCAAGGGATTCTGTCGGCCTTTCATAAAGAAAATCCTCTAAAAGCCGGTATGCGCCGGGAGACCTTGCGGGCGGCTCTCTTCCCCCGGCTGGAACCGGGGGCGGGGGATAAGCTGCTGGAGCGGATGGCGGCAGACGGCATCCTGGCTGTGGCGGGCCGATGCCTGGCCCTGCCAGGGTTCCAGGTATCCTTTACCCCGGAGCAGGAGGCCCTGAAGGAACGCCTGTACCAGGCCTGCGCCCAGGAGCCCTTCGCCCCGCCGGAGCGCAGCGGGCTGATCAAGGAGATGGGGCGGGCCAAGGATTTTCAGAAGGTACTGGATTATTTGACGGACGAAGGGGAACTGGTGCCCCTGGAGCCGGACCTGCTGTTTACCCGCAAGGCGGTGGAGGAGGCGGAGGCCATCTTCCGGCAACTGGCGGAAGCGGAGGGGACTGTCACCCTGGCCCAGTTCCGGGATGGGATCGGCACCTCTCGCAAATACGCCATGGCCCTGCTGGAATATTGGGATGTAACCGGTCTGACCAAAAAAGAAGGCGACGCCCGGCGGCTGCGACGATAATTCACCCTTGCAAAAGACAGCCATACCATGTATAATCATGGCGCGGCTGTAATATGGGGGTAGATGGGTGCTGGTGTGCCCCTCGGTCTTCAAAACCGATGTGAGCAGTTAGGAGCTGCTTGGGTGGGTTCAATTCCTACATACTCCCGCCAGATTCAAAACAGGAATGCAAATGGCCGATCGTATAGATAAAACCGATGGGCATATCCGAAGCGCTTGTCCTAACAGGCGCTTTTCCCTGCCAAAAACCCATGGAAAAGTTGGGCAGGGTGAACATATTTGGTTTTTTCTATATTTGCCCGTTTGCCTTGCGAAACCTGAATAATTGGTATATGATTATATTGTAACAAAGTGAATATTGGTTGGTTGACGGCTGTCGGGAGAGTGCATTTTATGCCGCCGAAGGAATAAATACGTAGCTATTGCCTATTATGCTACATATGAAGATCTCAGGCAAAAGGACCGGCTGCAGGACAACGCTCTGGAGAGCGCAAGCACCGAAGAAGTAACTTCAAGCGCACGGAATTCCGTTCCGCGAAGGAAGCTTTCAGGTTGAGGACAGAGTGGAAGGCAAAGCTTCATGCGTTGTATTCCACTTTTTTTTCTGCCGGAGGCGAAGGACATGCTTGAACGGATGCTTGTCATTACCAACAACCCCATGGTCCGGGACGCGCTTTCCAATAAGGAAATCTGCCAGGTGCAGTATGCGCCCGTAAGCTACCGCCAGGTGCTTTGCATGGCGCGGGACGCCATCCACCAGGGACACAAACTTTTGACCCATCCTCTTTCCGGCAGCGTAAAGCCCGGTGAGACCCCTTACAAATCCGTGGCGGTCTCCTGGAAACAGGGGCTGCTGGATCTTCCTTCCCTCTCTTTGATCGAAAACAGCATAGCCACCTGTGACAAATTCCCCATTCGGGATAAAAGCAAGGATCCATCCTTGCAGGCAGACTTTCAAACCATTGATTTGACCCTAATTGAATCTATTTTTTGAAGCTCGGCCAAAAGCCCGGATAAAAACCCCGTTAATCATTTAGATTAAATTATAATTGGTGGTTGCACCAACCAGTAATTAGAGGAGGTGTCTCAAGTTGAAATTGGAACTCGGATATATCCATATCCACGACATTCAGCTGGCAGCAGAATCCAAAGTTGAGAACGGCGTTCTGTACGTTGACGCCGAAGCGGTGAAAAAGCTTGTATTGGAAGATGAGCAGATTGCATCCGTTGAAGTGGACGTAGCGCGCCCCGGCGAAAACGTCCGGATTACGCCTGTAAAAGACGTGATTGAACCCCGTGTAAAGGTGGAAGGCCCTGGCGGCATGTTCCCCGGCGTCATTTCCAAGGTGGACACCGTGGGCAGCGGCAAGACCCATGTGCTGTCTCTTATACACATC
>ENA-OZGX01001078-OZGX01001078.1-human-gut-metagenome-genome-assembly--contig:-NODE-1078-length-11341-cov-3.900408_pt1 | contig 11341 bp, 9 predicted proteins | sample MGYA00244040_ERZ653674 | MGnify/ENA primary metagenome ERZ653674 (study PRJEB26926, sample SAMN06165232) | human gut metagenome | biome: ENVO:00009003; feature: ENVO:2100002; material: ENVO:00002003... | reverse complement strand
CACGAGCCTTATCGTCGGCAGCGTCAGATGTGTATAAGAGACAGATATGTTTGAGCATATGGAAACATTGCCAATCAAATATTTTGATACCCATCAGCACGGAGATATCATGAGCTGCTATACCAATGATACGGATACCCTCAGACAGATGGTGAGCCAGAGTATTCCCCAGCTGTTTTCCTCTTCGATTACCATTGTCAGCACCTTTATTTCCATGTTGATCTTGAGCATTCCGTTGACCCTGCTGGTAGTTTTAGGCGTCTTTGTGATGCTGAATGTTACTAAAAAAATCGGCGGAAAATCTGCCAAATACTTTGTGGCACAGCAGCAGGCGCTTGGTAAAACAAACGGTTATATCGAAGAAATGATGGATGGTCAGAAGGTCATCAAGGTATTCTGTCATGAAGGTCAGACAAAAGCAGAGTTTAATGAACTGAATGACCAGTTGTTTGACACTGCTAAAAATGCAAATACCTTTGCCAATATCCTGATGCCGATTATGGCAAACATTGGAAATATTAACTATGTAGTAATTCTGGCTGCCGGTTCCGTGCTTGCGATTTTCGGAATCGGAGGTCTGACATTGGGAGGTCTTGCTTCCTTCCTGCAGCTGACCAAAAGCTTTAACGGACCGGTTTCCCAGGTTGCCCAGCAGTTTAACTCCATCGTTATGGCCCTTGCCGGTGCAGAGCGTATTTTTGAGCTGATGGATGAGCCGTCAGAAAAGGATGAAGGCTATGTAAGTATTGTAAGATGCCGGGTTCATGAGGACGGCACCATGGAAGAATGTATGGAAAGAACCGGAACCTGGGCATGGAAGCATCCGCATCATGACGGTACACTGACCTATACCCAGTTAAAAGGGGATGTTACTTTAAATGAGGTTGATTTCGGTTACAGTGATGACAAGATGGTGCTTCATGATGTCAGTGTCTATGCAAAACCGGGGCAGAAGGTCGCATTGGTAGGTTCTACCGGTGCCGGAAAGACAACGATTACCAACCTGCTGAATCGGTTTTACGATATTCAGGACGGCAAGATTCGTGTGGATGGTATCAATATTAACAAGATTAAAAAGAATAATCTGCGAAGAGCCTTTGGCATCGTTTTGCAGGATACCCATCTGTTTACGGGGACGATCAGGGAAAATATTCGTTACGGACGGCTGACAGCCACGGATGAGGAAGTTATCGGGGCAGCAAAGCTTGCTAATGCACATCATTTCATCACAAAACTGCCGAATGGTTATGATACGGTGATCAGCGGCGATGGCGGTACGTTATCTCAGGGTGAGAGACAGCTCCTTGCCATTGCCAGAGCGGCGATTGCAGATCCTCCGGTACTGATTCTGGATGAAGCGACCTCAAGTATTGATACGAGAACTGAGCAGATCGTACAGGATGGTATGGATAAACTGATGGAGGGCCGGACGGTATTTGTCATTGCACATCGTTTGTCTACGATTAAAAACTCTGACTGTATTATGGTTATGGAGCAGGGACGTATCATCGAACGAGGAGATCACGAGAGCTTATTAAAAGAAAAAGGAAAATATTATCAGTTATATACAGGCGCTTTTGAGTTATCATAAAATCTTGTCATAATTTTCAAAAAATGGTATGATGATAAGCATGGAAAATACTTGACAAGAAGGAGGATACAGCATGGATCTGGAGAGCATATTACATCAATTAGTTGAAGAAAAGAAGTTCCGGAAGCTGCGAAGTATCCTTGAAGAAATGAATGAAGTCGACATTGCGGAATTTTTGGAGGAAGTAGATCAGGAAAAGGTGGTATTGATCTTTCGTCTGCTCCCCAAAACCCTCAGCGCGGAGGTTTTTGCCTGTCTGGAAGTTGATATGCAGGAGCACATCATCAATAGCATGTCGGATTATGAATTACAGAAGATCGTAGAAGAGCTCTACATTGACGATGCAGTAGACATGCTGGAGGAATTACCGGCGACGGTTGTCCGAAGGGTTCTGGCAAATGCCAAGCCGGATACGAGAGCACTGATCAACCAGTTTTTGCAGTATCCTGACGACAGCGCGGGAAGTATTATGACTGCGGAATATATCGGTCTGAAGAAACATATGACCGTAGAGCAGTCTTTTGCATATATTAGAAAGCATGGTGTAGATAAGGAAACGATTTATACCTGTTTTGTCATTGATGAAAAGCGTCATCTGGAAGGTATCGTGACCGTTAAGGAGCTGCTGTTAAATGACTATTCCACCAGATTGGAAGAGATCATGGATACGAACATTATCCATGCAGTGACCACAGACGATCAGGAAACGGTGGTAGAAGCCTTCAATAAATATGATCTTTTATCTTTGCCGGTGGTAGACCATGAAAACCGCCTGGTCGGTATTGTCACTGTTGATGATATCGTGGATGTCATGGAGCAGGAAGCAACGGAAGATATGGAAAAGATGGCTGCTATGCTGCCATCCGAAAAGCCGTACTTAAGGATGAGCATTTTTGAGCTGGCGAAAAACCGTACCCCCTGGCTGCTGCTTTTGATGTTTACCAGTACCATTTCGGCATTGATTCTGGAGAGATATGAGGCGGCTTTTGTTTTATACCCTACATTGGTTACCTGCGTGCCCATGCTGACAGCTACCGGCGGTAATGCAGGAAGCCAGAGCAGTACAACGATTATCCGTGCCATGTCCATTGGTGATGTGGGGATTTCTGATGTGTGGCAGGTTCTATGGAAGGAATGCAGGGTTTCGCTGTTAGTTGGTGTCATCCTTGGGATTGCCAACTATATCCGTCTGGTCATTATGTATCCCGAAGAGCCTCTGGTATGCCTTGTGATCGGAATCAGCCTGATCGGAACAGTGGTCATGTCTAAGGTGCTGGGATGTATCCTCCCGGTCATCGCCAAAATATTGAAACTGGACCCTGCCATGATGGCAGCGCCTTTAATTTCAACAATTGTAGACGCGCTCAGTCTGCTTTTATATTTTACAATTGCCGGTATGATTCTGCCGGTGTAGGAATCAAAAGGAGAAGATTATGTTAAACGGAAAAAAAGTATTATTCAGCGGAATGCAATCCACAGGAAATCTGACACTGGGCAATTATCTGGGGGCTTTGAAAAACTGGGTGACATTAAGCGATGAATATGAATGCTTTTACAGTGTGGTAGATATGCATTCCATCACAGTACGTCAGGATCCGGCAGAGCTCAGAAAACGTGCAAGAGCTCTTCTTACATTGTACATTGCAGCAGGTCTGGACCCTGAAAAGAACTGCATTTATTATCAGTCTCATGTCAGCGGTCATGCGGAACTGGCATGGATCTTAAACTGCTTTACCTATATGGGCGAATTACAGCGAATGACCCAGTTTAAGGATAAAGCTGCAAAACATGCAGATAATATCAATGCAGGACTTTTTACTTATCCGGTACTGATGGCAGCAGACATTTTGTTGTATCAGGCGGATGTGGTTCCGGTAGGTAAAGACCAGATGCAGCATTTGGAGCTGGCAAGAGATATTGCACAGCGCTTTAACAGTATTTATGGGGATGTATTTACCGTACCGGAAGGGTATCTCGGCAAGGTTGGTGCAAAGATTATGAGCCTTCAGGATCCCTCGAGGAAGATGTCAAAATCCGATGAAAATCCCAATGCAAGCATTTATCTGATGGACGATCCCGATACGATCATGAGAAAGTTTAAACGTGCTGTCACAGACTCAGAGGCCCAGGTCCGTTACCGTGAGGAACAGCCGGGGATTAAGAATTTGATTGATATTTACTGTGCATGTACAGGAAAAACTCCGGCAGAGGTCGAGAGAGAGTTTGACGGCAGAGGTTACGCGGAGTTTAAACCGGCCGTTGGGGAGGCCGTTGTGGAGGTGCTTCGTCCGCTGCAGCAAAGAGTGGCTGAGCTTGAAAAGGATAAGGCTTACATTGACAGCGTAATCAAAAACAATGCGGAAAAAGCGCAGTATTTCTCTACAAAGACACTGCGCAAGGTGCAGAAAAAGGTAGGATTTCCGGAAAGAATCAGATAAGCTTCCAAAGCCATGCCATAGGCATGGCTTTTGTTGACATGAAAGAGCTATGGAAAGAAAGTTAATTTTATGAACGAAGAATTGCTGGTACTAAAGCTGGACAAGTTTCATGGAAAGGTAATTACAAATCATGAATTTGCCCACTACAGTGCTCTGAAAAAGATAGATTTACCAAAAGGCATTGAAATCATTGAAGACTACGCCTTTTACCGGTGTCTTGCGTTAGAGGAGATTCACCTATTTGCAGGAATCAGGCGTCTTGGATGCGGCGCATTTATGGGCTGCCGGAAGCTAAAAAGGATTGTTGTAAATGAGGTAACAACAGATATTCATTTTTTAACGGAAATGCTTTATGATTTTCAGTATGAAGTGGAAATCGAGCTGCATTATAAGGACGGACCTACTGTGAAGCTGACCTTTCCGGAATATTATGAAGAATCTGTTGAAAACACTCCGGCAAGAATCATTGATATCGTATTTCACGGCTCCGGATATAAGTACCGCCAGTGCTTTCGAAACCGTCAACTGGATTATGATAAATATGACAGCCTGTTTTCTTATGCGGTTGCACAGGAGTTTACTCCTACCTGTATCCGCATCGCAATGAATCGGCTGTGTACACCCTATCAGTTAAAAGAGCCTTCAAAGAAACGGTATTTAGATTATCTGAGGGAACAGTCAAAGGAAACAGCAAAGCTGCTTTGCAGACAGGATTCTCTGGAACAGGTGATAGTTCTGGCAGAACAGGGATATTTTACGGAAGCGATTTTAAGGGAATTTCAGGACAGTGCCTCAGCCGCAGGCAGAGCAGAAATGGCAGGTTATTTGTTAAATTACAGAATGGAACATTACCGGCCGAAGAAAAAGCGTTTTGATTTTGACGAGTTTGGTTTTTAAACTTAAAATCAGGGAGAAAAGAGATGTCAATAGAAATTTCACAGAAATTTGAGTCCGTCGGTCGGGAGATTCTGACGGTTTCCAGAAATGAATTGTATTTGAATATGAGATTTCTGGATTTATCCTTGTCTTCTTTAAATTATATGATGAATACCAATACCTTTGGGATTGGCACAGATGGCTTTTCCCTGTATTTTGATCCCCAGTATCTGGCAGATTTATACCGGATTGACCGGATTCGCATTAACAGAGCTTATCTGCATAATGTCTTTCACTGTATTTTCAGGCATTTGCTGAAACAGGGAAAAAGGGAAAAGAGGCTGTGGGATTTGGCATGTGACATTGCCGTTGAGCATCTGATGGACGGGCTGAATCACAGAAGCATCCGTTTTCCCCGAAGCGCCTTTCGTGCCAACTGCTATGGGAGCCTGGAAAAAAAGCTGAAGGTGTTGACGGCAGAGAAGATTTATAAGCTCTTTGCAGAGGAGGCGCTCCCGGAATATCAAATCCGAAAGCTGGAATCAGAATTTCGCATAGATGATCACAGCTTTTGGCCACAGCTGCCGGAAAATGAAAACAAACCGAATACGGCGATGCAGCAGTTGAACGACAAATGGCAGGAAATCAGCGAAAAAATGCAGACGGAGCTGGAAACCTTTTCCAGGGAAGCCAGTAACGGGGAAAGCAATCTGGCGGATGAGCTGGCGGTGGAAAACAGGGAGATATATGATTACAAAGCATTTTTAAGAAAATTTGCGGTACTGAAAGAAGAAATGCAGGTGGATATGGACAGCTTTGATTATGTGTTTTATCACTATGGTCTGAGTTTGTACGGTAATATGCCCCTGATCGAGCCTCAGGAATTTAAAGAGGTTCATAAGATTGAAGAGTTTGTCATTGTCATTGACACCTCCATGTCCTGTTCGGGAGAGCTGGTAAAAACATTTCTGGAACAGACCTATCACGTACTGGCGGAGAATGAAAGTTTCTTTCGGAAGGTTCACATCCGTATCCTTCAATGTGATGAAAAGGTACAGTCGGATGTGAAGGTAACCGGCCAGGGGGAATTAAAATCCTATATGGAGCATTTTCAGATCATTGGAAATGGGGGTACAGATTTTCGCCCGGCTTTTGAATATGTACAGCAGCTGTTGGAACGCAGGGAATTTTATCATTTAAAGGGAATGCTTTATTTTACGGACGGTTATGGAACGTTTCCGAAGAAAAAGCCGCCCTTTGAAGTGGCCTTCGTGTTTATGGAGGAGGACTATACTGACGTACAGGTGCCGCCATGGGCAATGAAGCTGATCATTGAGAAGGAAGCGCTGGAGGAGGAAGCTTCACTTAGATTGGACTATGAACTGATAGAGCAGGGAATGAAATATGAATATTAAAAGAGCAAAACAGGAAATCGAAAATACAATTCGGGCATATCTACAGAAAGATGCTTACGGTGACTATCTGATTCCGACGATCAGACAGCGGCCGATTCTCTTAATCGGTGCACCCGGGATTGGAAAAACCCAGATTATGGAGCAGATTGCCAGGGAATGTGACATTGCGCTGGTATCCTATACGATTACCCATCATACAAGGCAGAGCGCCATCGGGCTGCCCTTTATTCTGGAAAAGGAGTTTGGCGGGAAAAAATATTCCGTAACGGAATATACCATGAGTGAGATTATCGGCAGTGTCTATGAGCAGATGGAGAAGACTGACCGGAAAGAAGGGATTCTCTTTATTGATGAGATTAACTGTGTGTCTGAAACGCTGGCACCTGCCATGCTGCAGTTTTTACAGTGCAAAAGCTTCGGAAATCAGAAAATTCCGGAAGGCTGGATTATCGTGGCAGCGGGAAATCCGCCGGAGTACAATAAATCCGTGCGGGAGTTTGATGTGGTCACGCTGGACCGTGTCAAGAGAATTGATGTGGAACCGGATTTTTCCGTGTGGAAGGAATATGCTTACAGCGCAGGTATCCATGGGGCAGTGATTTCCTATCTGGAATTAAAAAAGGAAAATTTTTACCAGATGGAAACCCGCGTGGACGGCAAACGCTTTGCCACAGCCAGAGGATGGCAGGATTTATCGGAACTGCTGACTGTTTATGAAAAGCTGGGATTGTCTGTAGACCAGGAGGTAATTTTTCAGTATATCCAGCATGAGAAGATTGCAAAGGATTTTGCAAATTATCTGGAGCTTTATGAAAAATACCAGACAGATTATCAGATTCGGGGTATTTTGGAGGGCAATGTCAGGGAAGCGGTTTACGAAAAACTGAAATTTGCTCCCTTTGATGAAAGACTGAGTGTCATTGGTCTGCTGCTTGCGGCATTATCTGAAAAATTTGAAGCGGTTTATGATGTGGATGTCTATGTGACAGCATTGTTTGAAGTGCTAAAAAATTTCCGCAGAAAACTGACGGAGGGAAATATCCCGTCAGAGCTTTTATTTTCAATGGAGCAGGAGATTTTGACAAAAGCGGAAAATGATGCAGAGTGCGGCAGGATTGACAGAAAGACTATGCATTTACAAAAAGAGCTTGGAAAGACGCTAAAAATCTATGGCCGGATGCTGAAAGAAAAGGGGATTACAGAGCAGGAGAATGCCTTTGAAGCTGTCCGCAGGGAATTTGTAAAGGAAACCGAAAAACGGGAAACGGTAATTTCGAAGGTTTCCGAAAATCTGGAATGTGCCTTTGATTTTATGGAACGTGCATTTGGAGAAAGCCAGGAAATGGTTGTCTATATCACAGAACTGACAGTGAATTTTTATGGAGCAAAATTTTTGTCGGAAAACGAATGCGGCAGATTTTATAAGTATAACAAAGGACTGCTGGCGAATGAAAGACGGGCTGATATTTTAAGTGGAATTGAAGAAGTGGAAATGCTGATGAACGGGAATTAAAAAGGGGGAATGCACACTGCATTCCCCTTTTTTGCGTCATTTCAGTTTTCAATGATCAGTAAATCTTTGATGTCGCACTGGAAATACTCGCAAAGCTTCAGCAGAAGATTCGCATCGATTCTCTGAAATTCATCCCGGCAGTACCGGTTAAAATTACCTCTGGGAAGGTCTAAATCTTTGCAGATCTGGTTTTTACTGATAGACTTTTCTGCCAGTAATTCCGTGATTCTCATATGTAAGTGTGCCATTAGAAATCCCCCATTTCTTTCCATTTATTATAATTAATAATCCCATAAACCATAATTTTCTGTTTAATAACTTTTTATTTCGACATTCGTTAAATAAGAAGTTATTATTTACTAAGGTATATTTTGATGTATGAAAAGGAGTAAAATAAAAAGAACAGGAAATGGGTAAGAACAGAACGACCCTCCGGAAAAACCGGAGGGTCGTAAGATTTTTTTATTAGTCCTCGTAATCGCAGACACCGTCGCCGTCTAAATCCATATGGCTGGCACTGTAAAATTCCTTTCCGACAACATTGCGTCTGTCGCGGCTTTCTTCAATCAATTTGGAAAGCATAGAGCGAACCTCCATAGGTTTTGCAATATTTTCCAGAATGATCTCAGGGGTGGCATCAGCTTTTGCCTTTATGACAATATCTCCTGTACCGAAGATCTTTCCGGCAAAGGTCTGACGGAAGGTAATATCAACGATACGGTAAAGCAGCGTTTCATTGAGGGTAGTGTTCAAAAAACCTTCTTTGATCATCAGCCGGTCATCTTCAATATAATAGGTAGTGAAGCTGATGGGAAACCAGAGATGATGTTTTTTGTCTTTCCAGAGAATGTTTGTGTTTTCGGTAGTCATAGGAAGCCTCCTTTTTATAAATTATTTTCGTTTCCATGTAGCAGGTAAAAGCAGCAGCATAATCGGATAAAGTTCCAGACGTCCAACCAGCATGCCGATCATTAAAACAAATTTTGAAAATGTTGAATAACAGCTGAAGTTGCTGGTGGGTCCGACGCCAGCAAGGCCGGGACCGATATTGTTAAATGTGGCGGCAACAGCTGTAAAGTTTGTCGCGAAATCAAAATTATCGATACTGATCAATAAAACCGAGAGCAGAAAAAATGTACAGTAAATCATCAGATATACATGTGCGGATTGTAATACCTCCGGTTTTATGACATGACCGTCCATACGAATTTTTTTGACCTCTCTGGGGTGAATCATATTGGACAGCTCTTTTTGAATGCTCTTTAATAAGATCAGCATTCGGGAAACCTTAAATCCTCCGGCGGTGCTTCCCGCGCAGGCGCCGATGATCATCAGAAGAACCAAAATCGTTTTTGATAATTCCGGCCATAAATTAAAATCTGTACTGGAAAAGCCGGTGGTGGTTACGATGGAGGCAACCTGGAAAAATGCGTGGCGCAAAGTTTCCGCAATGCCGGAATAGAGAGGTACGGTATTCAAAGTAATGATTACAACAGCCGCCAGAATGATGCCGAGATACCAGCGAACCTCCTCCATATGAAAAGCATCCTTAAATCTTTTTGAAATGATGTAAAAATAGGCACTGTAATTAATACCGCTGACAATCATAAAAAAGGTAATGATATTTTGCTGTAATGCGCTGTAGCTTGCCAGACTGTCATTTTTGACACCAAAACCGCCTGTACCCACAGTACCAAAGGTAAGGGTAAGCGTATCAAATACAGGCATTCCCGTCAGAAGAAGCATAATGATCTGAGTTAATGTGACCACAATATAAAGGGAATAAAGAATTTTTGCCGTATCCTTTACTTTGGGTACAAATTTGTCCACGGATGGTCCGGGGCTTTCCGCTTTCATTAGCTGCATGGTAAAACCGCCCAGCATAGGGAGCAGAGAGAGGATAAATACGAAAACTCCCATACCTCCCACCCAGTGGGTAAAGCTGCGCCACATCAGGCTGGCATGGCTTAAAGCTTCCACATCGGTTAAGATGCTTGCTCCGGTGGTTGTAAAGCCTGAAATGGTTTCAAATAAGGCATCTATGTAAGAAGGAATATCGCCGCAGCAAACAAAGGGCAGTGCCCCGAAGATACTGAGGACAATCCAGCCAAGTGCAACGGTGACAGAGCCGTCTCTTGTATAAAATTTTGCTGATTTTGGTCGTCTGCGCGTCATAATCGTACCAATCAAATAGGCAAGGAGCGCAACTCCGACAAACGCATAAGATTCTTTTTCCTGATAAATCCATCCCGTAACAATGGGAAGAATCATAAAGAGGGCTTCGTATCTGAGCAGATGTCCCAGAATGTAAATAATCATCGAGTAATTCATTTACGAAACCTCCAGGATTTCTTCAATATCGGCAATGCGATAACCGGATAATACGACCATCACGGTGTCCCCTATCTGAATGCGGTCCTGCCCGCCGGGAAAGATAATTCTGCCTCTGCGGTAAATGCAGCCGATCAGCGTATTTTTACGAATTTTCAACTGCTGCAGAGGAATGTTCGTAATTGCTGATTTGTCTGTGATATTAAATTCCAGAGCTTCTGCCTTTCCATTGGCAAGCTTGTAGAGTGTTTCTACATTATTGTCCTGCTGTGCCGCACTGGCAGAACGAACATATTTTACGATGTAGCCGGCAGTGGTTACACGGGGATAAATGATGCTTCCAAGATCCAGATTATCGATGACGTTCTGGAAACTGATTCGGTTGATCTTTGTTACAGTCTTTGCTTTGGAGTTTGCATTGACGTGGAGTGCCAGAAGAATATTTTCCTCATCCACTCCGGTCAGGCAGGCAAAGCCGTCAGCTGTTTCATAATCTTCCTGAGAGAGAACCTTCTGATCAGTGGCATCTCCCAGAATAATCGTAGCATCCGGAAGTTCGTTACTCAAAAAATCAGTCCGCGAGGGATCTTTTTCAATAATGGTAACGTGGATTCCGGACAGCAACAGGCTCTTTGCCAGATAATAGGAAATCTTTCCGCCTCCTGCTAAGATAGCATTTTTTACAGGATTCTTCATCATGCCGATGTTTTTAAAGAAAGCCATGGCATTTCGTCTGGTGGAAGCGATGGCGATAATGTCATTCTCTGCAAAAACAAAATCACCGTTTGGGATAATAACTTCTTCTCCACGGATTACCTCACATACAAGGACGTTGACCTTTACCTTCTGCTGAAGGTTTGCGAGTTTGATACCCACCAGAGGAGAATCCCTGGTAATTTTGCAGTGAAGCATTTCAATATGTCCTTTTGCAAAGGTATCTACACGGATAGCAGAAGGAAACTGAAATATTTTTGCAATTTCCGCAGCGGCTGCCAGCTCCGGATTGATGATCATGGCAAGACCAAACTCTTCTTTTAAAAATTTAATTTCTTCATTATAAATGGGATTCCGGACCCGGGCAATGGTCTGGCAGTTGCCGGCTTTTTTTGCGATCAGGCAGCATAACAGGTTTTCTTCCTGTCTCTTATACACATCTCCGAGCCCACGACACCCTAAG
>ENA-OZGX01001076-OZGX01001076.1-human-gut-metagenome-genome-assembly--contig:-NODE-1076-length-11359-cov-5.449664_pt1 | contig 11359 bp, 10 predicted proteins | sample MGYA00244040_ERZ653674 | MGnify/ENA primary metagenome ERZ653674 (study PRJEB26926, sample SAMN06165232) | human gut metagenome | biome: ENVO:00009003; feature: ENVO:2100002; material: ENVO:00002003... | reverse complement strand
GAGCCTTATCGTCGGCAGCGTCAGATGTGTATAAGAGACAGCCTTAAAAGCTTTCAAAGTATATTCGTCATAAGCCGTCGTGAAAATTACAGGAATTTGAATTTCACAATTTTCAAAAATTTCAAAACTTATCCCATCTTCAAGTTGAATATCCATAAATATTAAATCCGGGTTGGGATTCCGGTGAAACCAAACCGTCGTCTCTTCTACCGACGCCAAAACAGCTATAACCTGAATATGCGGATCCACTTCCTTCAGTAAGCGGATCAGTTTTTGAGCGGCAGATCGTTCGTCTTCTACAATTAGTACCTTCATGAGCAAGTCCGAATAATAGGTAATTGAATTAAAAACTGATTATTGGCCTGATCGATAAACAAATTTTCTCCCATAATCAGTTTGACTCTTTCTTTTAAATTAGCTAATCCTGTTCCTCGGGCATCTTTTAATATATTCTTTTTCTGTATTCTGTTAGAAACAATTATATATTTACCCTCAACCATACAAATTTTTATTTTCAACGGATTTTCCTCTGAGGCAACATTGTGTTTTAATGCATTTTCTACAAGAATTTGTAAAGATATAGGGATTACTTTAAATTTATCTGCATTTTCACACGCTATTTCCAATTCTATTTTATTGCCAAGCCTTTCCTGTTGCAAACTAAAATATTGCTTCACGAAATCAATCTCTTCGCTCAAAGAAATCAAATCAGTCTCCTCATTATCCAAAATATACCGGTATATCCCTGCCAATTTTTGAATATAATGGTCCGCTTTTTTCACATCTTCGTAGATGACTTCCGACAATGTATTTAAACTATTGAACAGGAAATGCGGGTTAACCTGAGTTTTAAGGGTTCTGTATTTATATTTTAACTTCTCTTCCTGTAAGCGTTGTTCTCTTTCTATAGCCTGCCACCAGGTCGTATAAAAAAATACGATAGAAGCAAAAAATAAACCGATGGCTAAAGGGACATAAGTATTCGGAATATCACGTTGAAACAAGATTTTCAAATAGTTATCTATCCTCCACCCTTCTGTCAAATACAGGATATAGACCCCTAAACTATAGAGTAGCAAAGATAAAAAGACAGTGACGACTAAAAAGAAAACAAACGAAGGAAGCATTTGTTTTTTTAACTGCCGCACAGATTTATGTGCATTATCCACCAAGATTTTATGAAAGAGAATAACGACACACAGGACCGTCAGAAAATTCGTTGCCGTAAAAATCCAGACAGAAGTACTCAGAAGAGCTCCCCCCTGCCCCATCCGGATAGAAAGAGTAAATGCAAGGCTGAAAAGGAAGGCCCCACCAAAAACTTTTAGTTTTTTACGATTTTTCATTGATATAAATTTACGACAAAAAATTTCATGTATTTACACTTATAGCATATTTTTGAAACCCATAATCCCCATAGTAATAATCAATATAACCCCCATAACGGAAATCCAGGCCATATATTTCTTTTCCCACCTATACCAAAATGCCAATATTCCCGTAAACAAAAAGATATATAAAAGTGTTTCCGGCATACCTAATAAGTGATAGTAGACAGGTAAAACTGTATAAATAAACCCATCAAAAGAACCCGGAGTAGGACCGATTGTAGAAACAGAACAAAAACCAAATATAAGCCACATCAGCTTTATATATCCGTACTTTGTAAAAATAAAACTCCGGATCGGTAACAACACCAAAGCAATGATTACTCCTCTGAAAATTTGCAATGCAGGTCCTATACCCACCCAAGGGGAACTAAGAGGACGCATGAATAACGAAAGCGCCTCAGAAGAATAATGAACTTTGTAATTCATAAAAACGAGAGCAAACACACCTGCAATAAAGTAAGCAATCACATGGGCCGAACTGACTCTCCATATAAAAGTCCCTCTTCCTTTGTCTTTTTGATTCATAGTTTTTTAATTTAAATGAATAACACCCAAAGGAACAGAATAAAAATAAATCTTCTAAATCAGAATTGCAGAACCGTACTTTTACACGACTGAAAGGGTCTTCTCAACAGACAAACGGTAATTTTCTCTTCCCTCCCTTTTTCTTTTCTGACTGTTTTCTCACCCCTCCTTTGCCGGCAAATTTATCTTTTTGCCACATTGATCAAAGCATTTACGACACAGAAAAGAATATAAAGAGGAATAATAAAGAGAATGACAGATAAGCCGCCGATCAGAGCGATTCCAATTAAAGTCAGGAAATAAAGATACTGGATTTTGTTTTCTTTCCATCCCCAACCGGAAATCTTCAATGAAAACATCGGTAATTCACTAATTAATAATAAGGACAAAATAATTATACAAGCGACGAGTACCCATGCGTTTCCGAAAAATGCAGCATAAATTTCCGGTAAATAACGGGCTGCAAAAATCAACGCTACCCAAAACAAAGCATGGGCCGGAACAGGCATTCCAATAAAAGAATGGCTCTGCCGGACATCTAAATTAAACTTAGCTAAACGAAAGGCAGAAAAAAAAGGAATAAGTACAGGAGAAAAAAGCAGGAACTGCTGTCCTATCCCGACATCTAAAATATTTCCTTCCCCACCCATAAAGACAATATCTCGTAAAAGCAAATGCGCTAAAAAAGCAGGAGCTACTCCAAAGCTGATAATATCCGCTAAAGAATCCAATTCTTTACCCATTTCCGATTTCACATGCAACAAACGAGCTGTCAGCCCATCAAAAAAATCAAAAAACATTCCTAACAAAATAAAAACAGCAGCTAGTTCAGCATAGCCGTACATCGCTATAAACAGGGCTACGCTACCGGATAGAGCATTCAAACCGGTAATCAGATTGGGAATATGTTTTTTCATTTTCTTTGCATCTAGTATTTTTCTGTTCTAATTCTTCACTCCTATGCTACGACTCCGCCCGGGCGGCAAGTAAATCAATCTTCTTTTGTTTTCTACGTAAAAACTATTTCTAACACTTATAGAAAGTAACTTTTTTTACTCATTTTCCGGCATATTTTTATTCCTCCTGTTTCAGGTCCCCCTGCTCATTCTTCTGCATCTTACTTTTCAAACGTGATTTTCTCTTCTTCAAGGTATCGGGCGTAATAAATAAAACTTTAGCAATCGCTTTATTACTCACACCCGATTTCATTAAAATCAATAACAAAATTTCTTGGGTAGAAATATCCGAACGATTATTCAATAAGTTATCAATATACTCTTTTTTATCTTTCCGCAGAACATCCAATAAATTTTGGAAGTAAGCTTCCCTATTTTTCTTGTTTAATTCCTGATAATTCTGATAAAAAACAGGCATTCGGTTGGCTACATCCGATTCTTTTATCAAAGTATCCAACTGCTCCATATAGGCTGCATTGGCCAGTTTTATCAAATCTTCTGCCGTCAAACGTAAAAAAGGTACAAAACTTTCAACGGCAACGGTTTTTTCCGGTACCGAAGGCGCATGTACTCTCCGATATAACCACCACCCAACGATTAAAGCAGTCAGAACAATTACCCCTATAATAATAAACTGAAATAACATAACCGCTTTCCTGTGATACAATTAATATTTTCTTATTGCTTTGATGTTGTTTGTTATTTCAATTCTACACAATACAATGTATATCTCCCTATTTGACAACCTTACAAATATATAAAATTAGTTTCAATTCTATACAGTTAATCAATATCTGTAAAAGCATAGAGCTAAATTTTCCTATCGAAATATTTCCCTCCCACCGGATACAATGCCTATCCATTTAACCATAGGGACGGACCTTTTTTGCTATTTTATAGATTCATTCATCCCACTCCTGAATTAAAAGTTTCGGGATCAAACCGCCAATAAAATAAGAACTAAATACCTTATGAAATAAACCGCCCGGTCTTTATTTAAATCCAAGTTTATTTTGCTTTTCTCTTTTTTCTTAGGTATTCCTCTGCCTTATTTCGGGAAAGTGTGTTGGAGTGGCAACGAGCGAAGGGAAGAAGAGGATTTAGCGGGCATCGGAGGCCGTTGGTGTTTTTCAGTCATAGCAGGAACGTACGTCTCTCTGTGCGAAGACGAAGTGTGAAAAAATACCCTTTGTCTACCGACCTTAGCCAAGCTTTGCCCGGCTAAAAGGAAAAAGTTTTGGTATTTTAACAAAGCCCGAGCTGACAGAAAAGCGAGAGGAACGTCCGACTGAAAAACACAAACCACCGGAGAAAAGAGAATAAATTAAACCTATTGCTTTAGAAACAATACTTTCCGCCATCCCCAAGTGTTACTATTTTATTCTTACGGCTTCTAAGGTGATTATAAATTCCGTACCTACGTCCAGACTTTTGAATTCAATCGTCCCCTCCATACTTTCCATAATTCGCCGGGAAATCGCCAATCCCAATCCCATTCCACTGGTTTTTGTCGTAAAATTCGGTTCAAAGATCTTATTTTTTAACTCGGCCGGGATACCGCAACCATTGTCTTTTACACGGATGATCACCTTGCTTTCTACCCGGGAAACACTTACTTCAACTTTCCCCTCTCTCTCTTCCGGAATACTCTGCACAGCATTTTTCAATACATTAATGACTACCCGATAGACTTGTTCTTTATCCGCCCATACTTTTATATCGGGTTCTATAGTATAGATTAAGCGGTCTACATTTTTTTCAAACAACACCACTGCATTACTTACCATTTCACTGATATCAAACACCTCCTTCTGAGATACAGGCATTTTTGCAAAATCCGAAAAGGCAGATGCAATCGAAGCCATATTATCGATCTGCTCTATCAATACAGTCGAAATATCTTTAAATCGTTGTTTAAACTCCTGCGGATCCTCCACTTGTAAAGAACGTTGCATAAACTGAATATTCAACTTCATCGGAGTGAGAGGATTTTTAATTTCGTGGGCAATCTGCCGGGCCATCTCACGCCAGGCACTCTCTCTTTCAGACCTCGCTAACTGATTTATATTTTCTTCCAGCTTTTCTACCATATTGTTGTATTCTCTTACAAGCCTTCCGACCTCATCCTGTTGGTCGTAATCAATCTTTTCATTTTTCCCTCCGACACGCATTTGTTTCAGCTTATCGTTTACCAACTGCAAAGGTTTCGTCACTCTCTCCGCAACAATTCCCGAAAGAATAAAAGCCAATACCATCACAACAATGGCTATATTGATGGCAATGATTACCATAATCACAATATCCGTATTTAACTCATCATTTTGAGTAAAATAAGGTACATTGATAATATACGACTTCCCGTTCTCTAAAACCAACGGCATATAAGCAGACATATAATCCAACTCTCCTATATGTCCTTTATTCACATAACTCATGGCTCCCTGTCCCGCAATTCGTTCCAAAGCTTTGGCATTCACCAGATAGCCATTAAAACCAGTGCTGAAAATTTCAGGACGGGAAGTAGCCACTAACATCCCCTGCTGAGAATATATGTTTATATCAATCTTGAGTACTTCTGACAATTCCACCAATACATTCAAAATGTCCGGACACTCCAGGTATTCAACACAATCCAAACGCTCCAGCTCTTTATTGATGAATTTCAAAAATTCCATGGCCTTAGCATTGTGTCGTTTTTCAAAACTTTTTGTATTCAAAGTAATCGATAAAGCCGTCAAAATCACGAACAAACTGAATATTAAAGATACGATGCTATTTTTGATTTTAGCTTTTAATGTGCCCCGTCTGAAATTTATCGTGTAATTCCGACTGAAAAACAAACCATAGGAAGAAAGAAGGATACAAATAAAAAAAGCGTATAATACATTGACATAATACAACGAAAATATACTATCAGAAAGACTCATTACTAATGTAGAATCTTCATTTACAGGGATAAGCATATGAGAATAATCGTCTTTTTCAATAATATCGATGTTTCCATTGTATTTCCCGAAAAAGTCTAAAGATTTATAATAATTAAAGTCCCCCGAAGAATAAATCAATTGGCCGTTTCTATATTTGGCATAAGAATAAGGATAAATTATATTTTCGCCTTCAATCGATTTGCGGGATAAAATCTGGGGATAACCTGCTCCCTCACTATCTTTTGTTGAATCAAACCGCAAATATAAAACTACATCCCCAAATTCAAAACGACCGATATAAGATACAAAACCGTCAAATTCCGTGATAGCATAAAAATCCGAATGCTCGATTTGAATGCAATGGTTTCCAATCAACTCATTGAAATACTCCTGACAACCGTATAAGACATTATCCGGTTCTACCCATAAACTATCGTTCCCCCGGCATAAAGTAATTTCTGAAATATAATTATAACCTTTTAGGTCCAATAAATCGTCAGTCAAGCACATTTTTAAAAATTCCTCATTATAATTGGCTACAAAATCTGCAATTATTTCTGAATCATTTATTTGCGCACTAATCTCAATTAATTTGTTTTCAAAATTATAATCCCTTTCTTCAATCAATTCCGTCGCATAACCCGCCCTTTGTGTCAACTCTCTATATTGCTCATATTTTTTAGCTACTAATACCAGATAGATAGACAGCAATGCCATAATCAACATATAAACACTCCGCTGCACATCCCGTTTCACCCAATACCGATTCAATATAAGCAAAATGTATAAAAACAACACAAACACACAGCCCCACCCATTCATGTCAGCATCTAAGACAAAACAACACAAAGCTAAGAAGCCCAAAATAAACACGCTTATATACAAAACAACTCTTATCGGGAGCAGAACTTTTACAATACCGACAGCCCCGTCGACAATAATAATCAGCCCCAAGCCCCCCATAATAATAGACACAAAAGCCAATATAGAAGTAAGTCCTACATTCACCACCCGGGCAATATTCATATGTACATCTGTCGACTCTATCAAAGAACCAATAGAATAGTTCAAAAAAGAAACATATAAAAAAGTAAAAAGCAAAAAGCCACATAGAATTACATAGCGGAAACGCTTTAATTTTGCACTCTGATAATTGATTTTTAAATTGGCAAAAGTGATATATAAAACCTGAACAATAGAAAAAGCTGACAGCATCAAATCTCCAATAGAAAAAACCAATCCTCCCTGCACAATACTTTTATCAAAAATAGGTAACCGATAAATAGAAGCCGGAACCTCATTCATCAGCATAACGTACCGTAATCCCCACAAAAAAAGAACAAAACCTACAATATACAGCAATTGAATCCGCAAAGAAGCGGCAGCAGATAATAGCTGGTCATAAATATAAAAAAGACTCAAAAAAACCAAAAAATAGCAGAATACAAAAACATAATTTACAGAACGGTCTTTAAAATCTTCATTATGTTCGATATAAAAAAGTTTTTCTCCTTCTTTATTGACAATGACCGGTTCATCGTCAGCAGCAAAACGCTTTACACTAATATTATCAGCATTCTCCCGACCTACTCCTAAAAACTGACCAAATTGGTTTTTTACATATTTATTTTTATAAGGATAACTATCTTTAATATGCAAAAGTGCAAAATACTCCGTATCCTCATAAGCCTTTTTTCTTACCTCATAAAAAGCATTGTTGATTTTTAAAAATTTTTCATTCGTAGTCAACTCCTCATACAAACCGTCCATCCCTACAATCTCATTTGTCCAGAAAAAAATTTTCTTATTTTTGAATCCTACAAATATTAAATCTTCATCCCAGTCGTACCCGTTAATATCTACTGTATCTTTAAACTGCAAAAGCATTTCATCCGCTTCTATCTCTTTTTGGTGCAAGCGTTTCTCAAAATGTCCCGCCCAACTATCCAGCTGCTGACGATCAAAGATATATTCCCACGAGACCACTCCCAGCAGAAGAAAAATCCCGGCAGTAAAAACGAATAATGCTCTTTTCATTTATTTTTTACTTACAATTTTGCTCTTCTTCAAAGATGATGATAGGGTTCGCCTTTCCAGATGGTCATTGCCCGATACAATTGTTCTATAAATATCATTCTTACCATCTGATGTGAAAATGTCATTTTAGACAAAGAGATTTTATCATTTCCCCTTTCGTAGACCTTTCCCGTAAATCCATAAGGTCCTCCTATAATAAAAACCATCCGTTTTATCCCCAACTGCATTTTCTGTGCCACATAAGTGGAAAATTCTACTGAATTCAATTGTTTTCCTTTTTCATCCAATAAGACGACAAAATCCCCCGTCTGCAATTGCTCCAACAATAATTCCCCCTCTTTTTCTTTCTGTACCTCCTCGCTCATATGTTTGCTGTTTTTCACATCCGACAGCACTTTCATTTCATAATTTACATACTTTCCCATCCGTTTCTCATATTCCTCTATGCCCGCTCTTATATAAGCCGCATCGGTCTTACCGATTACCAATAAACAAATCTTCATTCTTATTCCGTTAATCCCTATTCAACATTCTTCCTGCCTGAAACCTATTCATTTTCTATTCATTGCGAACGAAAGTAACATTTTTTTCTTACATCCTTTGCAAAAAACCAGATTTTATCCCTATATTTGCACCCGTTAAAGAGTGAAATCCTTAACACACGCGAGTGTAGGTCCCATAGCTCAGTTGGTTAGAGCACCTGACTCATAATCAGGGCGTCCTTGGTTCAAGCCCAAGTGGGACCACAATTTTAAAACCCAACTATCTATAAATAAGATAGTTGGGTTTTATAGTTTAACAAATTGCAAAACATTTGCAAAACGTAAAGTAAAAAATAAGGATAGTGTTTCAGTAGTTTACTATACATCAAAAACATTAAAGAATGGAAATCATCCATTAATGCTAAGAGTTACTCAAAATCGGAAACCTAAATATGTGAGTTTAGGTATTAATATTCATCCGAATTTTTGGGATATAAAAAAGAATAAGCCTAAAACTAATTGCCCCAATTATATGGCAATTCAAAGACTTATTATAGACAAAATCAAAGAATATACTGATAATATTGTCGATTTACAAATTGAAAAGAAGGACTTTACAGCTAAAACATTAATAGAGAAAGTAAGTAAGCCAGTAAAGAGAATAAATGTAAATGATCTCTTCTTACAGGAAATAGCCCAATTAAAAAAGGAAGAAAGAATTAGATATGCAGAATGTCATGATTATGTGTATAAATCTCTTCTCAAATTTAATAAGCATCTGGATATATACTTTTCAGATATTGATGTACAATGGCTAAAAAGGTATGAAGCATGGTTAAGAAGTCAAGGAAATAGCGAAAATACCATTGGCTTCAAATTTAGGACTTCGAGAACCATGTTATAACATTGCAATCAAAGAAGGATATGCAAAAGCCGAGTTCTATTCATTTGAGAAGTATAAGGTTTCAAAACTACATGAAGATACTCCCAAACGGGCTATCATAAAAGATAACGTAAAAAAGATAGTGACAACCTCTGCAAATAACGTTTATAAAGAGTTATCAATTGACCTGTTTACGTTCTCATACTTTACTGGAGGTATAAACTTTACGGATATGGCAAGGATTAAACATAACAACATAATAGACGGACGTTTGGCATATAAGCGAAAGAAGACAAAGAAGTTTATACAATTACCCTTGCAACCAAAAGCTATGGAGGTTATCAACAAATATAAATCTAATAATCCATATATCTTTCCCATTCTATCAACATTCCATAAAACAGAACAGCAGAAGATAAATAGGATTCATAAAGTGATTGGTAAGGTAAACAAGCACTTGAAAGCGTTAGGCATTGAATTAGAATTGGATAAGAAGTTAACAACCTACGTTGCCAGACATTCATTCTCTACCACGCTCAAACGATCAGGCGTAAGCACATCACTTATTTGCGAAGCATTGGGGCATAATTCTGAAAAGGTAACACAAATCTATCTTGATAGTTTTGAGAATGAACAGATAGATGAAGCTATGAGCAATTTACTATAGCTGCATTTAAAGTCGATATCTTTGGTAAGATGAGTTTTAGCCAGAATGGTATATAAGAATGTATCTTCTGGCTATTATTCACTTGCATATAAATTTGTGCTATAGTAATGATTGAAAGGTATTAAAAAGGATAAATTGTATGTGAAAATATTTTGTTAATTTTGTAGTAAATATTATTGCTGTATTATGACAATAGAAGACGCTAGACAGAATTTTATATCTTTCATCGGAGATTATGAAGAATATCATGCAAGTGATATCTCTGAAAGTGATACAAGATCAAAATTAATAGATTATATTTTCATAAATATTCTTGGTTGGGATGAGAAAAACATACAACGAGAAGGACACGTTGAACACGGTTACTATGATTATAGATTTTCAATACCAAGTTTACATTTTATCGTAGAGGCTAAAAAACAACTTGTTACATTAACTTTGCCTGAAAAAAACTATATCGCTAGTATTAGCACACTATATCCTGAAAATAAAGAAATTATTGATCAAATTAGAAGATATTTAGTGGATGAAGGTATTGCATTTGGGATAATTACCAATGGACAACAATTTATTATTGGGCAATTTGTTAATCAAAATGGGAATCCATGGAAACAGAATAAATGTTTACTATTTAATGGATTTGATGATATTAAAGAGCGATTTGTTACTTTTTATAATAACCTTTCAAAAGAAAGTTTTATTGAAAATGGAGGATTCAAATTTTTGAAAAACAACGAATGTATTACGGGAAAAAAAATAGTATCTTCACTTATAAATCGAGAAAAAGAAATAGTACGTAATTCTATCGCAACTAATATTTCTCCAATAATTGAAGAAGTTTTTGGAGCAATATTTACAAACACAGAAGAAAATGATATAGAATTTATTAAATCATGTCGCAACTATATACTTTATTGTACCAAGACTTGTGTATAATGAATGGTTGGACTTTACTGCGCCAATCTGCTAAAGCGCAGGTTGGCATTGTTAAAATATACATCAGTCATTATTATACTCGTCTTCTAACTTTTCTCTTATATCTTCTGTGGTGGTTTTCAATAACTCTTCCAATGTTTCTTGCAATAAATTACCTAATGAATCATTGAGTTTCTGACTTAAAGTTTTCCTATTCTTTTCTGTGTCTGATTGATATTATATGTATCAAATTTCTGATAATCAACAATCAATAAAATTTCTTGTGAAAATTCTTAAGATTTTTCTTCAAAACTGTAATTTTCAGTCCATTGCGTACACAATTTCTCTACGCAACTATATACTTTTGAGCAAGCTGATATTATACACAAGTCTTGGTACAATAAAGTATATAGTTGCGTATCTATTTTATATAAACCTGTATTGTCTTGCGTATAAAACAAAAATAGTGTAAATTTGTCCTATCAATAAGACAAAAATAACGAATGGACAAAAATATTTTGAAATCAGTCCTTAGCTGTCTCTTATACACATCTGACGCTGCCGACGATAAGGCTC
>ENA-OZGX01001073-OZGX01001073.1-human-gut-metagenome-genome-assembly--contig:-NODE-1073-length-11394-cov-12.414146_pt1 | contig 11394 bp, 8 predicted proteins | sample MGYA00244040_ERZ653674 | MGnify/ENA primary metagenome ERZ653674 (study PRJEB26926, sample SAMN06165232) | human gut metagenome | biome: ENVO:00009003; feature: ENVO:2100002; material: ENVO:00002003... | reverse complement strand
ACAAACAGAACGAAGAGAGAACACGGGCGCCGAAGGCGGGAACGGTGAAGGAGGGTGCGTAACTTAGAATAAAGTAAAATAAGCCGACGGAAGGTGAGAAACACTCTTCCCGTGAGTAAGAGATTTTCGGATGGTTTTGCGCGAAAACGTTAGTCATCCATAAACCGCTGCGACACACACAAACAGAACAAAGAGAGAACACGGGCACCGAAGGCAGGAACGGTGAAGGAGGGAGCGTAACTCAGAATAAAGTAAAATAAGCCGACGGAAGGTGAGAAACACTCTTCTCGTGAGCAAGAGATTTTCGGATGATCTTGCACGAAAACGTTAGTCATCCATAAACCGCTGCGACACACACAAACAGAACGAAGAGAGAACACGGGCGCCGAAGGCGGGAACGGTGAAGGAGGGAGCAAGAACATTTTTGTTCGTGCGCGAAAGGCGCCGCAGGCAATACCCGTGGGTCTTGGCAAGGCGGCTGACAAAGCACGGGCGGAAATGGGCTGCTCCGTCCTCACCGAGACTGCCTTCGGCGCCCGTAAAAAGCAAAAGACGGAGGCCCTGTTGACCGTCCGTCTTTTGCCGAATCCAGGAAGAGATGAAACAGGCTTTCGTCAGATTCTAAAAGGAGGGTAATTATGAAGCGGGCATTGCTGCTTCAGGATAGTGGTCTGTCTTGTTGCGGAGCCCGAACGTATCCGAGCCGCGCGGTCTTCGCCATATAGGGCGGATAGACGCCCATCTTGCCGAAGAGGAGTCTTGCGGGGCGGCGCAGGATGTCGAGCATCGGTCCGTGGATGAGGAAGGCTATGAGCGTGCCTTCTCTGACCGTCCACGGAAGCTCCGCAAGCGGGGTCATGACGGCGATGAGCACCACGAAGATCACGTCGAACGCCATCCTCACCTGCCCCATCGTAAAGGGCGTGCGCGCCGATATACAGACGCAGAAGCCTTCCATAGGCACGCGGATGAGGTAGGACTCGATGACGGTGATGAGCCCGACCGCCTTGCACACGATCGCGGCGGCGAGGACGAATATCTTTGCCGCGTAGTTCTCCACGGTCACGCCTTTGAAGACGAACTCGGTGAAGATCGCGGTGAAGAATCCGCTGCCGAACACGAACACAAGTTGGAAAAGTTCCGTGAGACGGAAATTCTTCCGCTCGATGAGGATCTGCCCCAAGAGGAAGACCCCCGACATCGCGGCGTAGATGATGCTGACATCCACACCCGATATGTAGGACACCGTGAGCCCGAACGCGTCGTAAGCGCCGATGCCGATGTCCGGGATCATGCTGAGCGCCACCCCGAAGTGCGTGACAGCGACTCCCGTGACGAGCAGCATGAATTTTTTGAGCAGGAGGACGAGGTCATCCCGCGAAGGCGCGCGTTTCATTTGAGCCTGGCGTAGAGGTCTTTGAACGCCGCGAAGCGCTCCGCATACGCCATGTGCTGCCTCTCGTCGGGCAGGAAGACGTCGGTGTCCGCGATGAGCGCACCGCACGCTTCGTCGAGGCTCCCGAACTCGCCGCACCCGACCATCGCGAGGATGACGGCGCCGAGCCCCGCTCCGTCCGAGGTGTTGATGCGCCTGAGCTCCAACCCAGTGATATCGGCGAGGATCTGCACCCACTTGTCCGAACGAGAGCCTCCGCCGATGACGCGGGCAAAGTCTGCTTTTGCCCCCATCCCGAGGATGTTGTCATAACAGTCTTTGAGCCCGAAGCATATGCCGTCGACGACGGCTTTTGTCATATCCGCGCGTTTATGTGACAATTCGATGCCGTAAAATGCACCTTTTGCATTTGGGTCGTTGATGGGGCTGCGCTCTCCCGTGAGGTAGGGCAGGAAGACGGGGGCGTCCGTACACTCCCCCGGCATCTCGTCGAGAAGGTCGCCTACGGACATCCCGGTGACAGCTTCAGACCACCATTGCATGGAGCCCGCAGCCGAAAGCATACAGCCCATGAAGTGGAACCTGCCGTTGGCGTGGCGGAAGACGTGCATCCCTCCGTTGGTGCTTGCGGCGAACTCCGCACAAGGAGCGAAGACCACCCCGCTCGTACCGAGGGAGAAGAACATGCTGCCCTCTTTGACGGTGCCCGTGCCGACGGCGCCCACGGCTTGGTCGCCTCCACCCATGACGACTTTTGCCGTGACGGGGAGCCCGCTTGCCGCCGCAAACTCGCCGGAGACATGCCCTATTACGTCGGTGGACTCGAATACGGCGGGGAGCTGATCCTCACTGATGCCGATGAGGTCGAGCATGGGGGCGCTCCAACGGCGGTTTTTGACGTCGAAATAGAGAGTGCCGCTGTCGTCCGAGACATCGCTCCCGAAGACGCCGCTCATCTTGTAGGCGATGAAATCTTTGGGGAGCATGATCTTGGCGATGCGGGCGAAGTTGTCGGGTTCATGGCGCTTCAGCCACATGAGTTTGGGCGCGGTGAAGCCGGTGAACGCGACATTGCCCGTCCATTCGAGGAGCTTATCTTTGCCGACGACATCGTTGAGATAGGCGCATTCCTCGACGGTACGGTTGTCGTTCCAAAGAATGGCGGGACGGATGACGTTGTCGTCGCGATCGAGGACGACGAGCCCGTGCATCTGTCCGGAGAAGGACACACCCCTGACCTCATCGAGCGAGTGACGGCTGCCGAGCTCGCGGATGCAGGACACCACCCCGCGATACCAATCTGCGGGATCCTGTTCCGACCACCCGTCCGCGGGGAGAGACAACGGGTATTTTGCGGACGCGCTGTCCGCGATACGCCCGTTGTCGTCGGCGAGGACGAGTTTGACGGATGAAGTGCCGAGGTCTACTCCGAGATACATAGTCATGATGCGGCGCGAGCCGCGGATGAGTTGCGGTCGATGAGCGCGGACGGCGTCTTGCGGCGTCACGGGAGACGCGGGTCACGCCGCCGCGGTCTCAAACGTTCAAAGTCTGTCAATCGAACATGATCTCATTGATGACGGACTCGAGATATTCCTGTCTGCCGCTGTCGACCTTGATCTCGCCGAGCCCCATCGCGTAGTCGGAGAGCTCTTTGAGATCGGTCTTGCCTTCGACGATCTTTTTGCCGATGCCGGAGGAATAGCTCGCGTAGCGCTCTTTGACGAACTCGTCTATCCTGCCGTCCTCGATGAGTTTGACGGCGAGGCGCAGACCGAGCGCGAACGCGTCCATACCGGCTATGTAAGCAAGCAGTATGTCCTCGAAGGTGTTGGACTGGCGGCGCGCTTTGGCGTCGAAGTTGAGCCCGCCCGTAGTGAAGCCGCCCGCTTTGAGCACCTCATACATGCACATCATGGTCTCATAGACATTTGTGGGGAACTGGTCGGTGTCCCAGCCGAGGAGGTAGTCGCCCTGGTTTGCATCGATGGAGCCGAACCCGCCGTTGACGGCGGCGACGCGCAGCTCGTGCTGGAAGGTGTGCCCCGCAAGAGTGGCGTGATTCGCCTCGATGTTGAGCTTGAAGTCGCCCTCGAGCCCGTAGGCGCGGATGAAGTTCATGCAAGTGGCGGCGTCGAAGTCGTATTGATGCTTGGTGGGTTCTTTGGGCTTAGGCTCGAGATAGAACGCGCCTTTGAAGCCCTTTGCGCGTGCATAATCGCGCGACATCCGCATAAATCTGCCGAGGTTGTCGAGCTCCAGCGCCATATCGGTGTTGAGCAGGGTGTCATAGCCCTCTCTGCCGCCCCAGAACACGTAGCCGTCTCCGCCGAGTTTGAGTGCGGCGTCGATGCCCGCCTTGACCTTTGCCGCCGCGACGGCGAAGACATCGGCATTGGGGCTGGTGGCGGCGCCCGCCATAAACTTCTTGTCGCCGAAGTTGTTGGCGGTGTTCCAAAGAAGTTTCTTGCCGTGCTTTTTCTGCAAGCCGGCGATGTAGTCCACCATCTCGTTGAAGTTCGCGATGCTCTCCGCGACGGTCCTGCCCTCGGGAGCGATGTCGACGTCATGGAAGCAATAATAGTCGATCTGCAGCTTGTCCATGAGCTCGAAGGCAAAGTCCGCCTTCTTGCGGTACATCGCCATCGGGTCGTCCTTGAGCCCGAAACTCTTGTCTATCGTGCCGGAGCCGAACATATCCACACCTTCGGCGTCGATGGTGTGCCAGTAGCTCATCGCGAATTTGAGATGTTCGCGCATGGGCTTGCCGAGGATGACCTCGTCCGGGTTGTAAAACTTGAAAGTGAACGGATCTTTGGATCCTTTTGCATACACGACTTTTTTGACTTCGTTATAGCTTTTCATGATTTACCTCGTATGTTTAAGGTGAGACCTTGATTACCGGAATTTTCTCCCCGATGAAAGCACTCTTCCGCGCACCGGGCGCACTTTTGCAAAAGGAACGCGAAACGCGCGCGCGAGGTCAGTGCGGATGACATTCAGGGGGGATGCCGCCCCGCAGGGCGGCGGGATCAGCCTTCGGATTTGTCCTCCTCTTCGGAGACTGCCTCCTCGGCTTTTATCTCTTCTGCCGCGGCTTCGGGAGACTCGGCTCCGTCGAGAACATCCTCGACGGCACGTTCGGCAGCCTCTTCCGCCTCGGTCACGGCATCGTCCTCGGAGGCGTCGAGAGCGACGCTCTCCCCTCCTCCGGCTTCAGCCGCAAGCTGCTTCTTCGTCTTTCCGAACGCGAGCCACTTGCCCGTGATCTCCTTGATCTGATCGGTGAGTTTCACTCCGCGGAGCATGGGCCCGACAACTTGGAGGAATACTGCCGCAAGCAAGATGACGCCTTTGATGGCATCGTTGATGAGACCTCCGAGACCGAGCGCGACGATTATCTTGTCAATGACGGTGTAGCTCATCGCGCCGAACAGCACGCCGATTATTTTACCTTTACCACCCGCCATGGAGATGCCGCCGATGACGACCGCTGCGATGGCGTACATTTCGTAGTTCTTTGCGGTTGCCGCCGCGTCGACATTGCCGCTCATGCTGAGAGTAAGGAACGCAGCGAAACCGACGAGCGTGCCGGTGAAAGCGTAGACGGACACTCTGATCCAGTCAACATTGACACCTGCGAGGAAAGCCGCTTTCTCGTTGCTGCCTATGGCATAAACCTGTCTGCCATACTTTGTTCGGTTGGCAACAAAGACGAAGATGATGGTAACAACAATAAGGAGTATGCCCGTGATTGGGATGGTCGCCACGAAGCCGTTGCCGAAATCGAAGAAATTCTGATAGTTGCTCAATTCACGATTGAGTGCCGAAATGGAACCGTTAACATTGGACGCGCCGTCGTTTACAAAGAACTGCGCGATTGAGCGGAAAGCGAGCATTGTCGCGAGCGTGACGATGAACGCGGGCATCTTCGCCTTGCCGATGAGCAGTCCGTTGAAGAGTCCGAGCCCCGTCCCGAACAGCACGGCGACGACGAATGTGGCGAATATGCTGTTGGTGGAGTTGAACACCTCGATGGACATGACCGCCGTCAAAACGAGCATAGAGCCGACGGAAAGGTCTATGCCCCCCGTGATGATGACAAGCCCCATGCCGATGGCTATGAGCCCTATTGCAGAAGAATGGCGCAGGATGTTCATCACGCCGTTCCAAGTGGTGGCACCGGAAGTAATGATAAGCCAAACTATCAGGACAGCGACAAAGATGAAGATGAAGCTATATCCGCTCCAAGCTTTGCCGGCGAACTTCTTGACGTCCTCGCCCGTGATCTTACGCTTTTCGGCAATGACGGCTTCGCCGCCGTCTGCCGCGACTTCCTTGTTTTTGTTGAACAAATTCTTTACACTTTCAAAGGGGTTTTTGAACTCTTTCTTCGGCATCTTAGTTTTCCTCCCGGATCGCGTTGGTCGCATGAAGCATGACAGTCTCTTCGTTGATGTCGCCTCTTTCGAGGACTTTCTTTATCGTCCCGTGATAGAACACAATGCAGCGGTCGGCGACCTTCTGCACTTCGGGGATCTCCAGCGTGTTGACGAGGATGGTCTTGCCCTCCTCGGCAAGCTTCAAAATTAGCTTGTAGATCTCCGCCTTGGCGCCGACGTCTATGCCCTGCGTTGGATTGTCGAGGAGCAGGATGTCCGCCTCCGTGTTCAGCCAGCGCGCGAGAATGACTTTCTGCTGATTTCCGCCCGAAAGCGAAGTTATCAGGTCATTGTGACTGTTAGCTTTGATGGAGAGCTGCTCCTTGCGCTCGTTGTAGCGCTTTATTTCTCTCCGCTTGATTATGACAGGCTGTTTTGCACTGCTGATGGTGTGTTCCGCAATGTAGTTGTTTTCGAGAATGCTCATGTCAGGGACGACGGAATTCTCTTTGCGGTTTGCAGCCACCATGGCGATCTTGTGCTTCATCGCCTTGTGTATGCTGCGGATGTTTATCTCCTTGCCTTCGATGAAGATCTTTCCCGAAGTCGCGGGGACGGCGCCGAACACGGCTTGCATGGCTTCGCTGACGCCCGCACCTTTGAGGCCCGTCATGCCGATGACCTCACCCTTGCGCGCGGCGAAACTTACATCACGGAAGCCATCTCCCGAGAGATGTTCCAGTCGCAGCACTTCTTCGCCAAGCTCTCGCGTGCTGTACACGTCGGCGGCGGAATAGGAGCTGCCCACCATGAGTCTTGTTACGGTCTCCGGGTCGGTGTCCGCGATGTCGCCCGTGCCCACCATGACGCCGTTGCGCAGCACGGTGTAGCGGTCGGCTATCTCGAAGATCTCGTTCATCTTGTGGGAGATGAAGATGAAGGACACTCCCTCGTCCTCTTTCAGGCGTTTTACGATGGAGAAGAGGTGTTCTATCTGCTCGTTGCTGAGTGCGGTGGTGGGCTCATCGAGGATGATGAGCTTGGCATTGACAAAGAGCGCCTTGGCGATCTCCAGCAACTGCTTTTTTGCCGTATCGAATGTGGAGACGAGGTCGGTGGGGTCGATGTCCACGCCCAGCCTCTCGAAAAGTTCGCGGGACTGTTTGATCATCGCGCGCTTGTTGAGGACGCCGAATTTGGCTATCTCCTTGCGCATGAAGATGTTCTCGTACACCTTGAGGTCGTTGAAGACGTTGATCTCCTGGTGCACGAAGGCGATGCCCGCGCTCTCGGACTTCTGCACCGTGGTGTTGACAAGGGGCTTGCCGTCAAAGACGACTTCTCCCCCGTCACGGGTGTAGACTCCCGCGAGGATGTTCATGAGGGTGGACTTCCCCGCGCCGTTCTCGCCGAGGAGCGCGTGCACCTCGCCTTGTCGGACGCTGAAGTCCACCTTGTCGAGCACCGTGACGCCGAAGAAGGCTTTCTCGATGCCCCTCATTTCAAGGATATTGCTCATAACTTCCCTCTCTATCTTGTTCTCTTCCTGTGTGCGTGGGGGGGGGGATCCCCCGCGGCGGTCACCCGCCGCGGGAGATGTTTCAGATCAAATCGATCTGTGGTTTTGTCGGCTTATTTGAAGCCTTTGAATTCATTGACGTTGGTCGCATCAACGACATCAACCTCAACGACGATCTCATTTTTGGCAACGGAGCCGTTGTCAAGATATTCGACCATGAGATCAAGTGCGGTCGCGATCATCTCGGGAGGATAGGTCACATCGAAGTAATCCTTCAGCTTGTTGTAGCTGTCCTGATAAATCTCACCGCGGAGGACAGAGTATGCTTCATCAAGACCGGATGAAGAAGCAAGCACGACCTCATCACCGCTGCCAAAGAAAGTGTTTTTTTGCTCCGTAGTCATGGTGGATTCATTCAGCACTTCGAAGATGCCCATCGCGAGCTCGGAATCATGCGTGAAGATGAAGTCATAATCACCAAATCCAACGGTGCCGACAAAGCTGACGAAAGAGGTCTTTGCTGCATCACGTGACCAGTTGGTGCTGGGAAGCACTTCGACATTGTCGGAGTCGATCGTGATGTTCAGCTTCGCAGCTTTGAGAGCGGCAAAGAAGCCTTCATTTCTGGTGGTAGGCACGGTAGAGTTGTCGCCGGGGATGATGAGGATCTTGCTATCATTGGTGAGACCCTGCTTGACAAAGCGCTCGCCGGTCTTGTAACCGATCTGATAGTTGTCGCCCTTGACGGTGGCAACCGCATCCTCGGTGACGCTGTCGATGATCCTGTCAACCATGATGAAGGGGATGCCGGAAGAGGCAAGGATCTCCATCGAGCTCTCGACCGCGTTGCTGTAAGGCAGGATGACAACGGCTTTATAGTTCTTGTTCGCCGCAATGTCTTCGATCTGAGATCTCTGCTCCGCATCGCCGGTGGCGGTGATGACTCTTGCGGAATACTTTCCGCCGTCGTTGATCTCATCCGCCCATGCGTTGGCATTGCTCAGAATTGCACCGGTCCAGCCGTGGTCCGCGCTGGGAACGAGGATCGCGATGTCCGCGCTGCCGCCTTCATCGTTACAAGCGGCGAGCGTGACTGCCATCGTGACTGCGAGCGCTGCAATAATGACGAGTGCCACTATCTTTTTAATAGCTCTGCTTTTCATAATTTTGCTCCTTTTCTTTTTATTAATAAATCTCGCGATTTATTTCGTATTTTGACGCCTGCCGGCGTATATCACGTCTTTTCAGTCAAGGTTGACCCATGCTCCGTCCTTCTTGGAGCTTTCGATGACCGCGTGCACGAATTTGACCCCGTTCACGCCGTCCGACACTTTGGGGAAGTCGAGGTCGTCGGCAGTCAGCTTCTCGCCCGCCTTCTTCTTCGCCACCGCGTTCAGAATGTTGCGGTAGGTGTTGGCGAATGCGACATAATATCCCTCGGGATGCCCGGACGGTATGCGTGCCGCCGCATGCGCTTTCTCCGTGATGTAGGAGTTGCGCTTGGAGAGGATCTCCGTCGCCTTTCCGCGCGGGGTGAACTTGACATAGTCCGGGAAGTGCTGCTCCCACTCCAGCGAGCCCTCGGAGCCGTAGATGCGCACCACCAGCCCGTTCATCCTGCCCGTCGCGATCTGCGAGCACCAGAGCTGCCCTCTCACGCCGCCCTCGTATTCCATGATGATGTTGGCGTTGAGGTCGAGCGCGTGACCGTAGTTGTCCGTCGTCGCCATCAGCCTCTTCATCCTGAGACCGGTGAGGTAGTGGATCATGTTCTCGGCATGGGTGCCGATGTCGCCCACGCAGTTGGAAATGCCGGAGAACTTGGGGTCCGTGCGCCACACGGAGAGGTTCTTGGTCTGCCCCTGCTTCTCGGGAGAGAGCTCGTCGATGAGCCAATCCTGCGCATATTCCGCCACGATCGCCGCGATGGTGCCGATCTTGCCCTCCGCGATCATCTCCTTCATCACCTTGGGCATCACATAGCCCGTGTAGGCATATGTCACCGCGAAGATGAGGTCCTTCTCTTTCGCGAGCCTTTCCAGCTCCTCCGCCTCCTCGACGGCGAAGCACAGCGGTTTCTCGCACACGACGCTGATGCCCGCCAGCAAGAACTCCTTCGCCACTTCGTAATGCAGGAAGTTGGGGGTGCAGATGGACACGAAATCGAGCTTGTCCGCCCTCTTCGCTTCCGCCGCCGCCATCTCTTTGTAGTCCTTATAGGTGCGCTCTGCGGACACGCCGTACGCTTTTGCGGTGTCGATGTTTTCGGACTCCACGTTGGAGAAACATCCCGCAACGAGTTCCGCCCTCGTGTCGAAGGCGAGCGCCTTGCGGTGCACTTCGCCGATGAAGGCGTAAATGGAGCCGCCTACCATTCCGTACTTGATCTCTCTTGCCATAATTTCCTCCGTTCAGAGCGTGACGCTCACTTGTTGGCGATGGCGTCGTCGAATTTCACGTCGGACGGCGCAAAGTCCACCTTCCTCACGAACGCGCACGCTTCCGTGCCGCCCGCGATCCTTTCCATGCCGCTGTCTTCCCACTCGACGGAGAGAGGTCCGTCATAGCCGTAGGCGTTCAGCACGCGGATGATCTCCTCAAAGTTCACGCCGCCGTGCCCCAGCGAGCGGAAGTTCCACCCGCGGCGCAGGTCGCCGAAGTCGATGTGAGAGCCCAAAAGCCCCGTCCTGCCGTCCAGCGTCACCGCCGCGTCCTTCATGTGCACGTGATAGACCCTGCCCTTCTCCATGAAGTCTTTCAGGAAAAGATGCGGCGTCACTCCCTGCCACAGCAGATGGCTGGGGTCGAAGTTCAAGCCGAAGGTCTCGCGCCAGTTGAATTTTTCCAGGAGTTTCAATGTGGAATAATAGTCGAAGGCGATCTCGCCCGGGTGCACTTCGAGGGCGAACTTCACGCCGTATTTGTCAAACTCGTCAAGGATGGGCGTCCAGAGCGCCACCACCTCGTCAAAGCCCGCTTCCACCATCGCTTCGGGAGTCTGCGGGAAGGAATAAAGATATCTCCAGATCGGCGAACCCGTGAAGCCCGTGATGACCTTCACGCCCATCTTCGCCGCCACCGCGGGCGCCTTCTTCATGGACGCGATCGCCCACGCGCGGATCTCGTCCGGCTTGTCCGCAAGCGCGGAGGGGGCAAAGTTGTTCAGCCTGGGGTCGGGAGCGTCGCCGACGCATTGTCCGATGATGTGCGTCGCGAGCGCTTTGCACACCAGCCCGTACTTTTTCAGCGTCGCGAGGATGTAGTCGACATATTTATCGTCCTCGTAAGCGCGGTCAAGGTCGAAATTGCCCCAAGTGGCGATCTCGAGCCCGTCGTAGCCCATCTGTTTTGCGGTCTTGCAAAGTTCTTCAAAGGGAAGATCCGCCCACTGGCAGGTGGTCAAAGTTACAAGTCGTTTGCCCATATTCTTTTCCTCCTGATCCGATGTATGCCGCGTCGCGGCGTGCATTCATTTAGTGTGCCCGTGCACACATTGCATTGTAAGGGGGGATGGGCATTTTCAAGTTCATCTCATTCCCCGCAAACCACCATGTGCTCGTGCACACTAAAATTTTACTATATTTTGCGGATTTGTCAATACCCAAATTTTGTAGATTTTATGAACATTGAAAGTTTTTTGTCGAATTCTGACGAAATATAATTTATTCTAAATTATATGCTCCCACAAAGTCCCAGCCGGAGTAAATTTTTTTCTTTAAGGAAACCCGCCCGAAACTTTCACGCTCCGCCGCACCGCTGTCCCATAAAACGCACACGTGCATTTATATCCGCGTGCGCATGTGCACACACTCGCATCTTTTTGTCATGTTGCCGCCGTACTGCTCTCCCGCACATGTTCACTCGGAACACCTGCATCACACACATTGCGCATGCGTTCGATAAAGCTGCGGGAGGGATCGTCATGTCATTATCCGCTTGAACTGACATTTTCCTAACGGCTTATCGCGCTCTTTTTTACGGAGCATATGCCGCACCCGAATAAGAAAAACCCGCCGAAGCGGGTTTCCGTTCAAGCATGCCAGACCGGAATAATACGAACCGGTCTCAGAGCAATTCTTTTCGGCGCTTTTGCACAG
>ENA-OZGX01001070-OZGX01001070.1-human-gut-metagenome-genome-assembly--contig:-NODE-1070-length-11419-cov-15.799630_pt1 | contig 11419 bp, 10 predicted proteins | sample MGYA00244040_ERZ653674 | MGnify/ENA primary metagenome ERZ653674 (study PRJEB26926, sample SAMN06165232) | human gut metagenome | biome: ENVO:00009003; feature: ENVO:2100002; material: ENVO:00002003... | reverse complement strand
GGCGAGCCGCCCGCCGAGGAACGGCGCACGGCGACGAACACGCGCGGATCGCGACGCGGGAGCGCGAGGGGATGATCCCCTCGCAGGGGTGTGGGGGTATAATACCCCCACAGAGAACAGGGTTTTACTTGTTGTCCTTTTCGCGGATCTCGACGCGGCGGATCTTGCCGGAGATGGTCTTGGGCATCTCGGTCACGAACTCGATGATGCGGGGGTATTTATAGGGCGCGGTGGCGCGTTTGACGTGGTTTTGCAGCTCCTTTTTGAGCTCGTCGGAGGGCTCGTAGCCCTTGGCGAGGACGATGGTGGCTTTGACCACGGTGCCGCGGATGGGGTCGGGCGCGCCCGTTATCGCGCATTCGAGGACGGAGGGGTGCTCCATGAGGGCGGACTCCACCTCGAAGGGTCCGATGCGGTAGCCGCTGGACTTGATGATGTCGTCCTTTCTGCCCACGAACCAATACAGCCCGTTTTCGTCCTTTTTGGCGAGGTCGCCGGTGTGGTAATATTTCCCGCCGCGGGCGGCTTGAGTGCGCTCGGGGTCGCCGCGGTAGCTTGACACCAAGCCGTACTGATGGGGGCGCAGACGGATGGCGATCTCGCCCTCCGCGCCCGTGGGGACGGGGTTCTCCTCGTCGTCGATGAGGTCGATGTCATAGAGGGGGCAGGGCTTGCCGGAGCAGCCGCTGACGGGCTCCATGAAGTGGAAGGTGGCGAGGATGACGCAGGACTCCGTCTGTCCGAAGCCTTCGTAGATCCTTTGTCCCGTCGCCTCGTAGAACTGCTTGTAGACCTCGGCGTTCAGCGCTTCGCCCGCCGTGGTGCAGTGCGTGACGGAGGAGAAATCGTAGTGAGAGAGGTCCTCCTTCACGAGGAAGCGGTAGATGGTGGGGGGCACGCAGAACGTGGTGATCTTATACTTCGAGATGAGGGGGAGCAGATCGGTCGGGGTGAACCTGCCGTGGTAGTCGTAGGCAAAGACGGCGCTCCCTGCGATCCATTGTCCGTAGAGTTTGCCCCAGCTGCATTTCGCCCAGCCCGTTTCTGCGGAGGTGAAGTGCAGCCCGTCGTCCTGCACCTTCTGCCAGAAGCAGGCGTTGAAGACGAAGCCCGCGGGATATTCGAAGTTGTGCTGCACCATCTTGGGCATCCCGGTGGTACCGGAGGTGAAATAGCAGAGCATGGGGTCGTTCCACTCGGGGCGGGGGAGAGAGGGCAGTACGTCGCTCATTCCGCGCACGCAGTCGTCAAAGCAACGGAAGCCCTCGACGGGCACGGTGAAGAAGCACTCCTGCACCGTCTCGCACCTGGGGAGGGCATGAGTGATGTGCTCGATGACGTCCTCTTCCGCCGTCGCGACGAGCACTTTCACTCCCGCGGAATTGCAGCGGTAGACGATGTCCTTGGGAGTGAGCAGGTGCGTGGCGGGGATGATGACCGCGCCCAGCTTGCAGCAGGCGATGTTGAGCACCCAATATTCCCACCTGCGGTTGAGCATGCTCATCACGCAGTCCCCCTTCTTTACGCCGAGGGAGAGCAGGAAATTGACGGTGCGGTTGCTGGCGAGACTGATGTCGCGGAAGGTCATGATCTTTTCCTCTCCCGCGGCGTTGCACCATACGAGCGCGCGCTTTTCGGGCGCGAGACGCGCATATTCGTCCACGATGTCATAACCGAAGTTGAAGTGCTCCGGGACGGAGAACTTCACATTGGCGGCAAAATCGTCGTAGTCGGTGAAGTCGGTGCGGTTCAGGAACTTGTGGAGGAGATTCATAGTGACCTTCTTTGTGCTTTGGTGTCGCGCCGCGCGTGCGCAGCGCAGGGAGAATATCTTATGTATCATAGCATAACGCCGCGCGTTTGTGTAGTGTTTTGAAAAAATATTTGCCTAACCCCGCCGCACTATGCTAAAATCATAAAGTTGTAAGGAGGCTCGGATATGCAGGATAACGGGTTGAAAAAAGTGGTCGCCGCCCTCATCGACATCGCAGGTACCGACGACGTTTTCAAGGTGGTGGAGGCGGACGAGATCCTGGAAAAACTGCCCGCAGGCACCGCTCTTGACAAGCAGGCGCTCAGCGTCATCATCCGCGACCTCAAGGGCATGGGTTATCTCGAAGTGAAATATTTCACTCCCGACGAATATTGTCTGCTCGTCTCGAGACGGGCGCAGGAACTGCTCGCTCCCGCAGAGGAGCAGCCCCGTGAGGAGGGCGCCTCGTCTCCCGCGACGGTCTCTTCCGCCCCTGCGCAAAAGTCCGCACCTCGCCGCGAGAAAGCCCCCAAGCACGCCTTTTTCGGTGTGCTCCTTGCCGCTTTTCTCGGCGGGATCATCGGCGGCGCGGTCGTGACGATAATTGCGGTATTGGTGCAGAAACTCGCGTTGTGACGGCGTTTTTGTGCATATAAACCGCGGAATGTGACATAAACAAAGAGGGTATACGACATGGCGTTGGAGAAGCAGCACGTCCTCACCAAGAAAGAGCGCGCCGTCATGCGCGCGGTGTACGGAGCCGCCGACAAGAAGTCGGGGGTGTGTCTGCTTTCGCCCATCGACCTCTTTGACCGCATCTCCCTCGACCTCGATTTCGACGAAGAGGAGCTGGACGCCACCCTCGAAAGCCTGGAGCTGGACGACTATTTCGACGTCACCCGCTCGGACAGGAAAGGGGAGCTGGTCTACTGCATCAACATGCACCGCAAGGGGCTCGCGTTCGCGAGGGTGGAGAGGGCTTTCAGGAGCAACCTCAAGTTCAAGATCCTGCTCGCGCTCGCGGGCGGAGTCTGCTCCGGCGCGGCGGCGTGGGGCATCAAGATCCTCATCCAGCAGATCTCGGGACTATGAGACCTTTCGAGCTTGTCAGCAACTATTCTCCCTGCGGCGATCAGCCCGCGGCGATAGAGCGGCTCGCGGCGGGGCTGGAGAGCGGCTTTTCCACCGAGGTGCTCCTCGGCGTCACGGGCAGCGGCAAGACTTTCACGATGGCGAACGTCATCGAGAAATTGCAGCGTCCCGCCCTCGTCATCGCGCACAACAAGACCCTCGCGGCGCAGCTTTGCAACGAGTTCCGCGAGTTCTTCCCGCACAACCGCGTGGAGTTTTTCGTCAGCTATTACGACTATTATCAGCCCGAGGCGTACATCCCGCGTTCCGACACCTACATCGAGAAGGAGCTGGAGATCAACGACGAGATCGACAAGCTGCGCCATTCCGCAACGGCGTCCCTCTGCGAACGCCGCGACGTCATCGTGGTGGCGAGCGTCTCGTGCATCTACGGCTTGGGCGCGCCCGTGGACTACTATTCGCAGGCGGTCTCCGTGCGCGAAGGGGACACCCTCGAGCCCGACGAGCTCATCCGCAGGCTGGTGGACATCCAATATAAGCGCTCGGACTTCGACTTTGTGCGCTCCACCTTCCGCGTGCGCGGCGACACGGTGGACATCTTCCCCGCAGGCAGCTCCGAGATCGCCATCCGAGTGGAGTTTTTCGGGGATACGGTGGAGAGGATAAGCGAGCTGGACGCCGTCACCGCCGTCACCATCAACGAGCTCAAGCACACTGTCATTTTCCCAGCCACACACTATGTCATGAGCGGGGACAGGGAGGAGATCTTCCGCCGTATCCTCGCGGACAAGGAGGAGAGGGTGGAGTTCTTCCGCGCAGGCGGCAAGCTCATCGAGGCGCAGCGCATAGACGAGCGCGTGGGCTACGACGTGGAGATGATGCGCGAGATGGGATATTGCTCCGGCATCGAGAACTATTCCCGCTATTTCGACGGCAGGAAGCCCGGACAGCCCCCCTATACGCTGCTCGACTTCTTCCCCAAGGACTTCGTCTGCTTTGTGGACGAGAGCCATATGACTCTCCCGCAGCTCAGAGGCATGTACAACGGCGACCGCGCGCGCAAAAAGAATTTGGTGGACTACGGATTCCGCCTGCCCGCGGCGTACGACAACCGTCCCCTCAACTTCGAGGAGTTCGACAGCCGCATAAATCAGATGGTCTGCGTCTCGGCGACGCCGGGGCAGTACGAGCTCGACCGCGCGGACGAAGTGGCGGAGCAGCTCATCCGTCCCACCGGTCTGCTCGACCCGGAGATCGCGGTCAAGCCCGTCAAGGGGCAGGTGGACGACCTCATCGGGGAGATAAACCGCGTGACCGCGGACGGCGGCAGAGTGCTCGTCACCACCCTCACCAAAAAGATGGCGGAGAGCCTCACGGACTACCTCAAAGAGGTGGGCATCAAGGTGCGGTATATGCACTCGGATATCGACACGCTGGAGCGCATCGACATCGTGGGCGCGCTGAGGCAGGGGGAGTTCGACGTGCTGGTGGGCATCAACCTGCTGCGCGAGGGGCTGGACCTTCCGGAGGTGGAGCTTGTCGCCATCCTCGACGCGGACAAGGAGGGCTTTCTCAGAAGCGAGAGCGCGCTCATACAGACGGTGGGCAGAGCGGCGAGGAACGCCAAGGGCAGGGTGGTCATGTACGCCGACGAGATGACGGACAGCATGCGCCGCGCCATCGGCGAGACGGAGCGCAGACGCGGCATCCAGGCGGAGTACAACCGCGAGCACGGCATCGTCCCGAAGACCATAAAGAGCGAGTTCAAAAATACGCTCGAGATCACCAAAAAGAAGGTTGACAAGGTCAAATTGTCACCTCAAGACCTTGTTCGTGAGATAGAACGCCTCAAAGGGCTGATGAAGACGGCGTCCGCCGCACTCGATTTCGAGCGCGCCATCATGCTGCGCGACGAGATGAACGAGCTGAAAAAACAGGTCAAAAAACTCAAGTAGACAGGCGTCCCCGCGCGAGTCGGCGCAAGGACGCGGAGCATAAAATGAAAGAGATATTCATCAAAGGCGCTAAGGAAAACAACCTTAAAAACATCGACCTCGAGATCCCGCGCGACAAGCTGGTGGTGTTCACCGGGCTCAGCGGCAGCGGGAAGTCTTCGCTTGCATTCGACACCATCTTCGCGGAGGGGCAGAGGAGGTATATGGAGAGCCTCTCCAGCTATGCCCGCCAATTTCTCGGGCAGATGCAGAAGCCGGACGTCGAGTATATCGAAGGGCTTTCTCCCGCCGTCTCCATAGACCAGAAGACCACATCGCACAACCCCCGTTCCACGGTGGGCACCGTGACGGAGATCTACGACTACATGCGTCTGCTCTACGCCCGCGCGGGCACTCCCCATTGCCCCAAGTGCGGCAAGGAGATCGTCCGTCAGACGGTGGATCAGATCGCGGACAGGGTGAAGACGCGCTCGGGCGCGAAGGTGCAGATCCTCGCTCCCGTCGTGCGCGGAAGAAAAGGCGAGTATGTCAAACAGCTCGAGACCTACAAGCGCGCGGGGTTCGTGCGCGTGCGCGTGGACGGCATCAATTATACTTTGGACGAGGACATCGACCTCGACAAGAACGTCAAGCACGACATAAGCGTGGTGGTGGACAGACTGGTGGTGAAGGAGGGCATCGACCGCCGCCTCACCGAGGCGCTCGAGACCGCGGTCAAGCTCGCCGACGGGCTCGCCGTGGTGGACTATGACGGCGAAGAGGTGCTCTATTCCACCCGCTACGCCTGCCCGGACTGCGAGATCAGCATCGAGGAGCTCACCCCTCGTCTCTTCTCATTCAACAATCCTTACGGCGCGTGTCCCGTGTGCGCGGGGCTCGGCTTCACCAACGAGATCGACGTCAACAAGCTCATCGCCAATCCCGACGCGACGCTGCGCGAGGGCGGCATCCGCGCGAGCGGCTGGTATATCGACACGGGCAAGATGACGCAGATGCAGTTCCGCGCCCTATCCAAGGAGTACGGTTTCTCGCTGGACGTGCCCGTAAAAGACCTGCCAAAGTGGGTGCTCGACCTCATCTTCTACGGCAACGGCGGCGCCAAGATCCCGATGGAATACGTCACCGGCTCTTTCAGCGGGCATTTCAACGGCGCCTATGAGGGCATCGCCAACAACCTTCTCCGCCGTTTCAACGAGACGGATTCCGAGATGGTCAAGATGGAGATCTCCCGCTATATGAAGCAGGTGCCCTGCACGGCGTGCGGCGGCAAACGCCTCAAACCCGAGGCGCTCAGCGTCACGGTGGGAGGCAAAAACATCTACGAGGCGTGCTGCATGACGGTGACGGAGCTGGCAAAGTTCTTTTCGGAGACGGAGTTCACCCCCACGCAGAAGCTCATCGTGGAGCGCATAATGAGGGAGATACAAGCAAGGCTGAGGTTCCTCTCGGACGTCGGGCTCGGCTATCTCACTCTCGCGCGTTCCTCCTCCTCGCTCTCGGGCGGCGAGAGCCAGCGCATCAGGCTCGCGACTCAGATAGGCAGCGGGCTCACGGGCGTGCTCTATATCCTCGACGAGCCGAGCATCGGGCTGCATCAGAAGGACAATCAGAAGCTGCTCGCCTCCCTCAAAGGTCTCCGCGACCTCGGCAACACCCTCATCGTCGTCGAACACGACGAGGAGACCATTCGCGAGGCGGACTATGTCGTGGACATCGGTCCCGGCGCGGGCGTGCACGGAGGAGAAGTGGTCGCGGCGGGCAGCGTCGAGGACATCATTGCGGAGCCCAAGTCCGTCACGGGAAAATATCTTTCCGGGGAGTATAAGATCACGGTGCCCGAGATGCGCCGCACCGTGTCGCCCGAGCGTATGCTCGTCCTGAAAGGCGTCAGGCAGAACAACCTGAAAGGCGAGGACGTCGCCTTCCCCGTGGGCGTATTCACGGCGGTGACGGGGGTGTCCGGCAGCGGAAAATCCTCTCTCGTCAACGAGATCCTTTACCCCGCGATGGCGAACCGTCTCATGCGCGCGAGCCTCGTCGAAGGCAGCTATGACGGCATCGAAGGCGTGGAGTTTTTCGACAAGGTCATCGCCATAGATCAGAGCCCCATCGGCAGAACGCCGCGCTCCAATCCCGCGACGTACACAGATGTATTCACCCCCATACGCGAGCTGTTCGCGGGGCTTCCCGACGCCAAAGCGAGAGGGTATAAGTCCGGGCGCTTTTCATTCAACGTCTCGGGCGGCAGGTGCGAGAACTGCCACGGCGACGGCATCATCAAGATCGAGATGCACTTCCTCCCCGACATCTACGTCCCCTGCGAGGTGTGCAAGGGCGCGCGCTACAACCGCGAGACGCTGGAAGTGAGATACAAAGGCAAGAATATCTCCGAGGTGTTGGATATGACGGTGGAGGAGGCGCTGGACTTTTTCCAGAACGTGCCGCGCATACGGAGCAAGATACAGACGCTCTACGACGTGGGGCTCGGTTACATCAAGCTCGGACAGTCCTCGACGACGCTTTCGGGCGGCGAGGCGCAGAGAGTGAAACTCGCCACCGAGCTCAGCAAGCGCAGTACGGGCAAGACCCTCTACATCCTGGACGAGCCCACCACGGGACTGCACACCCACGATGTCGCAAAATTGCTCGCCATCCTGCAAAGGCTCGCGGACGCGGGCAACACCATCGTGGTCATCGAGCACAACCTCGACGTCATCAAGGTGGCGGACTACATCATCGACCTCGGCCCCGACGGCGGTGACGGCGGCGGCAGGGTGATCGCGGCGGGCACCCCCGAAGAGGTGGCGAAGAGCAAGACGAGCTATACGGCGGAGTTTTTGCGCAGGATCCTGCCCGCGTGGGAGAAGAAATAGGTGCTGCCGATTTGCAAACGCCGCGCCCGGTGCAAGCGGCTGGCGAAACACTTTTCGTGCACGGCAGTGAAGAGCGCGCGGCGGTGCGAAACAGAAAAGAGAAAGTGAAACGCGCCCGCATTCAGGGCGCGTTTTTGTGTGCGGTAAGATCACGGTGCCGCATCCTGCGGGCGGAGAGGGGAGAAGGCGCTCTCGGCTAATAGTTCCTTCTTCCGATGAGATAGTCCACCGTGACGCCGAAAAGAATGCTCATTTCGATGAGAATGTCATAGCTGGGCTGGTTTCTGCCCACTTCCCATCCCGACACCGCGGACTTGGACACTTTGAAGTGTTCCGCAAGATCGGCCTGCAACATACCCGCGTCGCGGCGGAGTTGTTTCAATCTTTCCGGGAAGCAAGTCTTCAGCATATCACACCTCTTTTGTGTACGATAAGTGTATTATATCCCGACCTTTTCCCTTTGTCAACACACGATGCGTATTTTTTTGCACCGAAGGGGCGCAGGCAAAGCTGCGCCCCTTCGGTGCAATATCGTTAAATACGGGGTGCGGGGATGACATCCCCGCCGGGGTGCAGGGGCGGCGCCCCTGCACATATGCGCAAGCATCCGCGAACGCAACACCTGCACATATGCACACAAATGCGACAAACAGGGAGATGATAATTTTGCACATATGCGCATGAAAAAGGCCCGCCTGCGGCGGGCGCCGGCATATGCGCATATGTGAGAGTAGGCTGAGGTCATATGCGCATATGTGCATGCGGGTCTTTTTGATTCAGCGGCTTAGAATGCGGGTTTTGCCCGTTTTCATCGCGGTCACGCTGCGGCGGGAACCCACGCGCATCGCGTTGAGGATGGCGATGACCGCGACGCCCACGTCTCCGAACACCGCGAGCCACATCCCTGCTATACCCACGGCAGAGAGGATGAGGATGGCGACCTTTACGATGATGGAGAAGATGATGTTTTCGTACACCACGCACATGGTTTTGCGTGCCACGCGCTTGGCGACGGGGATGCCGGTGAGGTCATCGCGCATGAGGACTATGTCCGAGGCTTCGATGGCGGCGTCGCTGCCCACTCCGCCCATCGCGATGCCGATGTCCGAGCGCATGAGCACGGGCGCGTCGTTGATGCCGTCGCCCACAAAACAGAGGACGTCCTTGGGCTTTTTTGCGTCAAGTTCGCGTTCGACCTCTTCCACCTTGTCCTGTGGGAGCAGGGAAGCCTTGAAGTCTGTCACGCCGACTTTTTCCGCGACGTTTGCCGCGATGCGCTCGTTGTCGCCCGTCAGCATGACCGTCCTGCAACCCATCGCGTTGAGGTCGCCTATGACGGCTGCGGTCTCGGGCTTGACCTCGTCCGCGACGAGCATGGAACCTACGAATGCGCCGTTATGCGCGACATAGAGCACGGTGCCCGCGCCGTCTTCCCGGGTGAAGGCTATGCCCGCGCGGCGCATGAGCTTCTCGTTGCCGACGAGGATGACGGAGCCCTCTTTTCTGGCTTCTACGCCCTCGCCCGCGTGGTCGGTGAGGGTATAGCCGCCCTCCGTTTCGCCGCCGTATGCCTCCGTGACGGAGCGCGCGATGGGGTGCGTCGACCCTCTTTCCGCCGCGGCGGCGAGCGCAAGGATGCTCTCTCTCTCGTTCTCGGGTGATACCTTTACCACCGCGAAGTTGCCCTTGGTGAGCGTCCCCGTCTTGTCAAAGACGAAGATGTTCGCTTTGTCGAATTTTTCGAGATAGTTGGAGCCTTTGATGAGGATGCCGAGCTTGGATGCCGCGCCTATCCCCGCAAAGAAGGAGAGGGGCACCGAGATGACCAGCGCGCAGGGACAGGACACGACGAGGAAGCTGAGGGCACGGTAGACCCATTCCTCCCAGTCTCCCGTCACGGCGCCCGGGATGACTGCAAGCAACAGCGCGGCGGCAACGACGATGGGGGTGTACCAGCGCGCGAACTTGGTGATGAAGTTCTCCGCCTTGGATTTCTGTTCCGCGGCGTTTTCGACGAGGTCGAGGATCTTCGCCACCGTCGAGTCGTGGAAGGCTTTTTCCACGCGGATCTCAACGGAGGAGGTCATGTTCACGGAGCCGCTCACCACCGAGTCGCCTTCCGCCGCTTCGCGGGGGAGAGATTCGCCCGTGAGAGCTCTGGTGTCGAGGGAGGTCGCGCCATTCACGATGACGCCGTCGAGGGGGATCTTTTCGCCGGGAGCGACGGAAATGACCTCGCCGGGCTGCACCTCGGAGGGATCGACGGTAAGGGTCTCGCCGCCCCGTATGACATGCGCGCTGTCCGGGCGGATGTCCATCAGTTCGGAGATGGAACGGCGGGATCTGCCCGTCGCGTAGTCCTGGAAAAACTCGCCCACCTGATAGAAGATGAGCACCGCGCAGCCCTCGTCAAAGCCCTCGGGCGCCTGTCCGCTCGCGCCCGTATATATGGCAAGCGCGAACGCGCCCAGCGTGGCTATGCACATGAGGAAGTTTTCGTCCAGCATCTGCCCGTGCAGGATGCCGCGCAACGCCCGCCACAGGACATCATAGCCTATAGCGATGTAGACCGCGAGATATAGCGCGAAGGGGAGCAGCCAGCCGTACTTCCCGCCGACAGCGCCCGCGAGCCCGCCGTCAAGCGCCTTGTCCGTGACGAGCAGGACGAGGAAAGCGGCAAGACAGCAGATAATGCGGATGAGTTCGTGTTTTTGTTTGCGGCTCATATCCACCTCACAGCACGATCCTGCAATCGGGCTCTATCTTGCGGCACTTTTTCGCCGCTTCTTTCATGATCTCGTCAAAACGGTCGTCGTCCGCTTCCACAGTCATGCGCTGCATGATGAAACTCACGCTGACGTTCCGCACGCCGTCTATGGCGGCGACGGCGCGCTCCATCTTGGCGGCGCAGTTCGCGCAGTCGAGGTCTTCGAGGGGGAAAGTCTTTTTCATTTTCGCATCTCCTTTTTCGGTCTGCACACCGCGAGAACGGTGCGCGCATATGGCACGGCAGAGCCGTAAGTCCCGGGTATCGTGCCGCGGCGGGAGATGGGGCTCCCGAGCGGCAAATGCACGAACTACTCGTTTACGTGCATAAATGTGACGCTGAACACCGTGTTTATGTGCTCATCGCTGAGAGAGTAATATTTCACCTTACCCTCTTGGCGCACCCTCACGATGTCGCTCTTTCTCAGCACCGCAAGCTGATGGGAGACCGCGGAGTGCTCCATGCCGAGCAGCTTCGCAAGGTCGCACACGCACATCTCGCGGATGAGCAGGGCGCTCACGATGGAGAGACGGGTCGGATCCGCCGCCACTTTTAGGAAGGCGGACATTTTCATCAAAGTCTCACCGCGCACCATGCGCTTGGAGACCTCTTCCACCACTTCGGGGTGCATCGTGCAGGAATGAGCAGACATATCTTTTCTCCTTTTGCGGAGCGCTCGTAGCGCCTCGCGTTCGAGGTCAAATGAACGCGCGTTCATATGAACCATCATTCACATAATATGCCCGGCGCGCGGGAAAGTCAAGGGTTATCGCGAATTTGCTAAAAGAAAATTTGTGCGAAGCTCTGACCGAGGAGAGCTGCGCAATGCGCCTCTGCGCCTGCGGAGTAGAGGGCGCGCAGCAATATAATGTGCACTCGTTCGAAGCGTATTTGAGCACGATGTTTCTTTTTCGGGGACGGAATTACGCGCCGCTCACCCAAGCGTTCACAGGCGGTGCAACCGCCGCTTGAACGCCGC
>ENA-OZGX01001067-OZGX01001067.1-human-gut-metagenome-genome-assembly--contig:-NODE-1067-length-11435-cov-4.528032_pt1 | contig 11435 bp, 10 predicted proteins | sample MGYA00244040_ERZ653674 | MGnify/ENA primary metagenome ERZ653674 (study PRJEB26926, sample SAMN06165232) | human gut metagenome | biome: ENVO:00009003; feature: ENVO:2100002; material: ENVO:00002003... | reverse complement strand
GCCTTATCGTCGGCAGCGTCAGATGTGTATAAGAGACAGACAGAGGGCTTTTCTGCAATCACAAGTTTCAATTTTTATTCCTCCTTCATAGTTTCAAATTCTTTATCCGCAAGTTTTCCGGTTTGCATAAGACACATCAACATAACGCCGGAAGCCATTCCTCCGGCAAAGGTAAGGAAATGTGAAATCAGGTTCCACATAAGCATTCCTCCTAAAAATGGGTAAAGAAAAACGCCCACTTCAAAGTGAGCGCATCAACAGGTATCTATTTTGTTTTTGGTTTCAAGTGATCCGGCAGGACGATCTCTCCAACCGGGATTTCCCGCAGTTCCTTTTTCATCCGATGGGTGAAGCGGATCGTCTTTGCCGTACCGCCGGTTTCCCGTCCGTCATATACAGCGATCACTCGGTCGGAGTGCTCCACCATATAGCGGTTTCTGTGGGAGTAGACGCTTGGGAGATATTTTTCCTGTATGACAACAACATCCGCACAAGCCTCCAGCAGTTCACGGGTTCTTGTTTTCTTATTCAGGCTGTCCAGACGTTTGCGGTAAGGGATCACTGCGATCAGCTCCAGCGCCGGATTAGTCTGCTTTCTTTCCAACACCAGCTCTGCAAAATACTGATCCACGCCATCTGCAAAGCCACTCATAAAACAGGTAAATCCATCTGTAACGGCAGCATCGATCTCATGTTCTAAAGCGGCTTTTATTTTGTTGATCTCATTCTGCGGCAAATCCCTGTGTCCGGTAACACAGCAAGTCTTTCCTTTCATCGGTCATCCCTCCATCTGATAGGTAAATTTCTTCACTTTTCACATAGTAATAGATTTTATTTAGCAAGTCAACGATAATACCCTTTTTCTCTTTGCGGATAATAAAGGGGTGTAAGGTACAATCTATTACAGAATGGGAGGTGAAGGCGATGTATGAAGATTTTGTCCCGGAACGATTAGCGAAGCTGCGGACACAAAAAGGAGTTTCCGCACGCGATATGTCTTTATCGTTAGGTCAGGCAAACAACTACATCAATAATATTGAGAATAAAAAGTCACTTCCCGCTATGCAGTCTTTTTTCTACATCTGCGAATATCTGGGTGTGACACCGCAGGAATTCTTTGATGAAGGAAATACCTACCCGGAAACCTTAAAGGAATTCATTGCAGAGGCAAGACAGCTTGATCCTCAATCCATGCAATATATCCTCGGTATTATGAAAGAACTCAATAGCAGAAAGTAAGCGGTCACGGTAATGGCCGCTTTTTTCGTGACTTTCTTTATTATATTTTATAATGTTCTCGAAATGTCCGCTCCCTATACCGATAAGTATTCAAAAACTGTTCCCCAAACAGCCTTTTTCTATTCGCCGGTACTGCCAAAGCTGCCGGTTCCTCGTTCTGTTCCCAGATCGGTTACAAAATCCGCAATGACGATCGGCGTGATCACAAGCTGCCCGATACGGGCTCCCTTAAAAAGAGACTGCGCCTGATTGCTTACATTGCTGATGATCGCATGGATCTCTCCTCGGTAGCCGGAATCCACAGGCGGCAGTTCACAGACCAGACCTTTTACCGCCATACTGGTACGGGGAAAGATATATCCCGCATACCCATCCGGTATTTCCAGTCCAAAGCCAAGAGGAATTTTGGCGATTTCTCCGGGCTGTAAGGTGCAGTCATAGGGCAGATAAACATCTGCTCCGGCATCATTGCCATGAGGACGGTAAGGACGCTGGTGCTCCGGCACGCCAAAATCGATCAGTTTTATTTTCATCGGCAGCCTCCTTCCCAAAGAGCAGGATAGTCTTTTTCTAAAATATCCTCCGGCGTCATATCTGCCTCCAATTTTCGCCCGCAGGTCATTTTACCTTCCAGACATCGATCCATCTGACAAAAAGGCCCGGTCAGTGATGGGGCAAACAAAGCAGGGCTTAGTTCATAAAGTTCTTTCCAGACCTTTAGCAGCACAATCCTTGTTTCATCAGTATTTCTCCGGCATACCCGCTGGCTGATGATATGTTTCCACTGATAAGGGGTGGCGCTGATGAGCAGTACATTCCGTAATCCCTGGGGCGTGGCATAGCCGGCCGCATCGTGCCCGCTTCCGGCAGTGCACAGGGCTTCATAACATTTCATGCTTTCATGACAGCTTTTTAAGTACAATTCCCGTACCACTGCCGGAGCCGTCATAATAGAATACGGGACAGCGAAATCCGCCTGTCCCGTATAGTTGCTGTACTGCAGCGATGCACTCATAAATTTTACTTCGTTCTGGTGGCGGGTGATCTGCGCCAGAAAACGCCTGCTGGCGCCGACAATGGCTACCGTGATCACCGCAAATTTCTGGATGGTAGGATGGGGAAGCGCCCCCATAGCTGCTACTGTCTGAACGCTGAATGATTTTTCGTAGAGCTCCATCAGGTCGTCCATTGAGGCAATCTTATGTCCCTGTTGGGTAAGCCTTGCCGCAAAGACCATGTTTTTTTCTGCTTCCGCTACCGCCTGGCAGTTCAAAATTTTTACTTCGATTCGTTTAATTGGTATGTCCCTCCTTTACAATCGCTTTCAGTAAGAACAGATAGTTAAGACTGTCTGTGATCTTTTCGTCCCATGTGTCCATCGGATAAACTGTTTCCTCGGCAAAGCACATATCGTATAGAGAAACAATATGCTTTGCCAGCATACCGGCAAGGGCACGCTGGGGCGTTGTGTGCTGTAAAGCTGCCGCTGCCTTAAATGCACCCAGCCGGTCCGGGTCATCCCCGGTGTATTCTTTGGTTTTCCGTTTCAAGGTATCAGCACAGAGCCGCACCTGTTCGTCAAAAACGGCATTGACTTCATTTTGCGTAATATAGCATCCCTCCTTTGAAAACAAGAAACCGGCTATTCTAAAGCATCTTAGAATAGCCGGCAAATAAATGGATATGTAATTGTTTATAGTGTATTGATCTCTTTTTCCAGTTCCTGGACCGCTGCTATGACTGTCTCAAATGTCGGAATATCCCCATACAACATATCCTGCATAGAGTTATAGTCCGCTTCCAATGCTGCAAACCGATATTCCGGCGGGAGTAATTTTAATGTGCCCGGCACAGCCTCCGGGTACTTCGCCCATGATCTGGGATAGAATTTCATTTTGAAATCTACAACTTTCTTCAGGAGATCCAGCCTGGAAAAAGCAGCTTCTTTGACCGGTGTTGCAGCCATGCGGTAGAGATCATAATAATGTCTGGAATACCGCTGCGGCATTTCCAAATGTTCCGGTCTGTTCGCTTCATGGTGCAGGATTGTGGCTTTTTCCCAGAAGGTCCGTTCCGGGGCAACGGTAAGGATTGCGGTTTCTTTTTGCTCAAAAATCTTCGGATAATATTTTGCCGCGTATGGTTCGATCAGCGCTGTTTTTGCAGGAGTCCACGCTGCCAGCGCACCAATCTCTAAACGGATCACCTGTAAAGTCGCCGTATTCGTAAAAAGGTGCGGATAGGCGAAAATGACCGTCTGTTTATCCTTTTCATCTATGTAGACATTTGCTTCACAACCGATTTCCTGGGATAAGCCGGCTTTGACTGCCGGGCAGAATGTTTCGGACAGAAATACCTCTGCACGCACATTGGCTTCTTTGTTAAAAGCATCCTGTTTTGTATTGGAACGTTTCTCCCATGGTTCATCTTTGCCATATCCCAATACACGCCAGTCCAGAATCAAATCAATATCTTCTGAAAACCGGCTGATCAGGTGAAAGGCTTTTGAAAGGCTGGTACCTCCCTTAAAGGTGATGGACTCTTTCCATGGTGAGCGGTGAAATAAATAATCCAGCGTAAAACATACCCAAAAGTCTTTTTCCACGATGGCATCATTCAGCCCCATTTTATCTGCTGTATTTCTGAACAGCTCCCTGCGGTCGTTATCTGAAAGTCTTGCTATATTTCTCATTGTACCTTTTCACCTCCACAAATCTGCCGTATCGTATCGTAAACCCAATCCGTAGACTCGGTTGCTTCCTTCAAACAAGCCTGTTTATCCTTGTCTGTCAGTTTTTCGGAAAGCATCTGTATGACTTCTGGCGTAACATTCGATCTGCCAAGCGTTTTTAATGCCTGTATAACCAAACTTGTCATATAGGACAATCCGGTAATCTCCTTATTGGTCCGGTGCTTAAATTCCAGCTTTGTAGAGTTCCACTCGTAGGTCTTATATGGACCATCGCTGATATAGGACCATACTGCTGTTACCTGTGTTGAAAGACCTAACAGGTTCAATGCTGTATTCCCACATGGGGCAATCGTCCAGTGATAACTTCGTGCCAATGCGTTCGCCACCGCTTCCGGGTCTGCCGCCACATATTCATCCAGAAGTTTGCTATATTTTGGTTTTTCATAAACTCCTTTCAAAATACGGCGCAATGTTCCTGATTGCACTAAACGGCTTAAACTTTGACGAATAGTGGATGTATCTGCAATATCCGCAAAATCAGACATCACAAAAACAGTTCCATCTTCAAGAGAAAGAACACGCTCTCGTATTCGTTTTGTATATCCGTTGTCCACAATACCGCCTCCCTTCATGTCACGAATATTATATATTATTCGTGACATGATTGCAATAGGTCCTATTCCTCTTATTTTGAGTGTTCCCATTAAAAATCTGATTTATACATCAAAAATCAAAAATTTTGCAAGGCAGTACAGTTTTCATATATGTCACATATTTTATATATTATTCGTGACATCAGGCAGTTGGCAGGTAGATCCAGTCGTGCATCAGGCACACGCTGGGTTCATCCTCCCTGGGAACCAGACGGTAGGTACATTCCCCATAGACCGTGCGTTTGTCCTCGATCTCCATGCCATAGGCTTTATAAAAGCGGTATTCCAGATTGGAGATAATACAGCGCAGGGTTTGCAGAGCCTCCCTTTGAGCTGATACGATCAGGTCACGGTCAATGCTGCGCTTCAAAAACAGCAGCGATTTGTAAAGCTGTACCTCTGTGCGGTAAGGGCGGCAGTCTTTCGTTTCCAGCCATCCGCAAAAAGCGACCGGTCCGCTCTGGATCACACTGCGGTCCGGGTGATAATACTCGTAGCAGTCCAGGTTTGCCGTATTCAGAAGATAGAGCATTTCCCGGACTTCATTTTCCGGCATGTCGTAAAACCGCAAAAGTGAGCGGTAAAGATGGACATAGCCGGGAATGGAAATAATGGTATTTACCATAAAATAAAATCCTCCTTGTAAACAGCAGGTGCGGGAGCTTTTGCCCCCGCACCGTCTAAAATCTATATTTCGTTATCTACTTTCACGAGTTTTCCCATGACAAGGAAGCGTCCTGTGCCGCCCGGCGTACAGGTAGAAAGGGTCAGTACCTTATCGCTGCAGGTCACAGTCACATCACTTTCCACCGCAGAACGTTCCTTCATAGCTGTAAGCCAGGTAGTATAAGCACCGTCATCCTTCCAGGAAAGCTGCCAGGGAGAAGTTTCACTGCCGGATTCTTCCGGCTTTGCTGCAAAAGCCGCAAAGATCTCCATGACATAACCACCCTTCGGAGTAACGAGATACATCTGCCTGTGAGCATCAAAGTAACTTTGTTCATCGTACCGGTTCAGCAGCGCAAACATGGAACCATCCCGCATATTATGACCGTAAATGATCGTATTGCGGTCTGAAAAATCTGCCCGGTTTTCATAGTCGGCAAACAGGCAGCCAACCTTGTTATAGGTCCCGTCATAAAGATGGTTCAGGTAGTACTCGTTGTTGTCGGTCTGCGTCACCGGATAATTGAGCACCGTATCAGGAAGAGAAAGCCATCCGATGATGTCCGGTCCATTTTCACGGAGCGTTTCAAAGTCTACCGAAGGCAGGACAATATCGGTATCGTCCCGTTTTGGTTCTGTCGGATCGGGTGCCGACTCCGGGGAAGCTGTCTGCTCCGGCACTTCCACATATCCGGCAAGATCTCGATAGGCATCTTTACTCTCAGCATACTGGTTCAAGTCACGGAACACCAAAAAACCGCTGCCAAGAGCCACCAGAACGCAGAGTGAAAGGACAGAAACCCCGACAGCCGTTCTTTTCAGGGAAGTCCTGCTGTATTTTCCCTTTTTGAAATAATACACAGCAAATACGCTGCCGCCGATCAGTGCGGCTGCCAGCAGTCCGCCATACAGGAAAATATACGGATCATCCCCGGTCTGCGGTACCGGCTTTTGAGGGGTGGAAGGATTGGAGGGAACAGAAGGCTTTTCCGGGTTCTTTGGGTTATCCGGCTTTTCCGGTTTTTCATTAAAGAACTGGACCGTAGATGTCTGATCTGCCTTGATCTCCACCGTAGCGGCATCAGGAATGATGTAATCCTTGCTTGCCCGGTTTGCAACTTCTGTTACGGTATAAATACCGACACGAAGGCCCTTAACTTCAATCACGCCGGATTTTGGAGTGGTGAATGTCTCGCAGTAGGAGCCGTCCGCACTCTTAACCTCGATGGCAAAACCATCTTTGCGCCCGTCGCTGGAATCCTTTGTGATCTTTAAGTTGCCGCGGTAAGCCTCATTGGTAAACCCGTGCCCGGCTTCTCCATTTTCCACAACTGCGACCTGTCCATCTTCTGTGATGGAAAAATAGTAAGCGTTTGAGTCAGGCTGATAGCCCTCCGGCGCTTTGCTTTCTTTGATAAAGTAGCCGCCAGCCAGAAGGTTTTCCGCCGTATGATAGCCTGCATCGGTTTCTTTCAGCGTACCGATCTTTTGATCGTCAGGATCATATTCCTGGTTGGCGTTGGAATCCGCATACAGGTCGAACACTGCACCGGGCAGGAAGCGCAGGAAAGAATTCTTGTCTTTCTTATCCTCCTTTTCCACAGGGGACGGTTCCTCCACAGCTTCGGTTTTAGTTACCTGCACACTGCCGCGGATCAGGGTGTTTTCCACACGGATCTCGATATGCTGTCCGTCTGCACCGATATATACATGGTGCTGCTGCGGGCTTACCGTATAAAGGTCAGGGGCAGAGATCTCCTTGACGATCCAGTGTCCGTAAGGAATGTTCTCAAAGGAAAAACTGCCGTCTTTTCCGGTAATAGCAGTAAGCAGCGCATTTTCTTCAGTAAATTCTTCGGTATCAGGTCTAAACAGACCCATGAGCGCACCGGCAAGCGTGACATCCTCGCCGCCTTCCGGGTTTTCCCCGACTTTTACACCGTCTACACGCCCACGGAGAAGTTCATTGGAAACAGCCTCGCCTTCATTGACAAGGATCTGTACCAGGGCGGTTTCCTGACCAGCATACTCAAAGACAACCGGATATTCCTGATTCGAAAGGATATAGGCGCCGTTGGTTGTGCGTTCCTTGACATAATAGCTGCCAAAAGGCAGGTCGGAAGCGAAGGAAGCGCTGTAACCGCCGGATTCCTCAGACGAAACAGAGACCACTTCCAGAAGTCCACCTGCCGGGATTACGCTGCCATCTGCCGCCGTCAGGTCTGCGGAAGCATAAAGTCCAAAGGAAATATCCTTATATTCCTCGTTCATGCCAAGACCGAACAGGTCATCGGTCTCCATTGCCTTGAAAAGTGTGACATCCACTTTCTGGCGTTCGTCATAAAGACCGGCCGCTGTCTGTGTAACCTCTACGGTCTCACCCGCATAGGTCAGTTCCACATATTCCGGTTGAGGATTCAACACACAGCCGGAAGGCGCCTGACGTTCCTCCAGACGATAACGGCCAAGATAGAGAGACCCGCTTTTCGCTGTGCCGTCCTCGCCGGTCGTAAGTGTTTCCACAACCGTATCTTTTTCTGCCCGCAAGGTACCGTCACCGGTATAAATATCTTCATCTGCGATCACATCATAGACCGCTCCAGGAAGTCCGGCAACCTCATATACCGGTTGGTACAGTCCGTCGTTTTCCTGGACAGAAGCAAATACTTCTCCGGTCTTTGTGATGGTAAGCTGGCCTTTCTGCGGCATATTGTACTGCGTGACCGTCACAACCGCCTCGCTGCCGTCAATGGTAAACGGTACCGGCTGATCGGAAAGCACATAGCCATAAGGGGCAGCCACCTCATAAAGTTCATAATCCCCGGCGGCCAAAGGCTCCGGCAGCATCAGCCAGCCCTCGTCAGAAACATAGAAGGTATCCAGTGTTTCCGGGTTCGGATAGTAGACGGTCTGGGTGATAAATTCCCCGGTGGAAAGATCCTTGATCTGAAAACCGGTTCCGGTCACAGGGATAATCTTTCCGGTCTCTGCGTCACATTTTTCAACTTTCAGACGGGCTGTGATGGTGCGGTTGTTCAGGATATAGCTGTAAGTCTTTCCGTCAGAGGAAATGAATACCGTAAAGTCCGGGACAAAGGCTTTGCCTTCCTCGCCTGCGATTTGATGGACCGTATAATGCCCATACGGAAGCGGTTTACTGGAAGCAAAACCATCCGCATCCGTGGTAAGAAGGTCACGTTCACTTTCCTTTGCCGCGTCATAGCTCCCGGCTGCCTTTAAGTAAACTTCAAAGACTGCGCCTGCTTCCGGGCGTTCGATGATACCAGCATTGGGATCGTCGGTATTTTCGCCCTCAGGCACATCCGGGTCCAGGTCATCGGTGTGCTTGACAAGCTGGATACTTCCGTAAATAACCGTTTCCGTCACCTGATTTTCTGTGGTATTGAGTTCCACTTCATACAGGGAAGGGGATGCACCCACTTCATAAATGGTTTCATTCAGAAGATACCCGGTGCTCGGTTCGATTTCCCGGATCGTCCAGCCATCCCCGCATACATAATAGCGGGTCATAAAGCTGCCATCCGGTCCGGTAGTATAAGTGTCGATCAGTTCGCCATCACGGAAGATCCCATAGGTCGCCCCTGCAAGCGTGGCGTCCCCCTGGGCATTTCCGGTATCAGCGTCGCTCTTTACCACATGGACGCGGAACTTCTTCAGGATATTGCTGAAATGTACCGAAGAAGTTTGCCCGCTTTCAATGGTCACGTACTGTGCGGAAGGGGTCACATAGCGGTCCACCGGAAGTTCTTTTACCAGATAGGTTCCCGGCAGGAGCTTCTTTTCAATCTGGCCGTTTTCTCCGGTCGTAACTTCCTCATTGACTTCATTTCCCAAAATGTCCGTACCGGAGATATGGAAGGTGATACCGGAAACAATGCCGTCCTCACTGGTCTTGACAAGTTTTGCGGTACCGTAAGTTTCCGTTTTGATCTTTACAAAGAAGGAAACCGGATCGCTGGCGCCGGTCATCATGGTCTGGTAGCCGGGTCTGCCCCAGATCAGCATGTCGTTTGCCACCGGGATATTCTTTCGGAATTCAAACAGCACCGGGTCCATCATCATCTGCCTGCTGGTAAAGGTGTATTCATTTCCGTTTCTTGTCACAGAAACGCCGCTGCCTTTCAAAGCCTCCAGATCGATCTTCAAGTTATTGGTATCTGTGACCGTCAGGGTATAGACCTTTTTTTCTACATCCCATTTCAGTTCCAGTTCCGGTGCTTCGCTTTTCTTAGAAGAAGTAAAGGAAGGTACTGTGGAATGGGAAGCGACCTGTGCAAGAATCCAGTCATAGGCTTTTTCTGCCGGTCGTCCGGCGATCACGCTGAAATACTGGTCGGCGTCTGCGTGGCCGTTTCCGTGGCGGCTGTACGGATCGCTTCTAAGTTGCTGCTGGTATTCCCAAAGGATGATCTGGGTTGCCATCTTATAGTCATCCTCGTTGATTCCGGAAACAGGGAGCGCCGCACCGGGTTTCCAGCCATAGATCGCAGTCAGGGTGATCCCCCTCCTTGCCTCGGCAGGAAGCAGGTTCAGGTATTGGCTGTTGGTCCCGCTTTCCGAAACATAGGTATTTTCCGAAGTATGGTAAGGAATCCCGCTCTCCACACAGTAAACCTGGTGGCTGATCCCGTCAGAATCCGTCAGCATATAGTGCCGGTAAGCATTGCCCCCGGAACTGGTGTGTACATCGATGGTTCCGTCTGCATGGTAGGCAAGATAGGTGTAAGGCGCCGGGGCACGGTAGTGGTTCCCATCAGAGCCCACATACTGGTCGCCCAGCCAGGAGCTTGCCGTCTGTCCGACAGACATGGCAAAAGCCTGAGCCGGAAGAAGCCCCAAAATGCTTGCCATACAAAGCAAAAACGCCAACAGCTTGCGAAAGCCGCGGCGTCTGGTTATGATATGTTCCATGAAAAAATCCTCACTTTCATAAAATCTAAAAGGACAGCCTTATTTGCTGTCCTTGTCGTCAAAATCATCCTCGGAAAGATATTCCGGTTCCCCGTATGCCTCATCCGGGTCAAAGCCTTCGCCATAACCGTCATCCTCAAATTCCGCATCGTCCTCGGCCTGCTGTTTCGGACGCACGATTTTTACATAGTAACCGATTCCGCCGACCGCAAGTAAGGCAACAAGGATAAACAGGATCGTGCCGACGCTGCCGGTTTCTTTCTTCGGCTTTTCCGGTTCTGCCGGTTTTTCAGTTTCCGTCGGCTTTTCTTTTCCTTTGCAGCCATTTAAGTCATTTTTGCAGACCGGGCAGCCGGTATTGACTTTTCCGGCCTCGCATTTCTCCTTACAGGTGCAGACATCCGCAGCGGGGATCACGCTCACGCTGCCATCATTCTTTTCCGCAAGGGCCATCAGGTCCGCCTCGGTGACGCCATTCAGAAAGTAAACGTTGTTGTCGTCACGCTTGCCGTCAATGATAAGGTAGAACACATTCCCGGCCTCGGTGGTAATGGTGTAAAACTGTTTATCCCCATCCTCGCCGGTGGCGCTGTCCAGCACGGTCCCGGTCCCCTCCGGGGTGAAAGCGCCCTCCGGGACGGAGGAAGTGGTGGGCTCCGGTGTGCCGGAATTTCCTGTACTGCCGGAGCTGCCGTCCTGGGAGCTTGTGCCGCCCGAATCCGTTCCCGTATTGGAACTGCTGCTTTGGGTGCCCGTGCTGCCGGAAGAAGCTGCCTGGGTCTGTACCGGTTTTGTTGCCGGGGTGCTGCTCTGGCTCGGCTGCGTGGGGGCAGCCGGCTTTTCCGTGGACACCGGTTCCTTGTAATAGGGGTTGTCAAATTGCACGGCATCAGAACGGTTGCCGGCATAATCCACCGCGTAGACGCTCACTTTTTTATCTGTGCCGGCATAATCCTTCAGCGCGACAGAGGCTTTCCCGTCCACAAGGGAATTTACACGGGTCTTGTCGATATAGACCGCCTCCACGCCGGAATTGTCGTCGCTGCTTACGATCTTTACGGTTTCCCCATCCAGCACCGCCGTAAGCGTGGGCGGCGTGGTGTCCTTGCCCCCGGCGGCAAAAGCCGTCATGGGCAAGGTCATGGCGCCTATGAGAAAGACAAGCGCCACAAGGAGAGAGATTCGTTTAGTCCTCATGCACTTCCTGTCTCTTATACACATCTCCGAGCCCACGAGACCCTAAGACATCTCGT
>ENA-OZGX01001064-OZGX01001064.1-human-gut-metagenome-genome-assembly--contig:-NODE-1064-length-11443-cov-5.102213_pt1 | contig 11443 bp, 12 predicted proteins | sample MGYA00244040_ERZ653674 | MGnify/ENA primary metagenome ERZ653674 (study PRJEB26926, sample SAMN06165232) | human gut metagenome | biome: ENVO:00009003; feature: ENVO:2100002; material: ENVO:00002003... | reverse complement strand
AGGGTCTCGTGGGCTCGGAGATGTGTATAAGAGACAGCATTGGATCAGCCCCGCCTCCTGCAATCGATACAAAAGGGGGTAAACCGTCCCCTCTTTTGCATATCCCAAAACGGAGGCGCTTTGGTTTAATTGGGTTATGATTTCGTAGCCATAGGTTTCTTCTCGCCCGATCAGGCACAGGAGTATCATCTCCAAAGCGCCTTTCTTAAATTGCTGCACATATCGGTTATCCATACTCTCCGCCTTGCTTTAGTTTTACTATTTAGTATAACTAAGTAGTAAGGCTATTATATCCCATTTGCCTACCCATGTCAATAGGCTGCATGAAGGGGAATCTGGATTGGAGGATTTTGGCCGCGGTCAGCCTACTGGAGATTGGGGAGGAATAATCTCTTTGCCTTGTTTTCTCGCCCTTCCCCAATCCATATTTCGAGGGCAGGGTGCGCGGCCTTTTCCTTTAGCGGACGGATGCTTATGGGGAGACATGCCCAGCGGCGGTGTCCATGGCAGTGTGGCCTTTGGTTTCCTTACGCCTAAAGGAGAAGGGTCGATTCCTGGATCTCTACCACCCCATCCAAATAGATGCGCGCCCCGTCCTCCAAAATGAGTAGACCTTGGTCCGGCAGCACCTGCTGAACCCGGCCCATAGCCGTCCGGTAAGCGCCGCCGGGCTTTGTTTCGTCCGGCTGAAAATACGTGATGGCCAACGCAGGGCCCCGGCTGCCCAGGGCTAAAAGCTGTCGCAGCCGGGCGTCCAGCTCCTGCTGCCGCTGAGGGTCCAGCTCCCGCCGGGGTTCCGTATGCCGGGCAGCCTCCCTTATGACCGCGTCATATCCTGTTAATGCGGCGAAGGGAGCAAACTGGGCCGCCCGGTTCTGACGTGGCATGGGGGGATGTTTGGTGGAAACGTGCCGGGGCAAACCCAGTATATCCTCATAAGGCCCGCTCATGCCTTGTGACCCCCGATCTGCCGGTTCCGTTCCATAGCGGTAGCCCCTTCCCGTAGGCTGGCTCCCTTTAGGATGGCGTTTTTCCCATATTTGTGCCGGATATCCAGCACTGCCTGCTGGGCCTGCCGTTCCCGCTGGAGCGCCGCCGCCTCCGCCGCCCGCCGGCGCTGGGCCGCCCCGTGATCCGTAAACATATCCAGCTGCTCAAAACCTACCCGTTGGGCCAGGGACACTTCCGTCTGCACCCGGAGGGCCTCCAGGTTGATCCGCCGCACCAATAGGGTGGGGTCCACTGTCTGCTTGAAGATTTCCAGCACTGCCTTCACCAACACCCGGGCGGAAGCGGTGGGCTGTTCCAAGGACACGTGCCCATGGGCGGGCTTTGGCACGGGCCGGCCGTAATGATCCATACATACCGGCCCTTCATAGGCCCGGCGGCGCTGGGGATCCGCCAGGTTCTCCCGGTCGTAGCCTACCTGCAGGGCCACCTGCTCCGCCACCAGGCCCTGCTCCAGCAGGGATAAGGCCAAGGCCTCCCCCATCTCCCGGGCCACCAGCCAGGCCTTTTCAAATGGGTAGGGACTGGCCAGCACCTGGCCGGAACCCAAGCTGCGGCTCTCCGGTTTATAGGCCTTGATGTCCGCCATGGTACAGGGTTCCCAGCCCCAGGCGTGATCGATGAGCAATTCCGCATTCACCCCAAAGAGTCTGTACAACAGCTCTTCATTATAATATTCCCCCGGTCCGCCCAGGGAACAACGAGCAATGTCCCCCATGGTATATAGGCCTACTCCCTCCAGTTTTTTCGCGTAGCCCCGGCCCACCCGCCAGAAATCCGTCAGGGGGCGATGCCCCCACAAAAGCTGCCGGTAATCCATTTCATGCAGCGTTGCGATACGCACCCCGTTTTCATCCGCCTGCATGCGCTTCGCCTGGATGTCCATGGCCACCTTGGCTAGGTATAGGTTGCTGCCCACGCCGGCAGTGGCGGTGATGCCGGTCTCCCGGTATACCGCCAGGAGCATATCCATGGCCAGCTGTTCTGGGGTACGCTTATAGGCCGCCAAATAGCCGGTGACATCCAAAAACACCTCATCGATGGAATATACGTGGATATCTTCCGGGGCGATATAGCGCAGATATACGCCGTAGACCCGCCGGCTGTATTCCATATACAGGGCCATGCGGGGCGGGGCCACCAGATAATCCAGGGCTAGCTCCGGATGGCCCTGGAGGGCCCGGCTATCCCAGCTGGCCCCGGCAAAGACCCGGCCCGGCGCCTGGGCCAGCCGCCGGGCATTAGTGGCCCGCACCTGCTCCGCCACCTGGAATAGCCGGGGCCTGCCGGGTATACCATATGCCTTGAGGGCAGGGGATACCGCCAGGCAGATGGTCTTTTCCGTGCGGGCCTCATCCGCCACCACCAGGTTGCAGGCCAAAGGATCTAACCCCCGTTCCACGCACTCCACAGACGCGTAAAAGGACTTCAGGTCAATGGCTACATAGGTCCGCCCCTGCATATATGGTCCTCCTTTCGGATCGTATTAAATAGAACAAATGTTTTTGTTTTATTGTACCACACCTATTCCCCTTTTGCTACCCCCGGATAACATTTCCTTTTCCCATCGCCTATGCCCTTGGGGGCTCCCGGCAGACGATATCCTTCCGCGGCATACCACATCAAAAAATTGGCAAGCGCAAGGCATAGCCCTTGGTTTCCTATTCATATGCCATTGAAAACCAGGATAAATTGAACCCCTAGCCGCGAACAGGAGCAAGCTAGGCATGGGTAGGAATCCGGCCGCCGGGGGGCCAAGCCGCAGCAGCGGTTCCATGGATTTATTCTGCCCCAAGGCATTTACTTTGCCCTGTATTTTTGCAGCTTCCAGCTGACGGAATTTACCATAAACGGCCGGGCCGGCGTTCTGCGCCGATCTGGCGGGGCGCGAAGCATCCAGCTGGACCATGCCGTCCGCACCTTCCCCTTGCAGAAGGAACGCTGTATCTGTTTCGGGATCTCTTTGGCAGCAGCATTATTGCTTGCCCCACGGGTACAGAATAGTCGATTCCATTGGTATTGAAAGCCATTCATCAAGCCACGAAAAAGGAAGCGGTCGCTGCAGCGTTACAGCTTCATAGCGACCAATGGGTTCCATACACATCCAATATCTATTTCACCCTGACAGGAGCGCGACGAATGTCTCAGGCCGCAATCTATACAAGAAGCGCAACTGCGCATTGGCAGTTTCCTATTCTTCTACAATAATAAGCGTATCCAGCTCAAAACAAAACTGACGCCGCTTGCGTTGCGACGCCAGTTCATCCGATTTTCCTTCTTTCGGCAGGGCTCCTTTCCCGCCGCCCGCTCTCAGGGGCCAGTTCAGGACCGCGTCCCCTGTTGCGGCTCGCGCCTTATTTTACATGCTCTCACAACGGGAGCAGTTGGCGTCTATGGCCATTTCCAGCGGAGTGGTCCCGGTATCAATGTATAGGTCGTAGTTTTCAGGATTCCCCCAGGTTTGTCCGGTGTAGGTTTCGTAATATTTTTCCGCTGCTTGTCCATCCGCCGCACCAGCCGAGCGGCCTTTTCATGGTTCAGCTGTTCCTGGCGCATTTTGCGCCTGATCCGCTTCTCCACCGACGCCCGGACAAAGACCCGCAGCAGCTCTGTTTCCTCGTCCCGAAGCACGAAGTCCGCGCATCGGCCTACAAAATATAACTTTCCTGCTTTGCGATCTTGTGGATCTCATGGCTTTGCAGCGCAAATAGCACCTCCGAGGTGGGCAGTTCCCGCGTTACGTGATAGTTCCCATCGTGTACGGTTCGAAACAGATACGGGGTGGTGGCCGCTTCGTCGGCAGATTGCATCATCGTTTCCGATAGCTCCCCATACTTGCAGGCAAGATGGAGCAGCTTCTTTTCATATACCCGGATCCCCAGCCCATCCGCCGCCTTAACCGCAAGTTCATGCCTGCCGCTTCCGAATTCCCGCGCAATGCATATGATCTTATTCGTCATTCTTCAACATTCCTTTCCTCTAGCAGCTGGCTTATGGCTGCGGATGGGGCCCCAAAGCCGTCGTCAGGGGTAAAGCTGATTTTTATGGATGCCATAACCGGCTCCGCTTCCTCCGGATTGCCCAGCGCTCCCTCGCAAACGCAATCGATCTCCCCAATGGTTCCGTTTTCCACAAGGATCTGTATGTCGCCTGCCGTCATGGCCGCGTCCATGGTTCCCAGCTCCGGCGCCATGGCACGGGCCAGCGTTTCCATCCCCCCCATCCTGTTCCAGGGTATATAGCCAGGTGTCATTCCCGATGCCCGCGCAGAAAAAATCCCCGTGCAGGCAAACCTGGTAAAGGGGTATGCCTTTGCGCCCTCAAATTGCGGCCCATCTATGCCCGCATACCGGGTTATTCCGCCTTTGCGCAGCCCTCGCAGCCGCCGTACGGGCGACCCTGCGCCCAAAGGGCATCGGCCTTGGGCGCCCAGCGGTCTGCGTAAGGCTTGCACTTGCTATATAGCGCATCCACATCCTCCGGCGATTGCATATGCGTGGAATGGGCGCCCGTGCGCTTTACCATTTCCGGCAGGGCCTCTGGGCTCTCCAGCGTAGGGCATGGCCGCAGCATGTTCTTATTGAAGGGGCTAGCCTTCCTTGTACGCCATGAATAAGGGGCGCTTATACGCCTCCAGAAGCGTATGCTCCCGGATGTTGGAATCCGCGTAATGGATAAACGCGCAGGGGCGCGATATCCCCGTTGGCGTTGATGTGCAAATAGCTGCGGCCGCCGGCAATGCAGCTGCCCACGTATTCGCCGTCGTGCGGAAAGTCGATGGTGAAGATGGGCTTGGTGTTCCGGTAGGCCTGGATCCGGCTATACATGATTTCCCGCTGTTGGGGCGTGGGCAGCAGCTCGGGCACCGCTTCGTTCCCCACAGGCATGTAGTGGAAAACCAAGCGAACTTGGCGCCCTTATCCACCAGCATACCATATACGCCTGGGAGCTTAAGGAATCGATGTTGGCGGAGGTATAGCAGCAGGAAGCGCCAAAGGGCAGCTTTTTTGCCTTTAGGATGTCCATGGCCTGCATGACCTTTTGATAGGTGCCCTGGCCCCGCCGGGAATTGGTGGCCTCCGCAAAACCTTCTATGTTGATGGCCGGGATAAAGTTCTTCACCCGCAGCATTTCGTCTGCAAATTCCGCATCAATCAGGGTGCCGTTAGTGAAGGCCAAGAATTCACAATCGGGATGGAGTTGGCATAGCCGCAGCACGTCCACCTTGCGTACAAGGGGGTTCGCCGCCGGAGAAGATGTACATAAACGTGCCCATTTCCCAGTCCTGGCGAACGATGCTATCCAGCACCTCGCATTCCAGGTTCAGCTTGTTGCCGTACTCCGCCGCCCAGCAGCCGATGCATTTTAGGTTGCAGACGGAGGTCAGGTCCATTAGGATGGCCCAGGGGATGTTGCAGCCGTGCTCGGCCTTCCATTTCGCCTGGCGGCCCGCGCCCACCAAGGAGCTATTGACGATAAAGTTCTCAAAAAAGACCCGGCGGACCGATGGGTCAATGTCTGTCCATAGGCTTTTGATGAGCCGATACCAGTTGCCGTCCGGATCGTGGATGATGTTTCGAAAGGCGTTTCGTTGCCCCCAAGGGCGTTGTCCTTGTCAAATTGATCCGCCCAGGCCATCAGCTTGGGAAGATATACATGCGGATCCTCTTCCAAATATTTCAGCGCTTTTTTAACGGCCAGACTTTGTAGGTTTTCTTGTATGGTTCTCTCGGGCAGAGACTACATCCTTTCTATTACGGCATTCGCCTTTATTTTCCTTTTAGGATATAATCCCTCTTTCAACTCACGTTCAATTCTTTCTCACCGATTGTTGATTTACCCTGGCAAAGGATCGCCTCCGCCGCAGCGGCCCTTGCCCGCCGTCCCCCCGCCCCTTGGCGTCCCTGTTTGCCGGGCCGCAGCCCGCAAGGGGGCTGCCTACGCCGGGCGCATATGCTATACTATAGCAAACCCCAACCGGCTGCCTGTGGGCATGGGATGGAGCAGGGCCATAAAAAATAGCCTTCTATACCAAATATCCCCCTGGCGCGCCCGGGGGCAGCGGAGGGAACCCAGCATGGAGATCCGCCTTGCGCAAACCAGGGATATTGGTCCCTGGATGCGCCTGGCCCATCAGGTCCGGGATATTTTCCCCAGGCTGGAGACCCGGGAAGCCATGGGCGCCCACAGGGAGGCGGTCCTTGGGTTTATAGAGGCCTCCGCCGCCGTCTGCGCCGCCGAGGGCGGCCGCGTTGTCGGCGCGTTTTTATTCTCGAAGGATCCCACCAATACGCTGTGTTTCCTGGGGGCTGACCCATCGTACAGGCGGCGGCATATCGGGCAAAAGATGGTGTCCTTCACGCTGCCGCTGATGGATGCTGGAAAGGATGTCCGCCTGATCACCTGCCGGGAAGGAGACCCCAACGGGATCGCCGCCAGGGCGTTTTACAGGTGCTTGGGCTTTTCCGCCAGGAAGCTGCTGGAGGCCTATCCGGCCCAGGAATTCGTCCTAAAACGCTAGGTGCGGGACGGTTCAGGAATCAGGCCTGTCCAATAAACCAACCAAGGAAGGAGGGGTGGCATGAAGGCCATCTGCTTTGGCGATTCCAACACCTACGGCTACGATCCCTGCTCCTGGCCGGGCGGCCGCTATGGAGCGGACAGCCGCTGGGTGGACATCCTGGCCGTGGAAACCGGCTGGAGGGTCTGCAATATGGGGCAAAATGGCCGGACGATCCCCGAGACAGCCCCAGCGTTCCCGGCAGACACGGATCTGCTGATCCTCATGCTGGGCACCAACGACCTGCTGCAAGGCAGCAGTCCCCAGGAGGCTGCCTGGAAGCTGGAGCGGTTTCTCGCCGGCCTGCCGCTGGCGCCCAGCCAAATTTTACTGATTGCCCCTCCGCCCCTGGCCTTGGGCGGATGGGTGTCCGATCAACGCTACATCGGCGCTTCCCAAGCCTTTGCCCGGTGCTGCCGCGCCCTGGCAAAAAAGCTGGGCGTCCCCTTTGCCGACGCCGGCGGGTGGGGCGTGCCCCTGGCCCAGGATGGGGTCCATTTTACCCGCCAAGGGCACGAAGTCTTTGCCGCTGGGCTGCTGAAGGCACTGCGCTGAATTCCCCGGCTTTCCTCTGCCCCCGCTTGGCCAGGGACCGGAGCCAGGGCAGGTTTGTGGCTTTCCCGATGAAAAGGCCCCTCAAATCGGCACGGAACCCCAAAGGTGTCGTTCCCTTTCGGCGCGAAATCCTCTATGATCCTAGTAGCAACCCCAATGGATGGATCATAGAAAGGAGCATTTTAACATGAATACCGATAAAATTTACGCCGAAGCCATTGCCAACGAATATGCCCCTAAGGACGCCTCCAAGGTCGTAGCCCTGCGAAAGCTGGACCGGAGGGCAAAGCGCACGGCAAACATTTTCGCCTATACCTTTGGCATTGGGATGTCCTTGCTTCTTGGGCTGGGGATGTGCCTTTCCCTGCGGGTGATCGGGAACGGCGGAGGCCTGGCGACGGGCGCGGGGATTATTTTGGGCCTGCTGGGCATAGCCGGCGTTGCCGCAAATTATCCGATTTATAAAAGGTTACTTCTTGCGGGCAAGGGAAAATATGCCTTCGAGATCCTGCAGCTTGCCCGGGAGATCAGCGAAGGGGCAGAATAAGCGGCCAAGGAGGGCGGCAGATGAACAAATCGGAAAGCAAATATTTTAACACCGCCCTACGCATGAACGAAGCGCTCATTGCGTTGCTGGAAAAAAAGGATCTGGAGTACATTACGGTAAAGGAGCTTTGCCAGCAAGCGGGGGTGAACCGGTCCACCTTTTACCTGCATTATGAAACCATTGCCGACCTGGTGAACGAGACCTTGGAAACCATCAATCAACGTTTCCTTTCCTATTTCCCCCAGCGGGAAACCTCCATCCTAGCCGGGCTGGACGCCTGGGAGCGGAAGGACCTGATTCTGGTCACCCGGGCCTATCTTGTACCCTACCTCCGTTTTATCCGGGACAACAAAAGGGTTTACCGGGCTGCCTTTCGGAACCCAAGCGACATGCGGGCCCATGCGCGCTACAAAGAGCTTAAGCAACGTATCCTCGGCCCCATCCTGGCGCGTTTTGAGATCCCGGCCGCCCAGCGTCCCTATTATATCGCCTACTATATAGAAGGCATTATCGCCATCATCAAGGAGTGGCTGCGGCAGGACTGCGCCGACGAGGTGGAGATAATCGCCGGCATCATAGAGGCCTGTGTCCGGCCGGAAAACGGCGGCTATGGAGGATGAGGGAAACCACGGCCGCCCTGACCCCGCTGGGGGAAACGAACTCGAATGTGGCGGCGGAGCTACAGCAGCGCTTGGCCCAGGCTCTAGACGATAGCGAGGCAGTCCCCTTCTCCTTGGCGGAGGCGGAGCCAGGCGCGTACTTTACCGCCTATCATTACGACAAGGACACGGCCCAATACGCCGTCTTCACCGGCAAGCTGGATGGGAACACCTTCCATTTCAGGCGGCGCGACCGGGGCTTTGGCGTGCAGGAAAGCGGGGCGGAGACCGAGGCAGAGCGGGAGGACTTTGCCGCCTGCGACCCTGCCATGGATTTGTCCGATCCGGCCCCGGGCCGATGGCCGCTTATGAGGCAGATTTATAGACCGGCCCGGAAGGAATTGTGCGGGCACATGGGTTTAATATACAAGCGGCTGGGCTTATTTGCCGGGGACGGCGCACGGGGAGGCGGGCGTGACCGAATGGGAAGCAAGATAAGCCTTGTCCTAGCAGCCGGCGATATACAATACAGCCAGCTATATACCAACTGCCGTAGGTATGGATTTTTTCTTCATTGCTTTTTCTCCCCTACGACACGACCTCACAAATACAAGCGGTTCCTTTGGTATTATGTTGGAGGCGATTCCCAAGTCGGTAAAATCAAAGGGCTGAATCGGATTGCACGAAGCGGCCGTGCCTATGGCACAATGCGGTTGATATAAGCTTTGGGCGCTATATAGCTGCCGTCCATGGCGTTTAAGCACAGGTAGCAATCAAAGCTGACGGGCGCGGATTCGCTTTTAAGCCGTTCTCTTAATTCATACAGGACCTCCCAGGTGGGCACCATATGCCCCACGTCCCGGCAGTCCCGCACATTGATCAAGGCGCTGGCCAGCCGGATCTGGTAAACCTATACTGCGCATTCCGCCACCGCGTCCGATTGATAGGCATATTCGCCTCCTCCGGGCGACGGCCGTTTATGCCGCCCTTTCCGCCGGGCTCCCCCTGCGTATCCTGGGGCCACATAGGCTATAGGGAGATATCCCATGCCCTTCGGGTTATCTGCATATAGTGCCGGTATAGGACGCCGAAGCGGAAGAGGTAATTGGGCTTCCAGGGCTTTGCCTTGCCGCAAAAATGTAGGATCGCCGTGTGCTCCATGACCCAGGGGAGGTCATAGACCCCGCCGCTGCGCAATATGTAATTGCTGTAATTCCGTGCGTCGTAGTTCCACAGCACGTCCTCCAGGGCCAGGATATGCTGGCTGTAAAGGGCGTTAAGCACATCCTGATCTGGCAGCAGCAGCTCCTTGCGGTGCTGCTCCACATACCGGAACAGGGACTTGGGGTCGATTTTTCGCCTGGCCGCGTCCAGATCCATCAGCAATACGCCAGAGTTATAATAGGCCCCCTCCGTGCCCAGGCGAAATTGATTTACGCTGTTTGCCAGCTCTGTCTTGCCCGTATGGGAAGCGGCGGCAAACAGATTGCCTTCCAGGTCCGTCTCCCACAGGGGACGGATAGGATTGATGACCAGGATATCCGGATCCAGATAAAGTGCCCGGTGCAGGTCTTCGGGCAGCAACTGGGCGGCCAGCAGCCGGTAATACATCTCCTTGGGGTACTGCCTGGTGACGGGCGCGCTTTTGAAAAGCCCGTCGTCTACGCAAATTGGGAAAAAGGAATACCCATAGGCTTCGCACTGCCGCTGGAGCTTCTTTAAGGCGCCCGCCGGGATACCGCTATGCAGCAGATACAGGGAAATCGCTTCCTCCGGATTGTTAATCCGTATGGATGTAAGGAGAATTTGCAGCTGGGGCAGATAGCCCTGGTTCAGCGTAGTAAGCAGCGAGATCGGTTTCATCCATGTGCCTCCTAAACGTCAGCCCTATAGCCCCATGCGGCTGGCTGCCATCAGCAGGCTGTCGATCCCCAATAGGATCAGATAGCAGCCGGCGAAGCAGCGGATGGTCGACAGGGTAAACAGGGGGCTAAGCAGCATCATGAACCCCAGCACAATGCCGATGATGTTGACCACCAGCGTAAAGACATACATGCCTTCCCCGGCGATCAAGCGGATCTGATACAGGTTCATCAGCCTGGAAATGCAGTGGGCGATAAACCAAATGGGGAAGAATAGGGTCAGCACAATGGCCCCCAACGTGGGATAGATCATCAGCGCCACGCCGGACATGACGCTCATAATGCCCGTGATCAGGGATAGGATCGGCCCAAAGCCCGTATATCGTTCCACGCGGATGAATAGGACGATATCGGCCACCCCTATGACGACGGCGGCGAGCCCAAAGGCATAGACCATGCCGGTCATGATAAGGTTGGGGATCACAAACACCATAATGCCCAATGCGATCATTAATACGCCGCTTATCAGTTCAAGCCAACCAAAACCGGAACGCTGTTTCATCCTTTTTCTCCCCCTTTCAAAATCTCCATGAAGGCATCCCCGGTGATGGTTTCCTTTTCGTAGAGGAACTTGGCCAGCTCGTCCAATTTGGCGCGGTTATCCTCCAATATTTTCCTTGCCTTTGCGTGCTGCGCTTTAACCAGGCTCACCACCTTGCGGTCGATCTCCTTCTGGGTATCGGGGGCGCAAACCAGGGATGTGTCGCCGCCCAGATACTGATTTTGTACCGTCTCCATGGCCACCATATCGAATTCTTCGCTCATGCCGTATTGGGCGATCATGGCCCGGGCCAGCTTGGTGGCCTGCGCAATGTCATTGGAGGCGCCGGTGGTGATGGAGCCGAACACCACCTCCTCCGCCGCCCGGCCGCCGGCATAGGTGGCGATTTTGTTTTCCAGCTCCTCCTTGGTCATCAGGTACTTCTCCCCGACTTCCACCTGCATCGTATATCCCAGGGCGCCGGAAGTCCTGGGGATGATGGTGATCTTCTGAACCGGGGCGGAATTGCTTTGCTTGGCTGCCACCAGCGCGTGGCCGATCTCATGGTAGGCCACCACCCATTTCTCTTGGTCGGAAAGGACGGCGTTTTTCTTTTGGTAACCGGCGATGACCACCTCGATGCTTTCTTCCAGGTCCCCCTGGTTTACGATCGTCCGCCCGCTGCGTACCGCCCGCAAGGCGGCTTCGTTGATGATGTTGGCCAGCTCTGCCCCCGAGGCGCCGGCGGCCATGCGGGCAACGGTGTGGAAG
>ENA-OZGX01001050-OZGX01001050.1-human-gut-metagenome-genome-assembly--contig:-NODE-1050-length-11514-cov-4.626582_pt1 | contig 11514 bp, 13 predicted proteins | sample MGYA00244040_ERZ653674 | MGnify/ENA primary metagenome ERZ653674 (study PRJEB26926, sample SAMN06165232) | human gut metagenome | biome: ENVO:00009003; feature: ENVO:2100002; material: ENVO:00002003... | reverse complement strand
AGATGTCTTAGGGTCTCGTGGGCTCGGAGATGTGTATAAGAGACAGGTCCTGTTCGAGCCGCCGCAGGGTCGAGGCGAGCATCTTCTGCGAGATGTCGGTCATCCGGCGGTGTATCTCCGAAAAGCGCAGACGCCCGCCCGTGTGCAGGTTGTAGAGCACCAGCAGGGACCATTTGTCGCCGAAGCGGTCCACGATATTGCGGATGGGGCAGGCGGCGTACCCCGGATCGGTTGCGGTTTTCGCCATCTTATTCGACGTAGAGCACGAGGCCTTTGAGGTATTCGCCTTCGGGATGGTAAATGCTGATCGGGTGGTCGGCGGGCTGCGTCATCTGGTGCAGGATGCGTACGTTGCGGCCTGCGATGGCTGCGGCCGAGAAGACCGTCGTGCGGAACAGTTCCTTCGATACGGCCTGCGAGCAGGAGAACGTGAAGAGGATGCCGCCGGGTTTAATCTGCGAAATGGCGCGGGCGTTGAGCCGCTTGTAGCCTTGCAGGGCGTTGCCCAGCACCTTGTGGTGTTTGGCGAAGGCCGGAGGGTCGAGGATGATCAGGTCGTATTTGTCGCCGATGTCCTTGAGATACTCCACGGCGTCGGCCGCAATCTCGCTGAAGTCGGCCTCCCGGCCGAAGTTGAGCACCATGTTTTCGGTTGCGAGTGTCACGGCGCGTTCGGAGGAGTCCACCGAGCAGACCTTTCGGGCGCCGCCCGCCATGGCGTAGACCGAGAATCCGCCCGTGTAACAGAAGGTGTTGAGCACCGTGCGGCCTTTGGCGTAGCGTTTCACCAGTTCGCGGTTTTCGCGCTGGTCGAGGAAAAAGCCCGTCTTCTGGCCTTTCTCCCAGTTTACGAGGAATTTCTCGCCGTTTTCCGTCACGATGTGCGATTCGTGGTCGGAGCTGCCCCACAGATAACCGTCCACGGCGCCCAGCCGGGCGTTGTACGGCACCGTCTGCGAACTTTTGTCGTAGATGGCCGTGATTTTGTCGCCGTAAGTCGCCCGTATCGCCTTGGCGATCTCCATGCGGGCGTGGTACATGCCGACCGAGTGGCATTGGACCACGGCCGCCGTGCCGTAGATGTCCACGACCAGTCCCGGCAGGGCGTCGCCCTCGCCGTGCACCAGCCGGTAGCAGTTCGTGTCGGGATTGTCCGTAAGTCCCAGCGTGCGGCGAACGTCGTGCGCCACGGCGATGCGGCGGTTCCACCACTCCTGATCGATCGTCTCCCGGCAGAACGACAGCACGCGCACGGCGATCGAACCGATCTGGTAGTGTCCCTGCGCGATGAATTCGCCCGAACGGGTGTATACTTCGACCAGAGCGCCTTCGGCGATTTCCGATTCGTCTTCGGCCTTGATGTAGTCGATGGCTCCCGAAAAAATCCACGGGTGGCGGCGCATAAGAGACTCTTCCTTGCCTTTGCGCAGGTATATTTGAGGTGTCATGCTTTGGGACGTTTTATTTTGGGTGTGTGCAGCAGTTTGTCGTAGATCGCCGTGCAGACCCACGCATCGGTCGCGGCGTAGAGTTTCTGTTTGTCGGTGAGCGTTGCGGCCTCCCAGTTGCTCAGACGCTGGGCTTTGGAGACGCGCTGCCGGAGGACGATGGCCGAGAGTTTGCGCAGGCTCTTGTCCTCGATGCCCCATTCGGGGGCGATGGACTGCAGGTCCACGAATCCGCCGTCGCGGAAGTGGCGGATCTGGCGCAGCGAGCGGAGGTCGCCCGCGACGTCGGCGCCGATTTTGAGGATTGAGTCGGTTTCGAGCACCTGAAGGATCGGCTTGGCCAGCGGAATCTTGTTCAGCCGGAACAGAAAGCAGAGCTGCGGGGTCGAGAGCTGAAGCAGCGACACCCGGTAGCTTATGCCCGGACGGAACGAGGGGCGCGTCTCGGTGTCGAAGCCCACGACGGCCTGTTTCATCAGAAACTTGCAGGCCGGCACGATGTCGCGCTCATGCTCGATGATGCGGATCTCGCCCTTGAATTCGATGGCGGGAAGCGCGGCGGTCTCCTCGTTGCTTATTTTATCGGTAAAATTATTTGTCGTAGTCATGCGATGGAACGTTCCCACAAAATTACGGAATTATTTCCGGAAAACGACATGTTCGCAGACCTTTTTGCGATCAGGTGTCGGGGCGCCGGGTTATTTCAGCCTGATTTTCCCGTCCTTGCAGGTGGCGAGCAGGCCCTCGTCGAGCAGCTGCCGGATCACCTCGCCGGTCCGCTGCACGCCGCCCGGAAATCCGTCGGCCAGTTCGCGCGGGTCGGCGGGGCCTTGGGCCAGCCGTTCGAGCACCTCTTTGCGCAGGCTTTCCGCCGCATTGCCGGCGGCGTTCGCGGATTTTTGTTTTGCGGCGCGCCTGCGGGCCAGACAGATGTCGCAGACGCCGCACGGCGCGGGATCGCCCTCGCCGAAGTAGGCTTCCAGCACGGCGCTCCGGCAGCGGGTTTCGTTGGCGGCATAGTCGAGCATGTGTTCGAAACGTTCGCGCATCAGCTCCTGACGCCGTTTGTAGGTGTCGGGAGAGATGTAGAGGTCGGCGCGGGGAAGCCGCTCCTCGTTCATGAAGAGGATCGGCGAGCGGTTGGAGGGGACGTAGCGGATCACGCGCAGCTGCCAGAGCCGTTTGAGCAGCTCCTTGACCCGCTCGACGGTGTAGCCGCTCCACGTGGCGATCTCGCCCTCGTCGATCTGGCGGAATTCGGTGAAGACGCCGTTGTAAAGGCGCAGCAGCGTGCGGATGAAGTGGTCGAGTTCGTCACGCTGGACGCGGATGCGGTAGAGATCGTCGCGGCTTACGCAGAACATGATCCGCGCCGGATTCTCCTGCGCGTCGGTCAGCGTCATGTAGCCGTTCTGCTGCAGGAGTTTGAGCGCGCTCTGCACCGTGCCGGAGTAGAGGTGCTCGCGGGCGCAGAAGTCGTGGATGTTGAACAGAAACGAAGCTTCGGCGCCGTCGCCGATGCCGATCTGCAGGTAGGAGCAGACCTTTTCGTAGATGTCCTTGATCTTTTCGAGCGGCGGAAATTCCTGCTCGAAACGCTTTATGATGCGCCCTCCGTCGTCGGGAGAGGTCAGCAGCAGGGCGTAGCTGCGCACGCCGTCGCGGCCTGCGCGGCCGGCCTCCTGATAGTAGCTTTCGAGCGAATCGCACATGGCGTAGTGGGCGACGAACCGCACGTCGGGTTTGTCGATGCCCATGCCGAAGGCGTTGGTGGCGACCATGACGCGCGTCCTGCCCGCGATCCACTCCTCCTGCCGCAGCGAGCGCTCGGCGTGTCCCATGCCGCCGTGATAGGCCGCAGCCGTCACGCCCTGCCGGCGCAGCATGTCGGCGACCTGCTCGGTGCCTTCGCGCGTGCGGACGTAGACGATGCCCGAACCGGGAACGTTCTGGACCAGCCGGAGCAGCTGCCCGTTTTTGTCGTCGGTGCGGCGGACGCTGTACGAGAGGTTGGGGCGCGCGAAACTGCTGCGCAGGATATGCGGCTCGGCGAAGCGCAGGTGGCGCATGATGTCCTCGGCCACGAGCTTGGTCGCCGAGGCCGTGAGCGCCAGCACGGGAACGCCCGGCAGTTTTTCGCGCAGTTCGGCGATGCGCAGGTACGAGGGGCGGAAGTCGTAGCCCCACTGCGAGATGCAGTGGGCTTCGTCCACGGCCAGCAGCGAGACCTTCATGCGCTCCACGCGCAGGCGGAAGGCTTCGGTGGCGAGCCGTTCGGGAGCCACATAGAGGAATTTGACGTCGCCGTAGACGCAGTTGTCCAGTGCGATGTCGATCTGCCGCGGCGAGAGTCCCGAATGGATGGCGACGGCCGGAATGCGCCGCGCCCGCAGGCGGTCCACCTGATCCTTCATCAGGGCGATCAGGGGCGTGACGACGATGCACAGTCCCGGCTGCGCGAGTCCCGGAACCTGATAGGTCAGCGACTTGCCGCCGCCCGTGGGCATGAGGGCCAGCGTATCGCGCCCGGCCATCGCCGAGCGGATGATCCGCTCCTGCACGGGACGGAATTCGGTGAAGCCCCAGTAGCGCTTCAGCACCTCGAAAATCTTGTCTGCGGACCCTTTCATGCACACAAAGGTAGGAAAAATTAGGCGGTTTGAGGAATTTTTCATACTTTTGCATTCGGTTAAACGTTCGACAAAATGAAGATAAGCGAAAAGTTCAAAGTGCGCGAGATGGCGGGGGAGCATGTGATTATCATGCCGGGCCGCGTCGGTGCCGATATGACCCGGATTCTTGCGCTCAACGACTCGTCGCTCTATCTTTGGGAGACGCTCCGCGGCCGCGACTTCACCACCGAAGAGGCCGCCGGCCTGCTCACCGAACGTTACGAGGTGGACGAGGCTATCGCCCTGCGCGATGCGCAGGCATGGGCGGGGAAGCTCGCCGAATGCGGCGTGCTGGAGTAGCCGGAACCTAATATTATTGCATGAAACTGAAAAGACTCATATCGCTGTTACTGCTCTCCGTCTACCTGCTGGCGACGGGCGGACCCGCGTATGTGTCGCTTTCATGCAAGTGCGTCGCGATGAAGGCCCGTGCCGCGCACGTATGCTGTCATCACTGCCAGCACGGTGCGGATACTTCCGACGGAACCGCGTCGCTGAAGGCCACCTGCTGCGGCAATCACCATTCGACGGAGATCAATCTCTATACATTCTCGCAGGACAGCGAAAAATCGACCCGTTGTACGGTTACCGACCTGCCGCCCGCGCTGGTGGCCGAGGCTCCGGAGCCTGCCGACATCTCGCTCGGCGGGGAGAAAACCGTCGGACGCTGCGCCCCCTTCGTCGAACGGGGCCATGTCCGCTGCGCGGGACTCCGCGCCCCTCCCGTATTGGCTTAAAACCCTTTTGGGGCGGATGCTGCGTGCATCCGTCCGGAATCAGTTTTAACCAATAACGGAATGTAAATGAAAATCAACAAAATTTTAGTTTTATCTGTTTCAGCCCTCGCTGTGTGCGGCACCCTCAGCGCGCAGGATTTGCGGGGCGTGGTCCGCGACGCCGACAACCAGCCGCTGGTGGGCGCTTCGGTCTACTGGGAGGGTACCACGATCGGCGCCAGCACTGACGCCGAGGGAGCTTTTCTGCTCCACCGCGTGAAAGGTTACGATAACTTGGTGGCTTCGTATCTGGGCTTCGTGAACGACACGCTGCACGTCGCGAACGGCGCGGAGCGGATCGAATTCGCACTTAGGGCGGACGGCGTGGAGCTGGAGGACGTCGTGGTCGAGGGCAACCTCAGCGGCAACTTCGTCAAGCGCGACGGCATCGTCAAGAACGAGATGATTTCGTTCGCGGGTCTCTGCAAGATGGCCTGCTGCAACCTCGCCGAGAGCTTCGAGAATTCGGCTTCGGTGACTGTGGGGTACAGCGATGCCATTTCGGGCGCGCGCCAGATCAAGATGCTGGGCCTTGCGGGCACCTATACGCAGATTCTCGACGAGAACCGTCCGATCATGCGCGGCCTGAGCGCCCCCTACGGCCTGAGCTACACGCCGGGCATGTGGCTCAATTCGATTCAGGTCTCCAAAGGCGTGGCCTCGGTTACGGCCGGCCATGAAGCCATCACGGGCCAGATCAACCTCGAACACCGCAAGCCTACCGACGACGAGCGGCTGTTCGTGAATCTCTACCTCGACGACGAGCTGCGTCCCGAAGCCAATATCTCGACGGCGTTTCCCGTTTCCAAGAACAAGAAACTGTCAAGCGTGATCCTGCTGCACGGTTCGATGGACACCGACGTGCGCAAGATGGACCACAACGACGACGGTTTCCGCGACCTGCCGCTGGCCGACCAGCTCAACATCGCCAACAAGTGGCTCTATGCCGCCGACAACGGTACGCAGATTCGCTGGGGCTGGAAGTTCGTGCAGGAGAACCGGCTGGGCGGCATGCTCGACTATAAGAATTCGATGCGCGACCAGATGCGCGAGAAATGGGACCAGCCGGGCACGCTTTACGGATCGAAGATCCGCAACCGCGGCGCGAACGGTTATTTTAAAATAGGTATGCCCGTCGGTCCTTCGGTATACGATCCCGACGAGAAGGACGAGATGCGTTCGAACCTCGCGTTCGTGGCCGATTTCGACCACTTCAACGAAAACGCCTACTTCGGTCTGAACGACTACAAGGGCAACGAGAATGCGCTGGCGATGAACCTGATGTATAATCACTACTTCACCTACCGTTCGTCGCTGATCGTCGGCGCGCAGGCGCAGCTGCAGTATTACCGCGAGAGTCTGGCCAACAACACGCCGTGGATCGAGGCCGCGAAGTCGCGTTTCTACGACTTCGACCGCAGTGAGCAGGAGGTGGGCGCCTATGCCGAGTACACCTATGCTGTCAAGGACAAGTTCTCGATCGTGGCCGGTATCCGCGGAGATTATAACGCCTTCTACGACAAGTTTTTCGTAACGCCCCGCGGCCATATCCGCTGGAACATCACCCCTTCGACGACCCTGCGCGGTTCGGCCGGACTGGGGTACCGTTCGACCAATGTCATCACCGACAATATCGGTATTTTGGCGACGGGCCGCGAGATCGTAATTCCCGATTTCGACGGGTTCAACCGGCTGGAAAAGGCCCTGACCGTGGGCGGAAGCCTGACGCAGACCTTCGGGCTGGTGAGCGCCGACGACGCGACGCTGAGCTTCGACTATTTCCGCACGCAGTTCTACAACTCGGTGATTGCGGATCAGGAGATGTATGCGGACAAAATCATGCTCTACAACTCGGACAAACGCTCCTATACGGATACCTACCAGATTGACTTCTCGTGGACGCCGGTCGAACGGCTCGATATTTTCGCGACGTTCCGCTATACGAACAGCGAAATGACGATCGACCGTCGCGACGGAACGACGGCCCGCGTGGAGCGTCCGCTGGTGAGCAAGTACAAGACGCTGCTCAATATCCAGTACGCCACGAAGTTCCGCCGCTGGGTGTTCGACGCCACGGCGCAGCTGAACGGTCCCGCACGCATCCCGACGCAGACCGGAAATCTGGCCGACGACAAGTATTCGCCCCGTTACCCGATGTTCTTCGCGCAGGTGAGCCGCAAGATCGGCAAGTTCGATATTTATGTCGGCTGCGAGAATATCGCCGACTACCGTCAGCACGACCCGATTCTGAATGCGGACAACCCCTTCTCGACGGGATTCAACTCGATGAACGTCTGGGGACCGCTCATGGGACGCAAGTTTTACGCGGGTCTGCGCTTCAACCTCTATTGATGCGCTCCGCGGAAAAAAGAGATTCAAACCTTAAAATAACACGAAGATGAAAAAGATTTTAATGCTTTGCCTCGCCCTTGTGATGGGCGTCGGCATGTGCGCGGCCGAGAAGCCTGCCAACAAGAAAACGGTGACGACGGTGTTTACGACCGACATCGACTGCGAGCACTGCGTCAAGAAGATCATGAACAACGTTCCGTCGCTGGGCAAGGGCGTGAAGGACGTGCAGGTCGATCTGCCGAAAAAAGAGGTGACCGTGGTATACGACGGCACGAAGAACAACGACGAGAATATCGTCAAGGGCTTCGCTTCGCTCAAGGTGAAGGCCGAGCCGAAGAAAGCCGACGCGAAGAAATAGCGGCGGCCGGGTTTTGTTATTGAAAAAGGAGGACTTTGGGTCCTCCTTTTTTTGTCTGCCGTTTGTGTGATTGCGCGGCCTATTCCATCGGCCGTATGCGGACTTCGGTGACGCCTTCCAGCTCGCGGACGAGACGGGCGGTGTCGGTTTTCTCTTCGACTTCGCCGTAGTGGTAGGGATAGAAGACCGCCGGACGGATCGCCTTGACCGCTTCGACGGCCTGATCCACGGTCATCGTGTAGGGCTGATTGACCGGAAGGAATGCGATGTCGATATTCTTGAGGGCTTTCATTTCGGGCGTGGGTTCCGTATCGCCCGCGATGTAGATGCGCGTGCCGCCGACGGTAAGGATATAGCCGCAGTCCTCGCGGTCTTTGGGGTGGAACTGCAGGTGTCCGTCGGTGGTGTTGTAGGCGGCTACGGCCTCGACCTTGAGGTAGTCGCGCGGTGCGGCGACGCTGCCCGGCCGCATCGTGTAGCAGTTCATTTCGAACGCTTCGGCCGAGGTGCGGTCGCAGAGTATCTCGGTCTGCGGCGTCTGGATCGCTTCGACGGCCGCTACGTCCAGATGGTCGTAATGCGAATGGGTGATCAGGATCACGTCGGCCTTCGGCAGCGCCGCGTATCGGGCGTAGCCGCTGACGGGATCGACATAGACGTATTTGCCGCCGACCTCGATCGAAAGCGAGGCGTGTCGGAAGAAGGTGATCGTGATTTGCGTGCCGTCGCGTGTGGTCAGCGTGTCGGCGGGGTATTCGGGCGCTGCTTTCTTTCCGCAGCCGAGCAGTGAAAGGAGGGACATAAGTAACAAGAGTTTTGGGTTCATTCCTCAAATATTGTACATAACAAGGGCAATATAGTGAAAAAAAGTGAAATATTCGTACCTTTGGCCTGCATTCGAATTTGAAAAACGATGAAAGGGACTTTGAAAAAACTGATCGTGCTGGCGGCCGCGCTGTTTGCCGCTGCGGGAGTCGCGGCGCAGGATGCCGACCGGATTGTGGGCATTTACAAGGCCGTGGAGGAGGGCAAGGAGTCCAAGGTGGAGTTCACGCGACGGCCCGACGGCACCTACCGCGGGCAGATCGTCTGGCTCAGGAACCCGAACAACCCCGACGGGACGCCCAAACTCGACGTGAAGAATCCCGACAAGTCGAAGCGGTCGGGGCGTGCGGACCGGGTCGTGGTGGTGGACGGCGTGAAATACGATGCGGAGAAGGGCGTCTGGAACGGCGGCCGCGTGTACGACCCGACCAAGGGCAAGAGCTACAAGGTCGAGGTGTCGTTCGAGGACGACCGGACGCTGCGCGTCAAAGGATCGCTGCTGGGGTTCAGCCGTTCGGTCTATTGGCAAAAAATCGAATAAATGTGCATTTTTTTGCGCGGGGGCGCAGTATTTTTCGAATTTGTACGTTTATATCGCATAATTTAGTATTGAAATTCTTATGATGAAAAAAGTTTTATTTGTAGCGGCCGTGGCTATGTCGCTGGTTTTTAGCGGGTGTATGAAGGAAGACGACACCTACAAGAAATTGAAGCCCGTACAACCGGGGCTTAACATCTACACCGGTGCCATGAACCAGAATATCGTGTCAATGCAGCAGGCCAACTTCGGCTTGCGGCTTGCGATGCTGGTGGCCGAGGCCGACAAACAGCAGAAAACGATCGACGAAGTGACGGTCGGCAGCAGCAATACACTGCTGAAAAGGCAGTTGCTGGGCAATGCCAAAGTCGAGACTACGGCGAACGGTTATAAAATCACGTTCGATGCCGATTATGCCGACCTCGACACTTATGTCCGCAAGGGTACGCTGCTGATCAACACCAACGAGACGGCGCTGCTGAAAGATGCTACGGAGAGCAAGCCGTGGACCGTTACTTTCGAGGATAAACTGACGATGGGCTATTCGGGCGGCGACATGCAGGCCATCACGCTGACGGGCGGTCTGACGAAACTCTATTTCGTCGAGTCGTCGGGCGCTTACGGAATCGGGCTGGAGGCTCAGCAGTCCTATGTCGGCAAGACCGAGGAGCTGACTTCCAACTGGAACGGCAAATTTACGGTGAAGGCTGAGAACGTGAATTTCACCTATACGGACTGCGCTGGCAAGAAGTTCATGCTGAACGGCACGGCTACGGGCCGCACGTTCAACACCTATGACGGCATTTCGGCGACGACGATGAGTCTCAGGATGACCAACGGCGAGTATTACTCTTCGTCGGCTCTCTACGGCGGCAAGATCGAAGCGTCGCTGGGCGACGGCTACAATCCGAGTCTCTATCCGTCGAAGGATGTCATCGTGGAGATCACCTTGGAAGGTACGCGGCTTCGTCAGACGATCACCTATGCCGGTCACATTGTGACGGTTTAGGAAATTTTATCCGAATGAAAAAGAGCGGGGCTTGTCGGCCTCGCTCTTTTTTTTTGTCGCCCTGTATTTCCGTCGTCAGGAAGATTGTCGGTCGAGCCGCATGACCGAAGGGATGCAGAATGCGACGAGTCCGATGCAGCAGATGACCGTGCCGGCGATGACGAAGGTCGTCGTCAGGCCGACATGCTCGGCGAGGAAGCCCGTGCCGAGCAGTCCGATCGCCGAGGGGAGCAGTCCGAAACTGTAGTACAGCGACATGACGCGCCCCAGCACTCCCGCGTCGATGCAGCTCTGGATGACGGAGACGAACGACGAGTTGAAGACGCTGCTCGTGACGCCTTCGATCAGGGAAAGGGCGGCGAAGAGCGCGAATGCCGTGGGCGGCAGCATGCCCGAAGCGGCGAACAGCAGTCCGATGGTCAGGTACATCAGGTTTATCAGCACGATGCGGTTGACGCGGTAGGTTCGGGCGCCCATGACGGCGCCGCCGATCAGCGCGCCGCCGCCCCACACGATCTCGATCAGGCTCATTTCGTAGGCCCCTCCGCCGAAGTGCTGCAGCGTCATCAGCGGAAACATCACGCCGACGGGCATGATGAAGAACCACACGAGGACGGCCAGCGTGAAAAACCAGCCCATGCCCGGAACGGCGTGCATGGCGCCGAACCCTTCGCGGAACTCGCGCCAGAGACTGGGCTTTTGCGCCGTGCTGCGTTCGGGATTGGGAATGCGGACCAGCAGCAGGGTGGTGCAGGCGATAAAGGCCCCCGCGACGTCCAGCAGCAGGATGTTGCCGATGCCCGTCAGGTTGATCAGCAGGGCGCCGAACGCGGGCCCGATGATGTTCGACAGCGAACTGATGATCTGGTTGATGCCGGCGATGCGCGTCAGCTGCTGCTTGGGCGCGAGCAGCGGCACCGAAGCCTGCATGGCGGGGGTGTGGAAAGCCGACCCGATGGAACGGCAGGCCAGCAGCACGTAGATATGCCACATGCGGGCGACGCCGAGCCAGAAAAGTACGGCGAGGAGCAGGGTGCACAACGCGATGAAACTGTCCGCCAGAATCATCGTCCATTTGCGGTCCCAGCGGTCCACATAGACGCCGACCAGCGGACCCAGCAGCGACTGGGGAAGCATGCCGGCAATGGCGGCCAGCGCCAGCACCTGCGCCGAGCCTGTTTCGAGGCTCATCCAGAAGATGATCGAGTAGGCCACGACCTCGCTGCTGAGGATCGAGGCCAGCTGCCCGCTCCAGATGACGGCGAATGTTTTTTTCCAGCTTTCCACGATGTGTTCTGTCCTTTTAGAATCCGAGTTTAGGGAGGATGAAACCCATGCGGGCTTTGTCGCTCCATAGCCGGAACTGCCGCCCGTCGGTGTGAAGTTTGAGCGCGCCGGTGCCGAGGTCCCTATTGTCGCTTTCCGTGCCGCTGAATGCGTGCAGCCGGCTCGAGGCCGTCGTCAGGAGCAAGGTCAGATGTTTCATGCGGTTTATTTCTGTCTCTTATACACATCTGACGCTGCCGACGATAAGGC
>ENA-OZGX01001042-OZGX01001042.1-human-gut-metagenome-genome-assembly--contig:-NODE-1042-length-11580-cov-4.098048_pt1 | contig 11580 bp, 9 predicted proteins | sample MGYA00244040_ERZ653674 | MGnify/ENA primary metagenome ERZ653674 (study PRJEB26926, sample SAMN06165232) | human gut metagenome | biome: ENVO:00009003; feature: ENVO:2100002; material: ENVO:00002003... | reverse complement strand
AAGAGACAGTATCAGCCCTGGCATAACCTACGTTCTCAAAATTACCCGCCATATTTTTCTGGCGGTATAAATAATAAGGCAGCAGTCCCTGCTCCTTGCAGAATGCGTAAGTCATATCCATAATCTCTGCAGAATTTTCCAGCCCCATTTCCTCATAGGTGTCTTTAAAAAGATTCAAACGGGCTGCTCTTTTAATGGCAAGAGAATGCACCGTAATACTGTCCGGTGCCAGCGCCTTCAATTCATTTAACGTATGAGCCACATCCTCCTTCGTTTCTCCCGGAAGGCCGACGATCAAGTCCATATTAATATTATCAAAGCCCGCTTCTCTGGCCAGAAGATAGGCATCCTTTGTCTGCTGTACCGTATGATGCCTTCCGATGATCTTTAAGGTTTCCTCCTTCATTGTCTGAGGGTTTACGGAAATTCGATCTACCCTGTGCTTTTTGATCGCACACAGTTTTTCCATCGTAACGCTGTCCGGTCTTCCGGCTTCCACCGTAAATTCCTTCACATGGGTAAAATCAAAATTTTCTTCAATTCTCGTAAGCAGTCTGTCCATCTGTTTCGCACTTAAGGTAGTCGGTGTGCCTCCGCCGATGTAGACCGTATTTAACACCTTTCCCTGAAAGGCTTCTGCAATGTAATCCAGCTCCTTACAGAGAGCATCCAGATAATCATCCACATGCTTCTCCCATTTTCCTAAAGGATAGGACGTAAAGGAGCAGTACAGACAGGTACTGGGACAAAAAGGAATCCCTACATAAAGGCTGTAGCCATCCTTATAATCAAGAGCGCTTAAAAGCTTTCTCTCCCATTTTGCAATCTCCGTACTGAGTGCAATTTTTTCTTCACTGCAATCATAGGTTTCTTCCATATAAGCTTTGATTTCTTCCTCGGAAGCACCATTCTCCAGCATTGCCGTTGGAATCTTTGTGGGGCGGATCCCCGTCAGTGTTCCCCAGGGCAGCCTTCGCCCGCTGTATCCTGACAGTGCCTGATAGATTAACCGCTTAAAACGGTCCTTTATTTCTTTTCTGGTAAGGGTATCGGAAAGAGCCAGACTGCCCTGTTTTATGGGCTGTTCGTTTTCCAGCATTACAACCTCCACCTGTCCGTCTGTAAAAATGACATCCAGCTTCAGTACACTTTGTGTTTCAAAGCGCTCTTTGACCTGAACGCTTACCTCGGACCTGGGATAAAAGGCTTTTACCAGCGAATGAATATCATATTCATAGCTCGGTATATTTACCTTTACTTCAATGCTATCTGACATAAGGATTTCGCTCCTTTTCAAAGCCGATTCTTGTAAACTCCCCATGTCCCGGATAACACAGGGTTTCTGCCGGAAGCACAAAAAGTTTTTCTTTGATGCTTTTGCAGATTTCCTGATAAGAGCCGCCCTCAAAGTCTGTTCTTCCGATGCTCTGGCAAAACAGGGTATCTCCGCAAAAAAGGATATTCTCAGAAGCAATATAATAACAGCAGCCCCCCGGCGTATGGCCCGGAGTTTCTAAAACCTGAATGCTGCATCCGGCAAGATAAAATTCATCCCCCTCTTTACAATACACATCCGCATCCATTGTATAACTGGCTCTGATAAATGCATTGGAAAGGTTACCGGACGCACTGTTTAACACCTGTTTTTCCTTTGCACATGCATAGATTGGAATCTCATATTCCTTACGAAGCTCTTCCGCCGCCATAATGTGGTCAAAATGACCGTGAGTCAGCAAAATCGCCACGGGCTTCAGGCCTTTCTCTGACACATATGCCTTAATTTTGTCAAAACAGTCACCCGGGTCAACAATTACTGTTTCATTTAATTCCTCATTGTTCAAAAAATAGCAATTAGTAGAAACAGGCCCTACAACCATGTAATCCACACGAATCATGTAATGCTCTCCTTTCGCATCCTGATCTAAGTAGCAGCACGCTCAATGTCTATAATACTGTCAATCTGCCGGATCTTCTCAATAATCCGGTTCAGTTCTTCTGTACCGGTAATCTCAAAGCTTAAGGAAATCGTTGCCGTTCCCTGCTTGCTCACACGGGAATTGATGCTGGTAAGGTCAATGCCCCGCTCCGTAAAGATTTTTGACAGGTCTGCCAGAAGTCCTGTACGGTTATTTGCGTAAATTGAGATTTCCGTTGCATATTTTTCTCCGGAGCCGGTCAGACCGCCCTGCCATTCCGCCTCGATCATACGCATTCTCTCAGTTTCATTCATATGCAGTACATTGACACAGTCGGTTCTGTGAATAGAAACGCCGCGCCCTCTTGTCACAAAGCCCACAATCTCATCTCCCGGTACCGGGTTGCAGCAGCGTGAAAAACGAACCGCCACATCATCAATCCCCTTGACCACAATGCCGCCTCTGGATTTGGTCAGCTTCATTTTCTGGTCTTTGTTCTCTGCAATCGTTTCCAATACCTTTTCATCGGTAATGTTCTTTTTATTCTGTTTTTCATATTCTTCCAGAAGACGGTTCACTACCTGCCCTTCCTTCAGGCCTCCATGCCCGATGGCAGCAAGTACGGAATCCCAGTCGCGAAAACCATATTTTTTCATGACCTTTTCCTGGTATTCTGATTTCATAATATCTGAAAGAACAATACTCTTCATTTTGCAATACTGGGAAACCATATCCTTTCCCTTAACAATATTGCCTTCCTTAAACTCAGACTTAAACCATTGGTTGATCTTATTTTTCGCCTGGGTAGATTTTACAAGAGACAGCCAGTCACGGCTTGGTCCCTTGGAGTTCTGGGAAGTCAGAATTTCAATACGGTCACCATTCTGAATACGATAATCAATGGGAACCAGCTTTCCGTTGACTCTGGCACCGATCATTTTGTTGCCTACAGCGCTGTGAATGCTGTAAGCAAAATCAATGGGGGTGGAGCCGTTGGGCAGATTTTTTACATCGCCGGACGGAGTAAAGCAGTAAACACTTTCGGAAAAGAGATCAAGATCGCTCTTTAAAAGGCTCATAAACTCCCTGTTGTCCGATTCATCCTTCTGCCATTCCAGAATCTGGCGAAGCCATGTCAGTTTTGCTTCTGTACGGTTTTCAATATTTTTTTCTCTGCTGCCGCCGGACTCCTTATATTTCCAATGAGCTGCAATCCCGTATTCTGCGGTCTTATGCATTTCATAGGTTCGAATCTGAATTTCAAACGGGGCACCGTTTGGCCCGATCAATGTCGTATGAAGGGACTGGTACATATTCGGCTTCGGCATAGCAATATAATCCTTGAAACGTCCCGGAATCGGTTTATACATTTCATGGATTACGCCCAGCGCTGCATAGCAGTCCTGCACATTTTCCACCAGAATGCGCACTGCAAACAGATCGTAAATCTGATCCAATGTCTTATCCTGATTGACCATTTTTTTGTAAATACTGAAGAAATGTTTTACACGGCCGTCCACTCTTGCCTGAATGCCCGCATTGTCAATATGCTGTTTTACCTCCGATACGATCTGTCGGATATATTTTTCTCTGGTACTCTTTTTGTCGGAAATCTGTTCTACAAGAGAATAGTACACCTCCGGCTCCAGATATTTTAAGGAAAGATCATCCAGTTCGATTTTTACCTTGGAAATACCAAGACGCTGAGCTAACGGCGCATAGATATCCATCGTTTCTCTCGCTTTTTCCTTCTGCTTCTCCGGCTTCATATACTGCAGAGTACGCATATTGTGAAGCCTGTCGGCAAGCTTGATCAAAATAACACGAATGTCCTTTGCCATGGCAAGAAACATTTTACGCAGATTTTCCGCCTGCTCATCCACCTTATCATGGGAGTAGGACAACTGTCCCAGCTTTGTAACGCCATCTACGAGAAGCTCCACTTCCGAACCAAATTCTTTGCGAATCTCCTCGTTTGTCATGACGGTATCTTCTACCACGTCATGAAGAATCCCTGCCACGATCGTTTCTTTATCCAGTTCTAAATCCGCAAGGATGATTGCGACACACAGCGGATGGATAATATACGGCTCTCCCGATTTACGCGCCTGGCCCTCATGGGCATTTTTCGCAATCGTATAAGCCTTCTCGATCATGGAAATATCCGCCGACGGGTGATATTTCTTTACAGATGTGATCAGCTCATTGTAAAGAATCTCCGGGCTTGTAAAATCTGCCATTGCACGGACACTGGCATCATCCCGTTTGACCTCTTCTTCATGATCTTCCACTTTTTTTAAGTTTTCCATAAAAGTGCTCCCTCAATGTCTTTCTTATTTCCCTTCGTAGCACACAACACTGGCAACATCATATTTTTTCAGCCGTTCCCGACCCTTTAATCCTGCCAGTTCCATCAGGAAAATAATCTTTACAACCTCACCGCCAAGCTGCTCTACCATTTTTGCCGCAGCTTCGATGGTCCCGCCGGTTGCGATCAAGTCATCTACGATTACAACCTTCTGTCCCGGTTTGATGGAATCCTTATGCATTTCAACGGTGGCACTGCCATATTCCAAATCATAGGACATTTCTATGGTTTCTCTCGGAAGCTTTCCTTTTTTACGCACAAGTACAAAAGGTTTCTTCATATTATAAGCAATTGGCATTCCAAAAATAAATCCTCTGGATTCCGCACCTACAAGGACATCAAAATCCACACCATCCAAAAGCTTCTGCAACTCATCAATGGAAAGCTGTAACCCTTCCGCGTCCTGAATCACGCTTGTCACATCTCTGAAAATAATTCCCGGTTCCGGAAAATCCGGTATGCTGACTACATAATCTTCTACTTTCTTCATAACCTTCCTCCTTGTCGTAAGGGATGCATCTGTGTGCATCTGATATTCTCAAAAAATTTGGTAATTATTATACCACTTATTTTATTTCACTGCAACTTTAGCTTACTGAATTTCAGGTATTTTAAGGCATTTACTGAAAATCCTGTATCATAAGCTGCAAGGTTTTTCTTCCTCTGAATTCATTCACTGCCGGATAATAGGTAATGGAAATCCGATCCTTCTTGCTTAGCAATGTCATCAACTCCTCCGGATTCCCAAAATACAGCCCTTCCATGTGGCACCCTGCCTCATTGGTGCCATAAATTTTTACGGTATTTCTATTTTTGCCAAGAATCTGACTCTGTAACACATGAAAATTCCGTTCTGCAAACAGCGGCTTGCCATTACCGTTTCCGAAAGGTTCCAGAATTTTCAGTTCATTGACAAACTCCTCGTTGATGTACTGAATAGGCATCGCAATGTCAATACTCAGCTTTTCAATCATCTGCTCCTCTGTCAATGTACAATTTTCATTTAACTGACTGCGAAGCTTTGGCAGATTCTCTTTTGGAAGCGACATGCCCGCCGCCATGGGGTGACCGCCAAATTTTGTAAACAGCTCTCTGCATTTGGAAAGCTCCTCAAACATGTGATAACCCGGAATGGAACGCCCGGAGCCTTTCAATCCATCTTCCGCATCCGTCAGCACGATCGTTGGCCGATAATAGCGTTCCTTAACCTTCCCCGCAATGATTCCGGCAATACTTTCATGACAGTCAGGCAGATAAATGACAAGCACTCTTTCACTTCTTCCTGCAGTTTCTTCAACCTGTCTGACGGCATCCTCCACACCTTGTCTTGTCAGCTCCTTGCGGCTGTCATTTAAAGCCTTTAAATCACCTGCCAGGCGGTCCGCTGTTCCCTTTTCTTTGGAATCAAACAGCTCTAAAGCCCGTCTGGCGGTATCCAGTCTTCCTCCGGCATTGATACAGGGACCTAACACAAAGCCGATATGGAAAGATCCGATTGCATCCTTTTCCAGACCATTGACTTCTATGAGAGATTGCAGGCCTATATTTTTTGTATGATGAATCCTTTTTAGTCCTTCTTTGACAATGATACGGTTTTCATCCTGAAGCTCCATAATATCGCCCACCGTGGCAATGGCAGCAAATTCTAAAAGCACACAGGCATCTTCTTTTGAAATGCCGACAGCTTCATAAAGAGCCATTATCACCTTCCATGCAACCGCGCCCCCGCAAAGTCCCTTCCACGGATAGGTACAGCAATTTTGTTTCGGATTGATAATGACCTCTGCAGGAGGAAGCTTTTCTTTTCTTCCCTCTTCGTTTTCCTCAAAAGGAACCTCATGATGATCTGTAATCAGCACCTTCATGCCAAGCTCTTTTGCATATCGTATCTGCTCGTATGCGGCAATCCCGTTGTCACAGGTAACGATGAGCTGCACGCCATCCTTCTTTGCCTGGTCAATCAGCTGTTCATTGATGCCATAGCCGTCTTTGATGCGGTCAGGAATGACCGTATCCACCGTTGCACCGGCTCTTTTTAATCCGGTCAGCAGAATATAGGTGGCACACACACCATCAATATCATAGTCTCCGATAATTCGGATTTTCTCATGAGCAGCAATACTTTCCCTTAAAAGGGAGATTCCTTCCTTCATCCCATACAGAAGCCATGGAGAGTACAGATCTTCCAAACCACCCTGTAAATATCTTCGAATCTTCTCATCCCCGATCACATCCCGGTTTCTGATGATCCGCGCTGTCATGGGTGTAATATGAAATTTTTTCCCAATTTTCTCAAAATCTGCCTTTTTGGCAGCTACAAACCATTTTTTCATATACCGATTATTCAAAAAGGACATGGGGCTGCACGCCTCATGCCCTTTTGTTATTCCCTATTTATCTGCAGTTGCTGCCTTGATCATCACAGCACATTCCACACGTTTCCTTTGTAATTCACAGCCAATGTCATAGGCATCCATAATAGAGCCATGGAAATTATAGGAGTTTGCCGCACATCCGCCGCTGCAGTAAAATTTTGCAAAACACTTTTTGCACTTTTCCTTTGCATAAACATTGCATGCCTTAAATTCCCTGCAGATCTCCGGCTTTAAGATTCCTTCCTCCACATTTCCTAAAAGGAATTTTTCATTTCCCACAAACTGATGGCACGGATAGAGGTCTCCCCAGGGAGTAACCGCCAGATACTCTGTCCCGGAACCGCAGCCTGAAAGTCTTTTTGCCACACAGGGACCGCCTGTTAAGTCGATCATAAAGTGAAAGAAATTAAAATTTCTGTCCGTTTTATATCTTTCCACCATTTCTTTTGCGAGGACATCATATTCTTCAAAAATCTTTGGCAGGTCTTCCTCTCTGATCGCGTAATCCTCTTCCGGCGATGCTACCACCGGCTCTACGGAAATCTGCTGAAAGCCCAAATCCGCCATGTGAAGCACGTCCCTGGAAAAATCTGTATTATATCTTGTAAAGGTACCTCTTACATAATAATTCGTCTGGTTTCTGCTTTCGGCAAGCTTCTGGAATTTTGGAACGATCAGATCATAGCTGCCCTGCCCCTTCCTGAATGGGCGCATATGGTCGTGAACCTCCTTGCGTCCGTCAAGGCTTAATACCACATTGCTCATTTCTTTATTGACAAATTCCATGACTTCGTCATTTAAAAGAACGCCGTTGGTCGTCAGAGTAAAACGGAATTTCTTATGATGACTTTCTTCCTGACTTCTTCCATAGGCAACCAGATCCTTGACTACCTGCCAGTTCATTAACGGTTCTCCGCCGAAAAAATCTACCTCCAGATTCTTTCGGTTACCGGAGTTTGCAATGAGAAAATCCAATGCCTTTTTTCCTACCTCATAGCTCATAAGCGCACGTCTTCCGTGATATTCCCCCTCCTCCGCGAAGCAGTAGCGGCATGCCAAATTACAGTCATGGGCGATATGTAAGCAAAGCGCTTTTACCACAGTCGGTCTGTCGGCAAAGCCATCAATATATTTCTCATAAACATCCTCTGTAAATAATCTGCCTGCTTCCTTAAGCTCGGTAATCTCCTCCCAGGCTTCCCCAATCTCTGCCTCAGGAAATCTGTCTTTCAATTCACTGATGATTTCTTCCCTTGTATGGGTTTCATACATTGCAATGATCTCATAGCTCATATCATCTACCACATGAATCGAGCCGCTGTTGACATCCATTACAATGTTATAGCCATTATTTTTATACTGATGAATCATATTCTTTCTCCCTGTCATTAACGCAGATAAGCAGCGACCGACAGCCGCTGCTTATCTGTTTAAATTGAAATACTTATTTATGGTTTTCGCAGGTCTGATTTCCTACTGTGCAGGAAGTCTTACATGCAGACTGGCAAGATGTCTGGCATTCTCCGCATCCGCCTTTTTTCATTGTATTCTGTAATACCTGAGTATTTAAAGTCTTTACATGTTTCATGCTGATATCCTCCTGTAAAATTCATAATCATAATTGCTATAATTATAGCACATCACAGAAGAAATGCAATCCTTTTTTCATCAGGATACCATTCCTCCGATCATGCCTCCGCCCACGGAAAGCAAAAGATTAATGATAAAATCAGAAACCGTTGCATGAAATCCCTTCTTTGCAATGAACGTAATTACCAGCATGATGATCATATACATCAGACCCATCAAAATCCCCCAGATAAACTTTTTGGTTTTCTGCACTTTCCCGGCAAAAAATCCACCCAAAAATGTGGATATCACATAAACCGCACAGATTCCTACGGAAATTGCACCGTCTTCCAGACCCAGCCGCTGCACCAGAACGGATAATAAGAACAGCAGAATTGCAGTTACTCCATACATTGCCAGTAAAATTTTCCCAAGACTTTTCATATTTTCTGTTAAATAGTTCATAGCATCCCCATTCTTCCCTGATTTTATAGATAATTTATGTAACAGTTCAGCCATAACAAATATTGTGTGTGAATCATGCTCGCATGAATGAGCACACAGTATTTGTTATGAGCTGAGCGCCTGGTTATGAGCAATCCGCTTGCGATAGCAAGCTTTGAAGCACGAAGTGCGAGATTGCGAATGGCGCGGCTGAACTGTTACAACATTATAAATCAAGATGGAGAAAATGCGAAGCATAAGGAGGACCTTATGGATAAAGTGTGCGATAAACCAAAATGCAAAGTATTAGGTTCTCGTAAAAAGAGTGCGAACGTAAGTGAGAATTCTTACAACTATAAGCAAAGCTGGATAGAGCACGGAGCAAGTCCGATGAAGTGTGTGATGGACGTGGGAAAGAATATGAAGCGCCTGATGGAGCAGAGATTATCTCAGACAGGTCTGACTCCCATCCAGAGCCGTATTCTGGGTTACATTTTTGTGGAGGAAAGCATGGGAAATTACGTTTTCCAGAGAGATATTGAAGCGCTTTTCCGTATCCGCCGTTCTTCTGTCACCAGCGTATTACAGCTTCTGGAAAAAAAAGGGCTTCTTCGCAGAGAAAGTGTGAAAGAGGATGCAAGGCTGAAAAAGCTGGTGCTGACCGGGGAAGGCTGGAAGCTTCAGAAATGTACCTTTTATCATCTGGATACGTTGGAACAGGAAATCAGGGGTATTTTTTCAGATGAAGAGCTGAAAATTTTTTTTGGCTATATGAACAGGATTGATGAAAAAATTATAAATTTATATCACAGCGAGGAGGAGACCAATGATTAAAAAATTATCAAAATATGTGGGAGAGTTTAAAAAAGAAGCCATGCTTTCCCCCTTCTGTATAGCAATCGAGGTTATTATGGAAGTCATTTTGCCGCTTCTGATGGCTGCGGTCATTGATAATGGCGTCAATAAAGGCGATATGAACTATGTTGTAAAAATGGGAGTATTCATGCTTGTTGTGGCTTTTCTATCCTTAACGGGAGGCGCTCTGTGCGGAAAATATGCTGCCATTGCTTCCAGTGGTTTTGCAAGAAATATCAGAAGGGCGATGTTTGGAAAAATTCAGGATTTTTCCTTTGCAAACATCGACAAATTTTCTACAGCAGGTCTTGTAACAAGAATGACCACGGATGTAACGAATGTACAGCAGGCATTTCAGATGATTATCAGAATCTGTGTACGTGCTCCGTTTATGCTCATATTCTCCCTTGCAATGTGCGTTTATAAAGCACCACAGCTTTCGGGAATCTTTTTCGGAGCCCTGTTATTTCTGGCAGTGTCCATGGGAATCATTATCAGCAGAGCATTTCCAAGATTTAAGGCAGTATTTGAACAGTACGATCATTTAAATGCCAGTGTTCAGGAAAACCTGACAGGTATCCGTGTTGTAAAAGCATATGTACGGGAAGAGCATGAAAATGAGAAATTTTTAAAGGAATCCGGCAAAGTACGGGATCTGTTTATTGCAGCGGAAAAGCTTGTGCTATTAAACAGCCCGGTAATGCAATTTACTATGTATTCCTGTATTTTACTGCTTTCCTGGCTGGGTGCCAAAACCATTGTTGCCGGAAACATGACGACAGGTACACTTATGAGTCTGTTTACTTACACATCACAGATTCTCATGAGTCTGATGATGATTTCCATGGTATTTGTAATGCTTACCATGGCAAAAACTTCCGGGGAACGTATTTTAGAGGTCCTGGAAGAAGAAAGTACGATTAAAAATCCTGTGGAAACGATAAATAAGGTTAAAGATGGCTCCATTGATTTTGACAATGTATCCTTCCGTTACAGCGGAGGAGAGGATAAAAATGTACTGGAGAATGTGAATCTGCATATTAAATCCGGGGAAACGATTGGTATTATCGGAGGTACCGGAAGTTCCAAATCCACATTGGTGCAGCTGATTCCAAGGCTTTACGATGTATCCGCAGGAAGTGTTAAGGTCGGCGGTGTGGATGTCAGAGATTATGACATGGAAGTGCTTCGAAATGAGGTTTCCATGGTGCTTCAGAAAAATGTATTATTCTCCGGGACGATTTTAGAAAATCTTCGTTGGGGAAATGAGCATGCCACTTTAGAGGAGGCAAAACATGCCTGCGAGCTTGCTCAGGCAGATGAATTTATTCAGAAGTTTCCGAATGGTTATGATACAAAAATCGAGCGCGGCGGTACAAACGTATCGGGAGGGCAGAAGCAGCGTCTGTGTATTGCCAGAGCTTTATTGAAAAAGCCAAAGATTTTAATTCTGGATGATTCCACCAGTGCCGTGGATACTGCCACAGATGCAAAGATCAGAAAGGCATTCCGTGAGGAAATCCCCAATACAACAAAGCTGATCATTGCTCAGCGTATTTCCTCTGTGGAGGATGCGGACCATATTCTGGTGCTTGACCAGGGCAGGGTACATGGTTTTGGAACCCATGAAGAGCTGCTGAAAAATAATGAGATTTACAGAGACATCTATGAACTGCAGAAGAAAGGAGTTGAGTAGTCATGCCGCCAATGGGAGGAAACAGAGGCCGTATGAAAGGCGGTCCAAAAAGCAAAAATCCTATGAAGACAATGAAGAGGCTGTTAAGCTATATCTTCAAAAAATATAAGCTCAGATTTTTTATTGTAATGATAGCCATTACAATCAGCTCTGTAGTTCAGGTAATCGGTACGTTATTTATGAAGCAGTTGATCGATGACTATATTGTTCCGCTGCTGAATGGTACCATGCAGAGCTTCGCGCCGCTGCTGAGAGTTTTGATGCTGCTGGCATGTATTTATGTCATCGGAATTATCTGTACTTATTTATATAATGTCTGTCTCTTATACACATCTGACGCTGCCGACGATAAGGCTC
>ENA-OZGX01001039-OZGX01001039.1-human-gut-metagenome-genome-assembly--contig:-NODE-1039-length-11623-cov-14.991010_pt1 | contig 11623 bp, 8 predicted proteins | sample MGYA00244040_ERZ653674 | MGnify/ENA primary metagenome ERZ653674 (study PRJEB26926, sample SAMN06165232) | human gut metagenome | biome: ENVO:00009003; feature: ENVO:2100002; material: ENVO:00002003... | reverse complement strand
TTAAAAACTTTTGTAGAGATGCAAAGTCAGTCCCGCATGATGCGAGGACTGCACTTTTTCGGACACGGGGGAGGAAAGCCCGAAGGGAAGGAGGGGGAAATCAAGATAACCCGCGAGACGAGAAGTATATTCGGAGCGCACCCGAGCACGAAGAAGCCCCCGTCAGAAGACAGGGGCTTTGACACAGCTATTCGCGAAATAGCGCCCTCGGTAACTAAAAAAGGGGTTTTTGTTATTTTATAATCGGCGCGTTCCAGTGCGGATCAGGTTCGAAGCCCATGAGCTTCGCCACGGTCGCCGCCACGTTGCTCAGCCCGAACTCGCCGTCTGCGATCTCGCAGTCCGCGTTGTAGACGATGAAGGGGACGGGGTTGAGGCTGTGCGCGGTGCGGACGCTGATGACGCCTTTTTTGTTCTTTTCCAGCATCTCATCCGCGTTGCCGTGGTCGGCGGTGACGACGAGGGCGTAACCCTCCTCTTTCACGACGGGCAGCAGACGAGTGAGCCCGAGATCGACTGCCTCCACGCCTATCCTGGTCGCGTCGAGGTTGCCGGTGTGCCCGACCATATCGCCGTTGGGATAGTTGCAGCGGATGAAACCGTACTCACCGCTCTTCACCGCCGCGATGACGGCGTCGGTGACCTCGGCGGATTTCATCCAGGGGCGCTGATCGAAGGTGACCTTATCGCTCGGGATCTCCTGCCAGGTCTCCAGCTCCTCGCTGAACTTTTCGCTGCGGTTGCCGTTCCAGAAATAGGTGACGTGCCCGAACTTCTGAGTCTCGGAGACGGCATATTCGTTGACGCCCTTGCCGACGAGGAACTCCGTCAGAGTGTGCTCGATCTTGGGCGGCTCGACGAGGAAGCGCTTGGGGAGATGCAGGTCGCCGTCGTATTCCAGCATGCCGGCGTAAAGCACCTTGGGCATATCCCCGCGGTCGAAGCCCTTGAAATCGGCGTCGTCGAACGCCATGCTGAGCTCGATGGCGCGGTCGCCGCGGAAGTTGAAGAGCACCACGCTGTCGCCGTCGTGCATCGCGCCCACGGGTTTGCCCTCCTCCGCGATAACGAACGCGGGCAGATCCTGGTCGATGACGCCGGGGTTCTCGGTGCGGAAGGTGCCGATGGCTTCCGTTGCGGTCGCGAACTGTCTGCCCTCGCCGTAGACGTGGGTGTCAAAGCCGCGCTTGACCATGTCCCAATCCGCAAAATAGCGGTCCATTGTGATCTTCATCCTGCCGCCGCCGGACGCGATGCGCGCATTGAAAGAGGCGTCGTTGAGCCCATTCATCGCGTCTTCCAGCATATCGACATAGACAAGCGCGCTGGTGGCGGGCACATCCCTGCCGTCCAGAAGCACATGGACGCGTACGGTCTTGATCCCCTCGCGTTTCGCGCCCGCGATGAGCGCGATGAGATGGTGTATGTTGCTGTGGACGTTGCCGTCCGAAAGCAGCCCGATGAAATGCATCGCGGAAGAATTCTTCACGCAATTTGCGGCAAGTTCCTTCCAAGCCGCCGACGCGAAAATGGCGCCGCTTTCGATCGCCTCCTCCACAAGTTTCGCGCCCTGCGAGTAGACCTGCCCGCATCCGAGTGCGTTGTGCCCCACTTCACTGTTGCCCATATCCTCATCGGAGGGCAGCCCCACCGCGGTGCCGTGCGCCTTTATGTATGTGTGGGGGCACTCGGCAAGGAGTTTGTCCAGCGTGGGAGTGTTCGCAAGCGTGACAGCGTCGCCGAGCCCGGTTGTGGACTTGCCGACGCCGTCCATGACGACGAGAACGACTTTCTTTTCCATAGCATTCCTCATTTAGCGTCCGAAGGACGAAACTTCATTTCCGGGACATTGTACCACGCCGCGCCCGCGTAGTCAAACATCCGCGCCCCTGCGGCGGGCTTAGCAAAACTTATATTGACAAATCTCATATTGAGCTTTACACTTATATCACACAGGGGGGGGGGCAATGTATTCCATCGAAGAAAAACTGCAAATCATACGCGATTCGAGTTCGCTGAACGATATTTTGTCACAAAATATCATGCCGGATCCCGATTCAGGAGAGGGCTACTACTTCGTCAGCTACTCTCACAAAGATTACAAAGAGGTGTTGACTGTTATACTACAGTTGCGAGAACTCGGCATAAAGATCTGGTATGACCGCGGATTGGAAACCGGAAAAAGCTGGTCGGAAGAAGTGAAACGACGGATCTTTTCCTACCATTGCAAAGGTGTGATGTTCTTTGCAAGCGAACGCTTTTTTGCATCCGACTCCACTCTGCAAGAATATAAAATGACCGTACGTTGCCGCAAAAATTTCGTGATCGTCGATATGACGGGCGGAAAGATGGAGGAAAAAATCGCGGAAGTCACAGACCCGAAAGCCTCAGAGTTCTTCAACCAATATTGGATGGAATTCCCGACGCTTGCATTAGATGCCGCGCCTGAAACGACGCGGCAGGCGCTTCTGGAATTGCGACCTCCCTCGCTATTCAGGTACACAAGAAAATCCGCGAAGCGCCTGCATATAAAATCAATCAATGACCTGACGATCAAAGATGTGATAATCCCGCAATATCAAAGCAAGGATAGGGCTGTCGTCGGGCTTTCCGACGAGTGCTTCACAAATTGCATAGCCCTTGAATCCGTTACCATGCCAAAACGCTGGAGCTATATCGGTGCAAACGCATTTTACAATTGCAAAAATCTCACGCGCGTCTCACTCGGAGATCCGGAACCGTCCGATAATGCGCAATTGTTCCTGAGCGCTTTCACTCAATGCCCAAACCTGAAAGAGCTGACTATCCCCACAAATGTCAACGTAATAAAAACTCTCAACGCCGATGTCATCGACGGTTTGGAAAGAATAGTTTTTGAAGGAGATGCAAGCCCATATATTTGTTTGGCGCTGTGCCGCACCTTAAAGGAAGTGATCAACCCACCATTCAAAGAAAGCGTCGGAGACCATTTCTTCAGATGGTGCTACTCTCTCGAAAAGGCAGACATACCGGAAAGTTGTAAAACGATCGGAACTCACGCTTTTGAAGAATGTGTTTCGCTGCCCGAAATAACACTGCCGGAAGCAACAGAAACTGTCGGTGCCGCAGCCTTCTTCTATTGCACATCTCTCTCAAAGCTAAAAATTAACTCACATAACTTAACTGTTATGCCTTGCGCGTTTTACGCCTGTGACAGCCTGACCGAGGTAATCTTCCCGAAGGAAGGATATGTCAGCCTGCATGGAGGCGCTTTCGGAAAATGTGAAAATCTGCAAACGGTGCACTTCGGTGGCGATGCCGAATTGGACATCGACGCATTTGCCGCAAGCAAGCACCTCACCGTCGTTGTCATCGACGGCATGGTAACATGCCTTCCGCCACAGTTGCCTTATAACGGCATAGTGACTGACTACGAAACACTCGGATTAAAAGTCGGCGACGAGAAGACCTTCTCACCGGAGACCGTTTTCCCGTATGCGACGACATTCTATATCGCCGCAGGAGCAGACAAGTTTGTCCCATCCGCCTTCAAAGAAGTGGAGTCGGATCGCGCAGGATACACCAAATATGTCAGATGAGGTGCGAAAGATGACCGATATTAAAAAATCGATAGAACTCATCAACGCCTCCGGGTCTCTCTCGGACGCAGCCGTGCGGGACATCATGCCCGAACCGTGCGCCGACAACGGATACTATTTCATTTACTACCCTGCCGAACTTTACAAAGAGGCATTCTGTGACATCGTGACGCTCGCAGGAGAAGGCTTGCGTCTTTGGTATGACCGAAAACAAGAACACGGCGAGGCGTGGGAGGAATATATGTTGGACAAAGTCGGCAGCTACTATTGTACCGGCGTCGTATTCTACCTCTCACCCGCGACCTTTGCCGACCCGTTCTTTTTCAAACTTTGCGCCGCCGTCGATGCGGCGAAAAAGTCTTATTGCTCGTTGAATTTTACGGCGAAAGAGGACGGATCCGTACTTGCGGGAGCAGACCTTCCCGAAACTGCCGCCCTACCCGATGATCGGCGGAAGCTGATAAGAAAATTGTTCTCGAACACGATCACTTTCATCCCCGGCGGCGCAAGCATAGAGGAAAAATCGCGCGGCATAAAACTGCTCAAGCCCGACGATGTGTTGGTCTACGCCGTCGAAAACGGTGAAGCGATCGTCACTTCGGTGAAGGATCTGTTCATGGAAACGATAAAGATCCCGAAAGAAGCCGAAATAGACGGGAAACTCTATCCCGTCACCAAAATCGCGGCACTGTCTTTTGCCAATTGCAGGCTCCTGAATACGATAGAATTCCCGGAGACCATCCGAGAGATAGGCATGCCTTTTGCATATAATCTGCGCACCCCGAAATGCGTAGGAACAGCATTAAGCGATGTCCCCGGCATCTCTGCGACGGAAGTTGTCGGTCACGTGTTTCTGAACTGCACGGCTTTAAAAACGATCCGACTTCCCCAAAGCATCAAAGTCATCAGAGCATGCACATTTTGCGGCTGTCCGAATCTGAAAATCGTGGATCTGGGAGGAGTGGAAGCTTGCTCTCCGAGGATCTTCCATCCGTTTCTCACACCGGACGAGGACGACGACTTTGTCCAAAGCTTATCGGACGAATTCCCTCATGTCAAAAAAATAATATGCTCAAAACACATTTTCAAGCTGGAAGACAAATTCTTCTCGACCGGACTCTATTCCTCCATATTTATCCCTCCCACCGTCACCGAGATCGTCGGCTATTCGGAATTCAATGTGCCGGAAGACCTCGTCATCAAAGAGGGCGTACAGTGCTTGAACGGGCTTTTCACAGGAAATGAAAACATTAAAACTCTGCACCTGCCCTCAACATATTTCGCATCGCCCGATAACGACGCCGAGTTTGCAGACTGCATTAACTTGCAATCGGTCATCTTCGCATCCGAGATCACGAACAATTATGCAATCCAAGAGAACACATTCGTAGGATGTCGGGAACTCCGCGAAGTTAAGCTTCCTGAAAAAAACCTGCAACTCCTTCATCTTTCCGCTTTTGCAGGCTGTAAAGAGCTGAAAAAACTGACTGTCCCGGAATGCGTGACAATGCTGTTCGCTCCCAAACATATTCGCTTCGGATACAGGCGCAATAGACGACTGAAAATTTATATAGATACTCTCGTGCTAAACTCTGCTGCGCCGCTTTTTACGGCATTTTCGGCACATGAGCTTTTCGCCCCCGGCGAAGATGCTCCGTTAAGAGAACAACTAATCATGGCGGAAAATGCCTCTTCGGCGCAATTTTATAAAAACATTTCACGGTTGAAAACGATCTATCTCATCGACGCATATACGAACACGATTTCCGTCCCCGGTTACAAAATTGTGTCTTCGGACAGGGAGGGATATATCAAGTATGAGCGCAGATCGTTTTGGTGCAAAAGAGGTCGCCAAAATAAAGCCGAAAAATCAAAATAAAATCAGATCTCATGTTGATAAGCACAAAACGGCGGTGTGAACCGTCGTTTTTGCGTGTTGCGTGGTGTTTTTCGTCAGAGCGGCGGAGTGCATGCGGTCGCCGCTGTGGGCGGGATCCGCGGCTTGACCGCTCAATCGTCGTCATCGTCGAAGCGATCGTCATCGTACCAATCGTCGTCATCATCATAGCGGTCGTCGCTCACGGTGCCGCCGTCCGAGAAGACGTAGTCATAGTGTCCGTCACGGATGTAGATGCGGAATGCGACGGGCTCTCCCTCCAGGGTGCCGCTGACCGCGATGACGCGCACGCCGTCCTCCGTCTCGTCCTCGAAGACGAGCTCCTCTCTGACGTTGCCGCGCTCTATGGTCATATTGAGCTCCAGCTCATTCGCTTCCTTTTCGTATTCCACGGTCATGCGCTCGACGGGTCTGCCGTTCTCCGCGACGGTGTAGACATACTCCACTTCCGTCTCCTCGACGCCGTCCTCGCTCTCCGCCTCGAACTCCTGCCTCACTTCGATGTAGGAGCGCTTGTCCTCGCTCGTGAAAGCGCGGAAGAAGAGCTCGCTCTCGCTCTCGTGTTCGCCGTCATCGCTCTCCGTCTCCGTCTGATAGTTGCCCGTGACCTCGTAGGTGTCGAACTCGGTGACGAGGATGCCGTCGATGGCATAGTTCTCCTCGCTCTCGTCGCCGTCCGTCACGCCGGAGACGAAGTGCTTGTTGTAGTAGAGGATGTAGCCCGACATCCCGCCCACGAGGTCGGCGCTGGTGACGCGCATCCCGAACTCGTAGCCGTCCGCGGGGGAAATGGCTTCGCCGGATATGCCGCCGTCCGAAAGCAGGCTCTCGACGAGGGAGAGATACTTGTTGAGTGTCTCCGCCTGCGCCTCGTCGGAGGGAGCGGCGAGTGCGGAAATGCCGGAGGACGCCGTCTCTGCAGCCGAGACCGCCGCGCCGCCCGCCTGCGCTTCAACGGAAGAGGCGAGGATGGAGCCGACGGAAGCCGCACCGTAGGCATAGAACTCGTCCGCGCTCGTGATGGCGCCGAAGGGGTCGTCGGGTATTATCGGCACGCCGCCGGGCTGAGTCCCGCCGCCGAGCTGCAAAGGCAGGAAGACTCCGAGGAAGATCGCCGCGACGAGCAGCACCGTCACGACGGCGATGAACACTTTCTTTTTGTCCGTGAGCGCGTGCTCGCCCCCCTGCGCATAGGAGAGGCGGCTCTCGCGCACTTCCGAGAGCCCAAGATCGCGCTTGACCTTCTCCTTCACCCTTTCGTCGGGGAGGATGTCGGCGCGGTGTTCCGCAAGCATCTTTTTGACGTCCTTTTTCATATGCCGTCCTCCTCGTCAAGTTTTGCCCTGAGCTTTTTCAGAGCCTCGTTGTTCTTCCACGTCACGGTGGAGAGCGGGATGCCGAGCATCTCGGCGACTTCTCTCCTCTTATAGCCCGCCACTTGACAGAGCATGACTATCTCGTATTCCTCTTCCGAGAGCACCTTGCCCGCCAGATCGAAGATGAAAGGGAGCTCCGTCTCGCGGGTGCCGAGGGAGTGCGGATCCTCATTGAAATCCGTCGCCACCTCGCGTGCGCGTTTTTTGATAAGGTTGAGGGCGATGGACTTCCCCACCGTCGTGAGCCACGCCGTGAAGTTGGTGTGCTCACGGTATTGCCCGAGCGAGGAAAGGGCGCGCACGTAGGTTTCCTGCAACACGTCCTCGGCGAGCATCTTGTCGCGGAGGATGTAGAACACCGCGAAGTAGACCGCCCTGTGCGTGAGCTCGTAGATGTGATCGAACGCAGCGGTGTCCCCCGCTTTCAGCCGACTCACGTACCTTTCCAATTTTTCGCTCGACATACCCTACCCGTAATGATAACAACGCGCGGACGCGGAATTGTTGGAAAATGCGCAAAAATTTTTCTCCGCACTCCCGCGCGCCGCCGGCGCCCCGCGGTTTTTCCGAAAGAGAGCGCGCTCCGCCGAAAAAAATTTCCGGCTGCGGTGTGCGCTTTCCCTACGGGAAGAATGATAACAGCATCGCGAAAAACAGTCAAGCCGAACAAAATTTTGCGCTTTTCCAACAAAACGCCCCCTCCCGCTTGTTATGTAGGTGAACGGAGGCGAAACCCCCTCTTTCAAATCGAAACTCAGGAGGCAACACTCATGAAAAAAATCATCACTATCCTCATCATAGCGGCACTCGCGGCGGCGCTTGCCATCTCGCTCGTCGCCTGCAACACCGGAGACGACGGCGGCTACACCCGCCCGGACGGCTCCTTCAACCCCGGCGGCACCGGCGGCTTCGGCGAGCTGGACACCCCGGAAGAGATCTACGGCTTCAGCGCGGCGTCCGCCGGCATGCTCATCTCCGCGATGGACACCGGCGCAGCGTCTACGGCGGCTGAGAGCACCGATATTCCCACTGACCCCGGCACGGGCGAAACTCCCGCAGACCCCGGCACGGGCACAGAAATCCCCTCCGAGCCCGTCGTTGACAGCGTCACCGCGGAACTGGACGGCTATATGGCACTTGTCGAGAGCCTGCTCTCCGACGGCGGCTTCAACGTGACCACGGAAGCGTCCGACCGCGAAGGTTATCAGGTCAAGAGCGTGGTGACCTACCGCGACATGCACGGCAACGCCATCGGCTACACGATGTACTACAACGAGGTCCTCATCCCGGACGACGATGACGACGATGACGACGATCGGGACGAGATCGAAGAGGAATATTACATCGAAGGCATCATGATCGTGGACGACGCCGAGTACCCCATCAGGGGCGAGCGCAGCTCCGAGAGCGAGCCCGGTGAGAGCGAAGAAGAGACGGAATTCATCGTCACCCTCTCCTCCACCCGCAGGATGGTCGTCGAGCAGAGCGTTGAGACCGAAGACGGCGAGCACGAGCGCGAGTACAACTACGTCATCTACGAGGGACGCAAGGTCATCGAGCGCAGCACCTTCGAGTATGAAGTCGAGCACGGCGAGACCGAGATCGAGATGACCCACTACAAGGACGGCGTGAACACCGTGTTCTTCTTCGACAAGGAAATGAGGCACGGCAAAGAAGTCATCCGCATCCGCGTCGGCAGCACCGCAAGCCCCACCGCGAGCTATATCGTCAACCTCGTGGAAAACGCGGACGGCACGACCTCCTACACCTACGAGCGCATCGGCAGATGACAGCTTGTGACGCTCACATATCCCCCTTACGGCAGGACCCGCTCGAAATGAGCGGGTCCCGTCTTTTTGCGCGCATGCGCACTTTATTTATTTGTTTTTGTTGCTTTATCTTGCCGTTTTGACGATACCCGCTCTCTTTGCGGTGGCGTACATCCTGTACCCGCCGGTGAGATCAAGCGCCTTGAAGCCGTGCCCCACGAGGATGCGCGCGGCGATATATCCTCTGAGCCCGACGGCGCACGTGACCGTGATCGCTGTGTCCTTCGGGAGCTCGCCCAGCCGTTCGCGCAATTCGTCGAGCGGGATGTTGACGGAGCCTGCGATGTGCCCCGCCGCATACTCTTGCGGGGTGCGCACATCCAGCACGAAGTCCTCCTCTTTCACGTCCTCGGGGCAGGTCACGTCCATGAGCCCGTCCAGCACGTTGGAGGCGATGAACCCCAGCATGTTGACGGGGCTCTTTGCGGAGTTGAAGGGCGGCGCGTAGCACAGTTCGACCTCTGCAAGGTCTCGCACCGTCCCGCCGAATTTCATCGCCGTCGAGATCACGTCCATCTGCTTTTCGACGCCGTCCGCGCCCACGCCCTGCGCGCCCAGCACCCTGCCGTCCGGGGCAAAGAGAAGTTTGAGGGTCATCTGCGCGGCGCCGGGATAATATGTCGCGTGCGAAAAGGGGTATGCGTACACTTTGAGGAATTTCTCCCCCGCTCTTTTCAGTTGTTTTTCATTGCGCCCGACAGACGCCGCCGTGAGCCCGAAGGCCCGCACCACGCTCGCCCCGAGCACCTTTCTGCCGTTGGAGGACGGGATGCCCGCGATGTTGTCCGCGACGCTCCTGCCCTGTCTGTTGGCGGGGCCCGCGAGCGGCACGAGAGCGTCCTTGCCGTCCGCCCCTATGACGCTCACCGCGTCTCCCGCGGCGTATATATCGGGGACGGAAGTGCGCATCGCGCCATCCACGGCGATGCCGCCGCTCTTTGCGAGTTCTATGCCCGCCGCTTTGGCGAGCGAGGTCTCGGGAGCGACCCCGAGCGCCAACACGACCGCGCCGAACTTTCCTTCCCTGCCGTCCGTGAACGCGACTTTGACGCCGTCATCCTCCGCGGCGACGGAGGAGACCCCGACGCCCGTCAGCACGGTGACGCCGTTCTTTGCAAGCTCGTCCGCAACGAGCTGCGCCATCTCCGGGTCAAGAGGAGGCATGACCTGCGGCGCGAATTCCGCAAGAGTGACCTCAAGCCCGCGCCTGACAAGGTTTTCCGCAGTCTCTACGCCGATGAAACCGCCGCCCGCCACCAGCGCGCTCTTTCTGTCCGTCTCCGTGATATGGCGATAAAGCCCCGTAGCGTCGTTCACGTCCCTGAGCACAAACACGCCCTTTCCGCTCATGCCGAACGTCTTTGCCGAAGCGCCCGGAGCAAGCACGAGTTTGTCATACGGCTCGTCGTATTCCCTGCCGTTACGCTCCCGCACGCGCACGACCTTTTTCTCCGTGTCGATGCCGACCGCTTCCGAACGCACGCGGACGTCTATGCCGAAACGTGCCCTCAAAAATCCCGGGCTCGCCACGGTGAGGCTCTCCTCCCGCTCTATCTTGCCGCCGACGTAATAAGGAAGACCGCAATTCGCGTACGAGACGTGGTCGCCGCGCTCGAGAATGACGATCTCCGCACTCTCGTCCAGCCTGCGAAGGCGCGTTGCGCAGCTCGCGCCGCCCGCCACTCCGCCTATGATGACGACTTTCATAAGTCACCTCCGAGCTTTTTTCTCATTATACTCCCGTTATCGCGTCGGGTAAAGAGGCAAAATAAAACTCCCGCCGAGCGGGAGGGAAAACGCTTCATCCGCGCCCCGTGCTCTTGCGCACGGCGTACGCTATCGGAGGCGTGACGATCGGGAAGACCACCACCTCGATGACAAAATTGACGGAAAGCATCGCGGACATGAATTCCGGGGAAATGAGCGTGTCGCCGACGTTCCTCCCGCCGTAGATCGCCCACATCATGCCGAGCACCGCGCCCGTGTTGACCAGCACTCCCGCAAGACACCCCGCGGCGTCAGCGAGCGCCCTCGCGAGCTTGGGGATCCCCTCCCCCGCCTTCTTCCCGCTCTCCTCCGCGGACGGAATAGCTTCCTCTTCACCATCGCCAGGAATGTCCGCTTTCTTCTCGTCCTCTTCCGCGGGCGCCGTGCTTCCCGCGGCGCTCTCCGTCCCTTTGCGGGCGCGCACTCTGCGGACAAGCAGCGCGATCCCCCTCGACACGCCGAACACCGCGAGCGGCACCAAAAGCCGCGGCAGCACGGAAACGAGAGGATTTTGGAATATCGGCGCCGTGGGCGACCCCGCCCCGAACGTAAACGCCATGACGAGAGAGGTCACTCCCATCACCAGCCCGCCGAGCAGTCCCGTGACGATGTCCTGCGTGAGCGCCAGCACGAAAACGGGCAGCAAAGTGAGCGCAAGCGTGGCGGAACTCACTCTGAGCGGGATCATGCTCAGAATGACCGTAAGCGCCAACAACAGCGCAAGAATGGCAATGCGTCTGCTCTTTTTCATGCGAACACCCCACACACGAATACCGTCAAAGAATACCACACCCTCCCCCCGCATGTCAAATCCCCACCGTCCGGCGTGTGAAGAAGGCTTAAAATAACATTAACAAAAATTTTTCCGTTTTCAATGCTCTTTTAAGGGGCGGCGGAGATAATGAGGGCACAAAGAGCGGAAACGTTCTTTCATATATCCTCCCTATAGCACGAAAGTGCGACCCTCCCAAATGGCGAAAGCCAAAACAATCCTCCCCCTTGTTAGCGAAGACGCCTTACAATCTTCTCTAACAAAAAGCGGCAGACCGAGCGTCTGCCGCTTTTTCTTACTATGCCGGACCGGAATAATACAAACCAGCCTCGGAGCAATTCTTTTCGGCGCTTTTGCACAGCCGAAACTTGCCAATATGTATACTATTGCCTGCGTTCCGCCCG
>ENA-OZGX01001032-OZGX01001032.1-human-gut-metagenome-genome-assembly--contig:-NODE-1032-length-11669-cov-4.402790_pt1 | contig 11669 bp, 13 predicted proteins | sample MGYA00244040_ERZ653674 | MGnify/ENA primary metagenome ERZ653674 (study PRJEB26926, sample SAMN06165232) | human gut metagenome | biome: ENVO:00009003; feature: ENVO:2100002; material: ENVO:00002003... | reverse complement strand
AAATAGAGCCTCGACCCATTCTCGTTTTCAAAGAATGAGCCAAGGCTCTATGTAAATCAGTCAAGTATGTGTTCGTCCGTCGATGGCAAAATTGGACTTCATTTGCTCCTATTGTCCACCAGTAATTTAACCCATAAGAGGTCAAAATGGGCTTGTCCACCAGTAATTTGACCACTATAAACCCATAAATTTCCGTTCAAATTCCATCAAAACCGAACAGTCCAGACAGAATTTTGGGTATAGAAAAAGCCCGGAAAATGGCGTATTTCCGGGCTTTTTTAGCATTTTGAAGTTGTCGATTATCGCTTGCTGAACTGCGGTGCGCGACGAGCGGCTTTGAGGCCATATTTCTTTCTTTCTTTCATTCTTGGATCACGTGTTAAGTATCCTGCTTTCTTAAGAACCGGTCTGTAGTCATTGTCTGCCTTCAGAAGTGCTCTTGCGATACCGTGTCTTACAGCACCTGCCTGTCCTGTATATCCGCCGCCGTGTACGTTTACGATTACGTCAAATTTATCTACATTATCTGTAGCAACTAATGGCTGACGAACGATAACCTTTAATGTTTCAAGTCCGAAATACTCGTCAATATTTCTTTTATTTACTGTAATATTGCCAGTACCCGGTACAAGGTATACTCTGGCGATGGATTTTTTTCTTCTTCCTGTTCCGTAGAATTTTGTTGTAGCCACTGTAATTACCTCCTAATTAAAATGTTAATACTTCTGGTTTCTGAGCTGCATGATCGTGTTCAGCGCCAGCGTATACATGAAGTTTTGTGTACATCTGTCTTCCTAAAGGTCCCTTTGGAAGCATACCCTTTACAGCGAGCTCAATAACTCTCTCTGGTTTCTTGGCCATCATTTCACGTAAGGTAGTTTCTTTCATACCGCCTACGTAATCTGAGTGATGGTAGTAAATCTTCTGATCTAATTTCTTACCTGTTACTGCAACCTTTGCAGCATTGATTACGATAACATAATCACCTGTATCAACGTGTGGTGTAAATTCAGGTTTGTTTTTACCTCTTAATACTTTGGCAACTTCTGATGCCAAACGACCTAATGTATAACCTGTAGCATCAACTACGTACCATTTTCTTTCAATCTTTGCTGGGTTAGCCATAAAAGTTTTCATCGGTTTCCTCCTGTTTAATAAAAGAACTTTCTTTATTCTATAGCAAAAATGTTGTTACCGGGGCTTTGGCTCAAACATTTTTATCCATTTCACATGCTGTACTATTATATTACAATGCTTCGGAAATTGTCAATCCTTTTTTACTTAAGTTTCCGCAGTTTTATCCACACTGCTCCCAAACCATTGGTCTGTTTATGCACAACTTTCAAAAAATGCCCAAAAGATAAGGAATCCTTTTCCTTTTTGATGTAAAATTTAATCACCACAATAAAATATCACTAAACAAAAAAAGAAGGAGGATTCCCTGTGGTTAATTTTACATCAAATACGTATCAAATGAAACGGGAAATTTTATCTTTTTCCAATAAAATTTCCAGAACGCTTCCGAAACCCGAAAGAAAATTTATTGCAGACATGAATTATGGCATTCTTGCTTCCAACAGCTGCCTGCTTACCGATATTGTGGATCAGCTGCATGAACCTTCCAGAAAGATAAATATTGTTGACCGTCTCTCCAGACATCTGGCAAAAGGAATTCCAAAGGATGCCCTGAATTCTTATTTATTACAGGTTAAAAAATGGTGTCCCGAACATCCCGTTATCCATATCGATGACAGCGATGTTGTGAAACCCGATGGTTATAAGTTCGAAGCTCTTGGCTGGGTGCGTGATGGTTCTGAAAGCACTGCAACAAAAAATGTTTATAAAAAAGGATACCATGTAACGGAAGCTACTGTGCTTACAAGCAGGAATCATCCAGCTAGTATTTTTTCCGAAATCCATTCTTCAAAAGAGAAGGACTTTACATCCATCAATACGATTACTTTCTCTGCTATGGAACGGGCTGCCGCTTTGTTTGGGAAAGCAACCTTTGTCATGGATCGTGGATATGACGATAACAAAATGTTTTTGAAGCTGGATTCCATGGGGCAGGATTATGTGATTCGCCTGACCGCAAAACGTAAGCTGTTGTACCACAATAAATGGGTGTTCGCTACCGAACTGCGTAACCGCAGAAAAGGAAAAGTAAAACTTCCTCTGTTTTACAAAGGAAAAATGCACGAAGCCTACCTTTCCCATGTGAAAGTGCAAATCACCGCATTCAGAAAAGATATTTATCTCGTCCTGGTCTATGGCATTACGGAACATCCCATGATGCTTGCGACAAACAGGGAAATCCGTTCCAAAGATGATGTGATAGAGATTGCAAAGCTTTACTTTTCCAGATGGAAAATTGAAGAATACTTCCGTTGCAAAAAACAGATGTTCCAATTTGAAAACTTCCGGGTACGGAAACTAAAAGCAATCAATGCATTAAATTTTTATCTCACTTTGTGTATGGCATTTCTGAATCACATTTCTATGAAAGCAGAAACAAATACACTAAAAGTTACCATTATACGGACCGCAGATCCGATCAAAGAAAAAATATCATTCTGCTATTACCGGCTGGCAAAAGGTATCTCCGGCATACTGTCGTATGCAAAAGAAGGCATCAGGCTCTGGTTCAGGACAAAACGTCCTGCATACCGTCAACTCTGCCTTAAGCTGGTTGCTTAAATAGATAAAAGAATATATCTCCCAAAGTCCGGTTCCGACGGGCTTATTAAAGTGTTTCTATTCACAAAACTGACATTCTTTTGATTTCAAAAATGAGGTAGATTGGTACTTTGAGAGATTATATTCACTTTTGAATTACAGTTTACGGAAACTCAAGTTTTTTATTGAATTTACAAGGGATTTTTCGTATTCCGGATATCGGATTTTCTTCAGCGTCAGACCCTTTGCCGGCGCCGTAGGTCCGGCAAGCTTTCTGTCTTTCCCGTCAATGATCTTTTCTATGTCAGACGGTTTTATCTTTCCGCTTCCTACATGAATCAGGGTTCCTGCAATGATACGCACCATATTATAAAGAAATCCGTTTCCTGAAACGGTGATTGTAATGACCTCTCCGGATTTTGCGACATGCAGATCATAAATGATCCTTACCGTGCTCTCTGCCTGCGAACCTGATGCACAAAAAGACGCAAAATCATGTTCCCCGATAAAATATGGACATGCTTCCCTCATTTTTTCCACATCCAGAGGTTCATAAACAAAATGTGTATACAGACGGTACTGGGGCAGTGGCAGACTGCGATTTAAAATTCGGTATTCATAGGTCTTTATGGTATCCTGATGTCTTGGATGAAAGTCAAGGGGAACTTCACAGGAATCCTGAATGCGGATATCCTCGGGCAGCCCTGCATTTAACGCAAATACAAATTTCTCCGGCGGAATACTGCTTTCCGTATCAAACACATACACGTTTCCCTCGGCATGGACTCCTGCATCTGTCCTGCTGGCACCGATTAAGTTGATTTTTTCCTGTAAAAGAACGGAAAGCGCTCTTCTTAGAACTCCCTCAACGGTTTCCCCATGATTTTGAATCTGTGAGCCATGATAGTTCGTCCCATCATAGGCTGTTGTCAGTTTAATTCTCTTCATAAAGCCTCTAACCCGGATTTAAATAATTCTTCCGATGATAATCATGCACACCAGATATCCAGCCAATATCATATATGCGCTGCGATCTCTCTGCTCATAATGCAGCGGTTTCATTTTTGTGCGTCCTTCGCCTCCGCGGTAGCATCTCGCCTCCATAGCCATGGCCAGATCATTGGCACGGCGGAAGGCTGAAATAAACAGCGGTACTAAGAGGGGCACCATGCTCTTTGCCTTCTGAATCAGATTTCCGCTGTCAAAGTCCGCTCCCCTGGCCTTTTGCGCCTTCATAATACGGTCCGTTTCTTCCAGAAGAATCGGAATAAAACGGAGGGCGATAGACATCATCATGGAAATCTCATGCACCGGAACCTTCACTTTTTTCAGTGGCCCCAGAATGCTCTCCAGACCGTCCGTCAGATCATTGGGTGTAGTGGTCAGTGTCATTAACGATGCACCGATAACCAGATAGATTAATCTCAGTGCCATGAAAAATGCGATGGACACTCCCTCCCTCGTAATCTTCAGAAAGCCCAATTTAAAAATAACTTCTCCGCCTGTGAGAAACAGATTAAAGCTCACTGTGATCAGCAGAATGATAATAATTGCTTTTAGGCTTTTCAGAATCATTTTTAAGGGTATTTTGCTAAGCTTTACGATCACTGCCAGAAACACCGTAGCAATGGCATAGGCAAAAAGCCCCTTTCCCACAAACAGGGAAATTAAAAATACAAATGTGCCGACAAGCTTTACTCTTGGATCTAGTCTGTGAAGTACCGAGTCCGCCGGATAAAACTGTCCGATTGCAATCTCTCTCATATTCTTCTAATTCCTATCTTTTTTGGTAGGCCCTGAAGATTTCCTCAGTGGCCTCCTCTATGGTAGTTACATCTGTGCTCACATTAAATCCTCTGTCAGCCAGTGCATGCATCATATAAGTTACCTGGGGCGCTGCAAGTCCTATCTGCTCCAGCTCTTTATAATGCTTAAAAACTTCCTTGGGCGTTCCGTCAAGCATTGCCTCTCCATGATTCATGACAATGATACGTCCCACATATTTTGCCACATCCTCCATGCTGTGGGAAACGAGGATAATCGTAATATGATTTTCCTCATGGAGCTTTTTGATCTGGTCTAAGATTTCATCCCGGCCTTTGGGATCAAGACCGGCTGTGGGTTCGTCCAGAATCAGCACCTCCGGTTCCATGGCAAGGACTCCTGCAATTGCCACCCGTCGCTTCTGCCCACCTGACAGCTCAAAAGGGGACTGATGATAATATTTTTCTTTCAGTCCCACCATTGCAAGGGCTTTTTTGGCCCGCGCTTCTGCTTCTTCTTTGGATAAGCCCTGATTTTTCGGACCAAAGCACACATCTGTCAGCACGTCCACCTCAAAGAGCTGATGCTCCGGATACTGGAATACAAGGCCTACCTTGCTTCGAAGGCTTTTCATGGAATAACCTTCCCCGTAAATATTTTCTCCATTGTAATAAATCTCCCCGGAAGTTGCCCGCTCAAGCCCGTTTAGATGCTGGACAAGGGTAGATTTTCCGGAACCCGTATGACCGATCAGCCCGATAAATTCGCCGTCGTGGATTTCCAGATTGATATTTTTCAATGCATGAATTTCATAAGCGGTACCTGGGCTGTAGGTAAAGTTTATATTTTCTAATTTTATCGACATAATTCATTCACCAGCTCTTCGATTGTCAAAATTCCATCCGAAAGGGGGATACCTTTTTTCTTTAATTCATAGGCAAGAAGTGTTACCTGCGGCACATCCAGACGATAGGATTTCAGGTCTTCTACATGGGAGAATATTTCCTTCGGAGTTCCCTGCATTACAACCTTACCCTCATCCATCACAAGGACCTTATCAGCGTACACGACCTCTTCCATATAATGAGTGATCAAGATTACTGTAATATTTTCCACCTGATTTAGGGCTCGCACCGCACGGATCACTTCCTTTCGACCGTTGGGATCCAACATGGCTGTAGGCTCATCCAGCACAATGCACTGAGGATGCATTGCCACAACCCCTGCGATAGCAACACGCTGCTTCTGCCCACCGGAAAGCCTGTTGGGTGAATGCTTACGGTATTTGTACATTCCTACGGCTTTCAGGGCCTCTTCCACACGCTCCCAAATCTCTTTTGTAGGAACACCCATATTTTCAGGTCCGAATCCCACATCCTCCTCCACCACCGTACCGATGATCTGATTGTCCGGATTTTGAAAGACCATTCCCGCGCTCTGACGGATATCCCAGATATGCTCTTCATCTCTGGTATCCATACCAGCTACCCACACCTCTCCCTCTTTGGGGAGCAAAAGGGCATTGAGATGCTTCGCCAGCGTGGATTTACCGGAACCGTTATGACCGAGGATTGCGATAAAATCCCCTTTTTTCACATCCAGCTCCACGCCGTCCACGGCACGCTTGGTATCGCATACATTCCCATCCTCATCGTATTTATTATATTCATAAACAACATCTTTTGCTTTAATCATTACAAACTACCCCGAGTTTCTATTTCATACCGGTTTATTTTACCCTAATTCTATAGATTTTCATAGCCCTAAATTTCTTTGAAAGATGAGCAGTTTCTCACCGGATTCCTCATAGTCTTTTTGATATTGAAAGCCGAATTTGCGTAAAATCTTTCCTGAAATCATGTTTTCTTCTCTGGTTATGGCATAAATCCAGGGAATCTCCAGATAGTTTTTCGCATAGTCCAGCACCATTTCAATGCATTCCGCAGCGAACCCCCGCTTTCTGCACTCCGGACAAATATAATACCCCAGATCTGTACATTCCATGCCGTCAATTGCGACCCGTCCAAGTCCGCAAAGTCCGATGATCTTTCCATCACAAACGCGCTCCACCGTCCAGATTCCGTAATCAAACATAGGATACATATGGCTAATATAATCCCGCAAATAAATTTCTGATTCTTCTCTCGTTTCTTTCAGGAATGCTTTTAGCACAGGTTCTTTTGCCGCATCTGAAAAGCTGTAAAATGCCTCTAAATCATTTTCCTTTATTTCACGAAGACATATTCTTTCAGATTTTGCGATAACTATATCCTGACCGAAAAAGCGGCATCTTAAATGCTCCACATAAATTTCGTTCAGAGAATCACAGCCCTCTTCCCTTGCAATTTGTTCAATTGTCTTTAGATATTCCAAAAAATCCTTTTCCGTTTTCATAGCCCAAGTATAGCACTTACGACTTTACGAATCCAGAAAAATGTATTAAACTATTCCGAGGTGAACAACAACACTTTTCAGTCAAAGAAAGGAATGAATGAATATGGCACAGAATCCAGTAGTTACTATTGCAATGGCAAACGGCGATGTGATGAAGGCAGAGCTTTATCCGGAAATCGCACCAAATACAGTCAACAACTTTATCAGTCTTGTAAACAAAGGATTTTATAACGGTTTGACTTTTCATCGCGTGATTGCAGGCTTTATGATTCAGGGCGGCTGTCCTGACGGAAATGGTATGGGCGGTCCGGGTTATTCCATCAAAGGTGAATTTGCACAGAATGGTCATGTAAACCAGTTAAAGCATACGGAAGGTGTTCTTTCCATGGCACGTGCAATGAATCCGAACAGTGCCGGAAGCCAGTTCTTTATCATGCACAAAAATTCTCCCCACCTTGACGGGCAGTATGCCGCATTTGGAAAACTCATCGAAGGACTTGATGTGGTTGACAGGATTGCCCAGGTGGGCACTGACTGGAACGACCGTCCCATGGTACCCCAGATCATCGAATCTATGACAGTTGAAACCTTCGGAGAAACCTATCCGGAACCCGAGAAAATGTAATTCCGGACGAGGCAATGCCCATCAGACCGTGAAACGTTTTGATGGGCATCTTTTTTCTCTGTTTTCTTTGATTATGTCAGCGTTTGCCGGTGCGTCGAATCATTGAAAATTCTTTCTGACAGACAAAATCTTCTGAAATTCCCTCTGTCACATAAATATTACCATCCTCTGTCATCAGGATCATTTCAAAGTCTTCACCGTACGCTCTCCAGTAGTCTTCCGCCTTTTCCAGACCCATCAGATAAACAGAGGTGGACATGGCATCCGCCAATGCACCGTCCTTAGAAATAATGGTTGCAGACACCAAATCACCATCTGCCGGGTATCCGGTCTTGGGATTTAAGATGTGAATATAAGTATTTCCGTCCTCCTCAAAATATCTTTCATATCCGCCGGAGGTTACAACTGCCTTTCCTGATATTCTGACACTGGCAATAATATCATTCTGATCACCTTTAGGGTCACGGATACCAATATTCCACGGAAGCCCCTCCTGATTTACGCCAATGGTCTGAATATTTCCTCCAAGAGAAACCAGACCGTCTTCGATGCCGTAAGACTGAAAGATTTCTATCACCTTTCCGGAAGCATACCCTTTTGCAATCCCTCCAAAATCAATCTTCTGTCCTTCCGAAAGCAAAACCTGCTTTCCATTAAAGGATAGTTTATCAAAGCCCACAGAGGTCAGAACTCTCTGCAATTCAGTTTCCGTCGGAACATGATAAGACTTCGAAGGAAATCCCCAAAGCTCCATCAAAGGGTAAACCGTAATATCGAAAAGCCCATCGGTACTTTCGTAAATTTCCTCTGACAGTTTCAAAAGCCTTGCCGTATCCTCAGATACAGTTCCCTGACCGGCCGAATTAATTTCGTAAACCTCGCTGGATGCACTTCCCGTAGAAAGCAGTGCATCCAGCTTTTTTACTTCTTCTATTGCCGCGTCCACAGCTTCCTCTGCATATTTTCCGTGAGCCTCAAAGGTCATATAGGTATCCATCGCGAAAAGCTGTTTTTGGCATATCTGATTGTTGCCGTGCTTCTGAAAAGACTGAATGATACAGCCAGCCGCAATCCCTAAAGCCGCAATCCGCAAAATAATATGAGCAGTTTTTTTACTATTCATTGTCAAACCATGTAATAATCTTAGATGGACACTTTTCCGCACATTTGCCGCATCCGATACATTTGTCATAATCAATATGCGCAAGAAATCCATCCACAACGATTGCCTCATTTTCGCACTGCTTCGTACAAAGCCTGCAGCCGATACAGCCGGCAGTACATACCTTCTTAACTTCCGGTCCTTTATCCTGATTGGAGCACGCCACTGCTGCCTTCTTACCGACCGGAATCAGCTCAATCAGACCTTTCGGACAAACCTTCGCACAAGCACCGCAGCCCATACATCTGTCGGCATCTACCACTGCTACCCCGTTATGAACATGAATCGCATTGTATGTACAGGCCTGTACACAGGAACCATATCCCAGACATCCATAATCACATTCCCAAATAGAAATTCCTGCCAATACTGCTGCCCGGCAGTCATGAATACCGATATAATTGCACTGATTAGTTGTGCTGTCACAGTCCCCGGCACATTTTACAAACGCCACCTTCTTAACGGTTTCCTGTGCTTCCACGCCCATAATAGCAGCAATTTTTTCTGCATTTTCCCCAGTGTTTACCGGACAGGCATTAACCGGTGCCTCCCCCTTTACGATCGCTGCTGCCACATTGTCGCATCCCGCATAGCCACAGGCACCGCAGTTATTCCCCGGCAGACATTCACGAACCGCTGCTTCTCTTTCATCTGTTTCTACGTAAAATTTTTTACCCGCAAATACAAGCGCAATGCCGATGATCAGACCGACAATGGCTACAACGAGTGTCGCTGTTACGATTGCCATACACTACCTCCCTCATCAAATGGACAGCCCGGAAAATCCCATGAATGCGATTGCCATCAGCGCTGCACTGAGCAGGACAATGGGCGCACCGCGGAACGGAGCCGGAATCATGCTTTCATCAATTCTTTCGCGAATGCTTGCCAAAAGAACGATTGCAATCGTAAACCCAAGCCCTGTGCCGATGCCGGCGGCAACGCCTTCCACAAATCCGTATCCATTCTGGACATTGGTCAGCGAAACACCAAGCACTGCACAGTTTGTGGTAATTAACGGCAGATAAATGCCAAGCGCCTGATAAATCGCCGGAGAGGTTTTCTTTAAAAACATTTCCACTACCTGAACAAGAGCTGCAATTACCAGAATAAATACAATAGTCTTTAAATAATCCAGTTCAAAGGGTAATAAAACAAAATGATATAACAGATTGGTTACCGCCGCTGCGATGGTAATAACAACAGTTACCGCTCCTCCCATACTGAGGGATGCATCAATTCTTTTGGAAACTCCAAGGAAAGAACAGATTCCAAGGAACTGGCTTAATACAACGTTATTTACAAGGGCTGTTGTAACAACGATTAAAATTAAATTTGTCATTTTTCCCAGGCCTCTCTTTCTTTACATTTATGGCAATTTGCGCAACATCCGTCACAGTCCTCCACGACGTCGTTGGCTCTTGTCTGAATCTTTAATCTGTTCATCACTGCAATGACCATTGCCATGACCAGGAATGCTCCCGGAGCTTTTGTCATGATTCCGATTCCCGGATAGCTTTTCGGTAAAACCTGAATACCAAACGCAGTACCGGCTCCTGCAAATTCCCTGATGAAACCGATGATCACGAGAGCCATGGTAAATCCAAGTCCCATACCGATTCCATCAAAGATGGATGCTACAGGGCCATTTTTGGAAGCAAAAGCTTCTGCCCGTCCTAAAATGATACAATTTACTACGATTAACGGAATGTAAAGCCCTAACGAGTTGTAGAGTGCCGGCAGGTAAGCCTGCATGATCATTTCCACAATCGTAACAAGAGACGCTACGACTACAATATAAGCCGGCAGTCGAACCGCATCGGGAATGAGCTTTCTTAAAATGGAAATCAGCAGATTGGCAAATATAAGTACCGCCATCGTTGAAACTCCCATACCGAATCCGTTGGTTGCAGAGGTCGTTACCGCAAGGGTCGGACACATACCCAGCATCAAAATTAAGGATGGGTTTTCTTTAATCACACCGTTATAAATAAGCTTCAAATATGATTTCATTGTTTTTCCCCTCCTACCTGATATTTGCCGCAAAGAAATCCAACGCGGCATTCACTGCGTTTACAACAGCACCGGAAGAAACGGATGCACCGGATACGGAATTAATCTCACCCGGAGTTTCTGCGCTGCCTGCTTTATTCAGCACATAAGCGGAAACTGCTGTGCCGCTTACAAACTGATCCTTAAATTCATCTTCCGTAACCTTCATACCCATGCCGGCGGTTTCTGAAATTTCCGTAAATTCAATACCGGTAACAACGCCTTCTGCATCTAATCCGATGGACATGACAATATCACCGTCAAAACCGTCACCGGAAGTGACACCGAGCACATAACCTGCGGTTTTCCCGGAAGCATCTTTTCCCACAACTGCCTTGTTAATATGTACCTTTCCAAAAGCTGTACCGTAGACTTCTCCACCGAGCGCATCCACGGCTGCATCAAGCTTTTCATCCGACGTAAAGTCAGCGGCCTCCGGGCATACTTTTCTGTAGGATTCCATCTGTGCGGCAAGCTTCTGCTCTGCGATGGCATCCTTTGTCATGGAGAATACGCCACTGAGTGCCGCTCCCGCAATGAGTGTGATCGCACATAAGGTAACTGCTGCCTTCGGAATGGAAAATCCTTCTTTTTCTGTTTTTTCCTTCTGTTTTCTGTAACCGTATGGAACCGGAACCGTATGCTCGTCAATCAGGGGAACTAAAATATTTCCAATAATGATGGCATAGCTGACAGAATCTGACGCACTGCCGAATACACGGAACAAGCCGCATAAAACTCCTATGGCTGCACCGTACACAAGCTGGCCTGCGGAAGTAACGGGACTTGTAACATAGTCCGTCGCCATAAAAAATGCTCCCAAAAGAACTCCTCCGCCCATAAGCTGCAGCAAAAGATAATTCACATCAAAACCATGGTCTCCGAACATTGCCATAAATGCTGTAAAAGCAACGATCAGAGAGGCAGGAGTTTCAAAGGAAATGATCTTCCATACAAATAAAAGCGCCGCGCCAATCAAAATACCTAATACAGAGC
>ENA-OZGX01001031-OZGX01001031.1-human-gut-metagenome-genome-assembly--contig:-NODE-1031-length-11671-cov-5.938877_pt1 | contig 11671 bp, 8 predicted proteins | sample MGYA00244040_ERZ653674 | MGnify/ENA primary metagenome ERZ653674 (study PRJEB26926, sample SAMN06165232) | human gut metagenome | biome: ENVO:00009003; feature: ENVO:2100002; material: ENVO:00002003... | reverse complement strand
ACGAGATGTCTTAGGGTCTCGTGGGCTCGGAGATGTGTATAAGAGACAGGTCCGTCACCTTACCGCCCAGCGCCAGTGCCCCGGGCTTTGCCATGCCCAGCAGCTGCGCCAGCGGCAGACCAGGCTGTTCCAGCGGGAGCGGCAGCAGGATGCAGTCTGCCTGCGGCAGCTGCTGCACGCCGCCCACCGTATACCCCGCCCGCGCCAATGCACGCCCTGCCGCCGCCTGCCGGGCATCGCTGCCCACCACCGCAAACCGCTTTGTCTGCCTCATGTCGTCATCTCCCCTTTTCCGCTGTGCACCATCCTATGCAGGAAGAGGAAACTGCGTGAGCGGGAAAGATGCTGACCGGCAGAAACAAAAAAAGCTCCCCCGAGGGGGAGCCGTCATCGCGCAGCGGTGACTGAGAGGATTCTTATTTCAGCGCTTCTTCCAGCACCTTCAGCAGGTGCGGGATATCCAGCGGCTTTGCGATGTGGCCGTTCATGCCCGCATTCAGGGCGTTCTGCTTGTCCTCCTCAAAGGCGTTGGCGGTCATGGCAAAAATGGGGATGCCCGCCTTGCGGGGGTCGGGCAGGGCGCGGATACGCCGGGTGGCTTCGTAGCCGTCCATCCGGGGCATCTGGATGTCCATCAAAATCAGGTCATATTGCCCGGGCACGGACTGCTCCATCTTTTCCACTGCTTCAACGCCGTCTCCGGCGGTATCCACAAGGAAGCCCGCTTCCTTTAAGATCTCTATGGCGATCTCCCGGTTCAGGGCGTTATCCTCCACCAGCAGCAGGTGCTTACCGCTGAAGTCTGCCTTGGGCTGCGGGGCAGTCGTCTGCTCCGGTTGTACCCGGAAGGGCTCTGCCAGTACCTTGCGCAGCTCCGAGAGGAAGAGCGGCTTTTCGCAGAAAGCGGTCACACCGGCGGCGCGCGCCTCCTCCTCGATATCCGCCCAGTCGTAGGCGGTCAGGATGATGATGGGGCAGCTGTCCCCGATGACCTTGCGGATCTGCCGCACGATCTCGATGCCGTTCATATCCGGGATGAGCCAGTCGATAATATACACGCTGAAAGCATCGCCCTGCTCCACGGCGTACTTCGTGCGGATGACTGCCTCCTTGCCGGAGATGGTCCACTCCGGGCGCATGCCGATCTTGGAAAGCATGGTGCTGACGCTCAGACAGGTGTTGGTGTCGTCGTCCGCCACCAGTGCCCGCAGCCCTTCCAGTTGGGGCAGCTGCTTGATCTCTGCCTTCTGCCCGCTGAGGGGGAAGCAGAGGTTCACGATGAACTCGCTGCCCTTGCCCGGCTCGCTTTCAAGGGCGATGGTGCCGCCCATCAGGTCTACGATATTCTTGGTGATGGAAAGGCCCAGACCCGTGCCCTGGATGCCGCTGACGGTGGAGCTTTCCTCCCGGGTGAACTCCTCAAAGATGTGCTTCTGGAACTCCTTATTGATGCCGATGCCGTTGTCCTTGATGCGGAACTCATAATTGCCGCAGCCCTTGGGCGTGCCGGGCTTCTGAGCAATGCGGATGCTCACCATGCCGCCGGTGGGGGTGAACTTGATAGCATTGGAAAGGATGTTCAGCAGCACCTGATTCAACCGCAGCGGGTCGGTGATGATGTCCTCGTCCACCACGTCCATGGTGTCGATGAACAGCGACAGCCGTTTGGAACTGATGTTGGGCTGGATGATGGAGCGTATATCGTGCACGAGATCCGGCAGGTGCACTGCCTTTTCCTCGATCTTTACCTTGCCGCTCTCGATGCGGCTCATGTCCAGCACATCGTTGATGAGGGAGAGCAGGTGCTGGCTGGAAGTGGAGATCTTTTTCAGGTAGTCCAGCACCTGTTCCTTATTATCAACATGGGTCGCCGCCAGCGAGGTGAAGCCGATAATGGCGTTCATCGGGGTGCGGATGTCGTGGCTCATGTTGAACAAAAACTCCCGCTTGGCGCGGTTTGCCGCTGCCTCGTGCCGGACGGCAAGCTCCAGCTTGCGGTTCTGCTCTTCCAGCTGGGCGTGATACTTCTGCTCCTGCTCCCTTTTTTGCTGCTCCGCTAGCTTCATGGAGCGGCGGCGCAGCGTTTGCAGCACTGCCACACAGATCAGATAGAAGATCAGTGCCGTCAGCAGTGCGCTGCTGAAATTGCGGAACACCGATTTTTCGTCGATATAGAGATACAGATCAAAATTCTGTCCGTTGCTGTACATCCCGAAATAGCAGCCGGAATTTGCCCAGTCGCGGGTGTGGGTCAGAATGTCGGGCGCACCGGCCTTGCGGATGCCCTGCACCAGCGGGCTGTTCGTGGTGTACAGTCCGATGAGGCTCGGGTCGTTTGCGGCGATCACCTTGTTGTCCTGCACGATAAAGATGGTGCCGCTGATGTTCTTCGGGTAGCCGTCCAGCACGCTCTGGATGGACAGGGCTGTCCCCTCCACAAACTCCGGCGGGGTCACCCGGTACGCCAGCAGCACGGCGTCCCCTGCTGCGGCGCGGCGGGTGGCAACATCCACCGCCGTGCCATCCTGTAACAGAATGCGCTTGAGGTAGGTCTTTTGCGGGTTTTGCAGCACGTTCAGCGCGGCTTGCTCTCGCAGCGATTCCGCAAACTGCGCATAGCCGATATTACCATCCGTATATTCGCACAGTGATTCTCCATTTTCGTCCAGCACGGCAATGCCGGTAAGCCAGAGGGGCTCCGTTTCTGCCCGGAGGCTTTCGGGGTCGTAGAGATCCAAGGTATCATTTTCGGCCAGCTGCCGCACCGAGACCGCCATCCGGCGCAGCGACTTTGCGGTGATGGTATCGTTATATTTTTCGTAGCTGGTGGACTGCACCTTTACAAAGTTGATGGTGCGGTCAAAGTATTCCTCGGTAGCGCGCATGGACTCCCGCCCGGAGAAGAGGGTCACTGCCAGCAAAAGCAGCACGCCCATCAGCAGGTAGAGCGCCGCCACCCGCATATTGGGCGTGAACGTTTTCTTGTTACGGTTCAAGGGCGTCCACCTCCAGATATTTTTCCGGGTCCGGCAGATATTTGCCTACGATCTGCTTCATCGTGCCGTCGGCGCGCATGGCGGCAAAGGTCTCGGTCAGCTTTTCGTCCAGCCCGCGGGTGTCGTTCAGCGCAAAGGCCACGCCGATGCCGGTGACCAGCAGCGGCTCCTCCAGAATGCGGAAATTGGCATTGCAATCCTGCATATACCGCAAAATGGCGGCCTCGTGGGCGGCAATGGCGTCCACATAGCCGCAGTTCAGCATGGCGTACTGCACGCTGCGGTCCTCGGCGCTCAGCAGTTCACCAAACTGCGGGATGCGGGGGTCGGTGCCGGCGAGGAAGATTTCCTCCGGCTTGGTGGTGCTTTGCACCATCATGGTCTTGCCCGCAAGGTCGGCAAGCGTTTCAATGCCGCTATCGGCATTGACCGCCACCACCTGACGGCTGACCATATACGGCCCTACCCAGCGGTACAGCTGCTCCCGCCCATCCATGGAAAAGCAGCTCCAGATGCAGTCAATGGCGCCGCTTTCCACCAGCTTGGTTTTCTGCTCCCAGTCAATGATCTCAAACCGCACCGCATACCCCATGCGGGCAAAGGCCTCGGTGGCAATGTCCACATCAATGCCGGTGGGCGTGCTGTCATTGTTCAGGTAGATAAACGGCGGGTAGTTATCGCTGCCCACCGTAAGCTCGGGCAGTGCTGCCGCCGCCTGCGTTTTGCTGCAGGCGGTCAGCCCGGCTGCCGCTGCCGCCGCGCACACCTTTAAAAAGGTACGGCGGGGTATTTTATGGTTGAATCGCTGTTCTGTCACGCGTAGTTGCCCTCACATTACCATTGTAAAATTTCCTGCTTCAGTTCCCCCTGCACGTCCAACAGACACTGCAGCAGCAGCGGGTTGAAGGCTCCGCACTCGCCGTTCGTGATCATCTGGACAGCCGTTTCGTGCGGGAAAGCCTTTTTGTAGCATCGCTCGCTGGTCAGCGCGTCATACACATCCGCCATGGAGACCAGCTGTGCGCTGATGGGGATATCGTCCCCCTTCAGCCCGTCCGGGTATCCCCTGCCGTCCCAGCGCTCGTGGTGCCAGCGGGCGATCTCGTAGGCGGTCTGCAACAGCGGCTGGTCTGCAAAGCTTTCAGTCTTTTGCAGCATCTCTGCGCCCAGCATACTGTGGGTCTTGATCACCGCAAATTCCTCTGCGGTCAGCTTGCCGGGCTTGTTCAGGATAGCTTCGTCAATGCCGATCTTGCCGATATCGTGCAGCGCCGACGCCAGCGGGATGTTATCCTGCTGCTCGGGAGTCAGGTCGTAGCGGCTGGTCAGCTCTATCAGCCGGTGCAGCAGCGTCTCGGTGATGATGCGGATGTGCCGCACATGAGAGCCGGACTCGCCGTTGCGGAACTCCACGATCTGGCTCAGCACACCCACCAGCACATCGGTGTTCTTTTCCCGCGCGCGGATCTGGTCAGACACCATCTGCACCAGCCGCCGCTGCTTGGCGTACAGCTTGATGGTGTTGGACACCCGGCGGTAGACGATTTTGGCGTCAAAGGGGCGGCTGACGTAATCGCTTGCGCCCAGCTCATACGCCTTGCGGATGGCTTCTTCCGAGTCGTCGCTGGAGATCATGATCACCGGCACATCCTCGATGGTGTGGTTGGTGTTCATGGTGCGCAGCACCTCAAAGCCGTCCATGACCGGCATATTGATATCCAGCAGCACCAGCGAGATCTGCCCCGCCTTTTCCCGCAGCAGCTCCAGACACTGTTTGCCGTTCCCGGCTTCCAGAATACGGTAGTCCTCGCCCAGAATGCCGGTAAGCATCATGCGGTTCATCATGGCATCGTCCACCAGCAGGATGACGGGCTTTTCCTCCAAGACTTGCTCCTGAGCCGCCAACCGGCTGTCCTGTGTGTCCACCGCTACCGCGTCCTTGTGGTTCTTGGCCTGATACATCAAAAGGTCTGCCCGGCGCACCACATTCTCCATGGGGTCGGCAAGGGTCTGCATCGCGCCGCCGATGCTCAGCGACAGCCGGAAGTGGGGGTAGCCCGGCACCACCGTTTGCTGCACGGCGGTGCGGATCTGCTCCAGCTTTACCTTGAAATAATCCGCCGGGATGCCGGGCAGCACCAGCAAAAACTCGTCGCCGCCGTAGCGGATCAGCAGATCTGTTTCCCGGATGCAGCTGCGGATGGCCTTTGCAACGGTTTCCAGTGCCAGATCTCCGGCGTGGTGGCCGTAGGTATCGTTGCAGATCTTGAAATCGTCGATATCCATCAGAGCGATGCCCGCCGGCCCGAGGTTATTGCGCACCACTTCCTCGTAATAGCGGCGGTTGTAGGTGCCGGTCAGGGCGTCGTGGTTCAGCCGCTGCCGGTAGCGCTTTTCTTTTTCCATGCTCCGGGCAGTAGTCTGGGCAAACTGCGCCTTCTGCTCCTCCATCTGCTGCATCATCCGCAGCAGATTATGGTTGGCGGTTTCCAGCGCCTCCCGCTGGGTACGGTTCTGCTGTTCCAGCTTTTCCCGCAGTTCCATATAGGGGGTGATATCCGTGATCGTGCCCACGATATAGCCTTTGCCGTACCATTCCACCTGATTGGCAGCGTTGGTGACCCAGCGGTAGCCGTTTTTGCCCAGAATCCGGAAGATGCTGTCACCATTCTTGGCGTAAGTCGCGCTGTTTTCCGCATTCCGGTAGCGCAGCCCGGCCGCCAGATCATCCGGGTGTATCAGCGCTGTATAGCGGTTATCGAACCTTGCCGCAAATTCTTCCCGCTCCCAGCCCAGTATCTCCAGAAAACGGTCACTGACATAAGCAAACGGATAGCCGTTTTCAGGATCCTCTGCGCAGCAGTGAAAGCCGCCCGGTATATTCTGTGCATAGCGTTCCAGCCGCAGAAGTCCCTTTTTTATCGTCTCGCCTGTTTCCATCTGGTTTTCCCTGTCTCTTTCTCTGTGTACCGCACCTTGACAGCACGCGGTACACCCTGTTGCCGCAATTTACAAATTTACCTTCCTATGATGCCCCGATTTTGGGCATACTATAACATTTTGATTTTATCATCAAAACCGCCTAGATGCAAGCATTTTTTGCCAGTTTTGCCAGTGGAAAGGAAACAGTTGTTCCCCTTTACGCCCCTTCCCGTGAAAAGGGTACACCGGAGCGTCCGCAGACGCTCCGGTGTACCGAAAAAACAAATCATTTTTCCGCTGAAAATGCCCAGAGCAAAGCGGAGGGCATTCCCAATCGTTCCGCGCAGCAAAAAAGCCGCCGCACAAAAAGTGCAGCGGCTTTGCGGGGCGTCACCTCACAGCCAGCGCTCTGCGATGATCCACCACATACCGGGCAGGTTGATTCGACCCAGCAGATGCTCCAATACGATCAGCATGGTATTCTCCTTTCAGACCGTCCGTTTCAGCCGAACAGCCCCTTCAGTAAAAACAGAAGCAGCTTAGTAAAGCTGCCGCCGCCCAAAAGGCTGAGCAGCGGCCCAAGGCCTTGAAACATGGGAGGTTTGCTCCTTTCGTTTCATTCCGTCCCGACTGCTGCCGGGTGCCGGTCTGCTTTATATACGAACCAGTCCGCTGCAGGATTGCAAATGCCGTGGTGGTAAATATTGGGAGTATTGCAGCTGCCGTCTGCCTTTACGACCCCTTCCCGTGAAAAAGTTGCTCAGAAACGCCCGCAGGCGTTTCTGAGCAACAAATCAAAAATACTATTTCCGTTGAAAATGCCCATAGCAGCGCGGAGGGCATTCCGAATCGTCTTACTTAAAACGCTTCCATGCCGGGGTAGACGGCGCTTTCGCCCAGCTGCTCCTCAATGCGCAGCAGCTGGTTGTACTTTGCCACACGCTCGGTGCGGCTGGGCGCGCCGGTCTTGATCTGGCAGGTGTTCAGCGCCACAGCCAAGTCCGCAATGGTGGTGTCCTCGGTCTCTCCGGAGCGGTGAGAGCTGATGGCGTTGTAACCGGCCTTGTGTGCCATTTTGATGGCTTCCAAGGTCTCGGAGACAGAGCCGATCTGGTTCAGTTTGATCAGGATAGCGTTGCCCGCACCCAGCTGGATGCCCTTTGCCAGACGCTCGGTGTTGGTCACAAACAGGTCGTCACCCACCAGCTGTACCTTGCCGCCCAGCTCGCGGGTCATCTGCTGCCAGCCCTCCCAGTCCTCTTCGTCCAGACCGTCCTCGATGGAGATGATGGGGTACTTCTCCACAAGGCTCTTCCAGTGTGCGATCAGCTCGGCAGAGGTGAACTCGGTGCCCGCCTTGGGCAGCTTGTAAAAGCCCTTGCCCTTGGGGCTCTTCCACTCGGAGGCAGCGGCGTCCATTGCCAGCATAAAGTCCTTGCCCGGCAGATAGCCCGCCTTCTCGATGGCAGCCAGAATGGTCTCGATGGTCTCCTCGTCGCTGGAAAGGTTGGGCGCAAAGCCGCCCTCATCGCCCACGGAGGTAGCCAGCCCCTTGGACTTCAGGATGGCAGCCAGCGCATGGAATACCTCGGCGCACCAGCGCAGCGCTTCCTTAAAAGAGGGTGCGCCCACCGGCATGATCATGAACTCCTGCGTGTCCACGGTGTTGGTGGCGTGTGCGCCGCCGTTCAGGATGTTCATCATGGGCACAGGCAGGCGGTTGCCGTTTACGCCGCCCAGAAAACGGTACAGCGGCATTTCCAGCGAAGCGGCTGCTGCGCGGCAGGCTGCAATGGACACCGCCAGAATGGCGTTTGCGCCCAGATTGGACTTGTCCTTGGTACCGTCTGCTTTGATCATGGCGGCGTCGATGGCGTAAATGTCGGAGGCATCCATGCCCACCACTGCGTCCGCGATGACCGTGTTGATGTTCTCCACTGCCTTGGTCACGCCCTTGCCCAGATAGCGGCTCTTGTCGCCGTCCCGCAGCTCCAGTGCCTCAAACTCGCCGGTGGATGCGCCGGAAGGGGCACAGCCGCGCGCCACGGTGCCGTCCGCCAGCGTGATCTCGGCTTCCACAGTGGGGTTGCCGCGGGAGTCCAGAATCTCGCGGCCAACAACAGCTTCAATTTCCAGATAATTCATCTTGAAACCCTCCTGAATATCATTTTCTCTCCCATACCGCCCGGGCGGGCAGACGGGGAACTGCTCTATTTAGATAGTTATATATAACTAACCGCCAATATCCTACCACGCTTTGCACCCCGGCGCAAGAGCCGGTGCGTATGTTTGCAGACCTAAATTTTTAACGGGAACGCAAACCGCCGTGGAAAACCCGTTTACAGTCTGCCCTCTTGCGGCAGCGGGGATACGTTATGCTTACCATGTGTTTTTTATATGGCAGATATGCCAAAAATTTTCTTTACTTTTTGGTGATTCGGTTCTATACTGGTTGCGGCGTTTTCGCTGTTTTCCCATTTATAGTCGTTATAGAGGAGGATTTTTGCAATGAATAAGGATCTGACGGTGGGCAAGCCGTCACAGGTATTGTGGCAATTCTGTCTGCCAATGTTCGGCAGCATCATTTTCCAGCAATTGTACAACATCGCGGATAGTCTGGTAGCGGGCAAGTTCATCGGTGAGAACGCACTGGCTGCGGTGGGCAACAGCTACGAGATCACCCTGATCTTCATCGCCTTTGCCTTTGGCTGCAACATCGGCTGCTCGGTCATCGTGTCCCGCTACTTTGGCGCAAAGGAATACCGCGAGATGAAGACCTCGGTCTACACCTCCCTCATCGGCTCTGCCGTGCTGTGCGCCGTGCTGATGGGCATCGGTCTGTTTGGCTGCGACGCCCTGCTGGAGCTCATCAACACCCCGGAGGAGATCCTTGCAGATTCTGCGCTGTATCTGGACATCTACGTTCTGGGCCTGCCCTTCATGTTCTTCTACAACATTGCCACCGGCATCTTCTCTGCCCTTGGCGACAGCAAGACCCCCTTCTACTTCCTTGCAGTCTCTTCTTTGTCCAACATCGGCGTGGACATCCTGTTTGTGGCAGGTTTCAAGATGGGCATTGCCGGTGTAGCATGGGCTACCTTCCTGTGTCAGGGTGTCAGCTGCGTGCTGGCCATGGTGGTGGTGTTCCGCCGCATCCGCGCTTTCCACACCGAGGGTCATGTGCAGCTGTTCTCGTGGAATATGCTGGGCAAGGTGGCCGTGGTGGCTGTGCCCAGCATCCTGCAGCAGAGCTTTGTCTCGGTGGGCAACATCATCCTGCAGAGCATCATCAACACCTTTGGCGCCAGCGTCATTGCAGGCTACTCTGCCGCCGTCAAGCTGAACAACATGGTCATCACCTCCTTTACCACCTTGGGCAACGGCATCTCCAACTACACCTCCCAGAACATGGGTGCAGGCAAGATGGACCGCGTGAAGGAGGGCTTTGGCGCAGGCCGCAATCTGGTGTGGCTGTTGTGCGTGCCGCTGGTGGTGCTGTACTTCTTCTTTGGCCGCTTTTTGCTGCTGCTGTTCATGAACGACCCGCAGGGCCCTGCCATTGACACCGGTATGCTGTTTTTGCGCATCCTCTCTCCCTTCTACTTTGTGGTGTCGGTCAAGCTGGTGGCAGACGGCATCCTGCGCGGCTGCGGCCTGATGGTGCGGTTCATGATCGCCACCTTCACCGACCTGATTTTGCGCGTGGGCATTGCCGCCGTGCTCAGCGCCACCGCGCTGGGCTCCACCGGCATCTGGATGGCATGGCCTGTGGGCTGGTGCATCGGTACGGCGCTTTCCATGGTGTTCTACGTCACCGCCATCCGCAAGGCACTGGCAGAGCCGTTGGCTGTTGCCGAGGCCGAGGGACAGGCCGCCGAAGTCCGCGCCGAGGCCGAATTTGCCGCCGACGCCGAGATGGAGACCCTGTAACCATTTTGCAACTTGTGAATTTGTTTCATGTCACAGATAAACAAAATGAACAATTTGAAATAGTGCACAAAATCACGCTTTAATTTTTGTATAAAGTATCAACAAAGCCGAGAAAATGCGCCCAAAAGTATGGACGGTTTGTGAATTGCGGATTTGAACCCAGATAGCTATAATAACAGACAAGAACAGAAGCAAGGCCGCTTTAGAGGGGAAGGGCCTTGCTTCCGTTTTTATCAATTTACTTTATAGAACACTCCGAAGGAGGAGATTTTTATGAAAAAGATGATCACTCGTCGTCAGTTCATGGCTGCTGCCGGTGTTGTTGCCGCAGCAAGCGCTCTGACTGCCTGCGGCGGTTCTTCCGCAAGCACGGCCGCTTCTTCTGCAGCCGGTTCCGCTGCTGCTTCCGGCAGCACTATCAAGGTGGGTGTGATGGGCCCCCTGACCGGTGACGCTTCCGTTTACGGTCAGGCTGTTGTAAACGGTGCCAGCCTGTACATGAAGCAGGTCAATGCCGATGGCGGTGTCAACGGCAAGCAGCTGGAGATCATCGTCATGGACGAGCAGGGCGATGAAACGCAGGCTGTGACCTGCTTTACCAAGATGGTGGATCAGGGCATCACCGCTCTGGTGGGCGATGTAACCACCGCTCCCACGCTGGCTGTTGCCGCCGAGAGCGCCGATTACAATATGCCTATGGTCACCGCTTCCGCTACTGCCGAGGCTGTTACCTACGATGCCGAGACCGACACCGTGAACGGGAATGTGTTCCGTGCCTGCTTCACCGACCCCTTCCAGGGCGTGAAGATGGCAGATTACGCTTACGAGAAGCTGGGCTACACCAAGGCAGCCGTCATCTTCCTGAAGGGCAAGGACTACAACGAGGGTCTGGCCGAGAACTTTGCCAAGGAGTTTGAGGCAAAGGGCGGCACCGTCGTGGATCAGGAGAGCTACTCTGAGGGCGACGTGGACTTCAAGACCCAGCTGACCAGCATTCTGGGCAAGAACCCCGAGATGGTGTTCTGCCCCAACTACTATCAGGAAGTGGGTCAGATCCTGGCTCAGGCTGAGAGCGTCGGCCTGAACGTTCCCTTCCTCGGCGGCGACGGCTGGGATGGTCTGGAGGGCTACGCCACCGCCGACCAGCTGAAGGACTCCTACTTCTGCGCCTGCTACGCCAAGGGCTCCAGCACCGCGTTTGAGGATGCCTACAAGGCCGAGTACGGTGAGGCCTACCCCAACGGCTTTGCACCCTTGGGCTACGATGCTGCCATGACCGTCGTGTACGGCATCAAGGCAGCTGAGGAGCAGGGTCTCGAGGCCGGCTCCGACGAGTACAAGCAGGCCGTCATCGATGCCATTGCCGGCGGCACCATCGAGGGCATCACCGGCACCTTTACCTTCGACGAGCACCACAACCCCGTCAAGAGCACTGCCATCCTGACCTACGTGGACGGCAAGCCCGAGCTGAAGGAAATGTTCTGATCCGCGCTGTTCCATCCACCGGTGATGGAGCCGCCCGCACAGATCAACCCCCATGATTTTTTGGAGAACGCCGGAACAGCTTTTTTCTGGTCAGGCGTTCTCCTTTTTTATAACAATTTACTGGCAAGCCATTGGCCGCCAGCGCCCTCATCCGGCGCTGCGCGCCACCTTCCCCCGGCCGGGGAAAGGCTTCAGATGCGTCATCGCATCTAAAAAAGTGTATCCAACGGCGTATAAACGCCGCAAAGAAAGGAAGTATCCAACCATGACAGTGTTCTTTAGCCAGCTGATCAACGGCTTGTCCCTTGGCAGCATCTATGCACTGATCGCACTGGGCT
>ENA-OZGX01001030-OZGX01001030.1-human-gut-metagenome-genome-assembly--contig:-NODE-1030-length-11671-cov-13.595558_pt1 | contig 11671 bp, 11 predicted proteins | sample MGYA00244040_ERZ653674 | MGnify/ENA primary metagenome ERZ653674 (study PRJEB26926, sample SAMN06165232) | human gut metagenome | biome: ENVO:00009003; feature: ENVO:2100002; material: ENVO:00002003... | reverse complement strand
GGTTTTCCCCGCCGATCTCGCTTTTTCCCGCGCAGGCGGAACCGGGAAAAGGCTGTGACATCTCGAAAAGCAGTTTGCGGCGCATTATGATCCCCTCTCTTTTCCGATTGCGGTTGACAAGCGGCGAATAGGTGTTATAATCAAAATGTTGGATATATTTCCGTCAAATACATTTTTACGGAGAAATGATGGAACTGCCCGTATTGACACGCAAGCTTACCTTGAAGGACGATCTTACTCAGGTCGGCCGACTTATCTATCTCACCGATCCGTACATCTTTCCCTATCTTTTCGATTCGGACATCGAGGCGGCGGCAAGGGTCTTTGCCGAAATGGTGAAGGGCGATACGATCTATAATGTCGAGAACATCACGGCGGCGTTTGTCGGCGACACTGTCGCGGGCATACTCGTCTCCTCGGCAACGCCCCTTGTGGTCAGTTCCTCCGAAATGATGGACGCGTATATGCGTGCGGGCGAGATCGTCGACGAAAAGTTTGCGAAAGTGTTCAGGGAATACTACGCACTTTTGGAGAACGAGCCGGACGGGATCTACATCGCAAATGTCAGCGTGGATCCGAAATTCCGCCGCAGAGGGGTCGCGGACGCGCTTTTGACCGCGGTTTTGCGGCAGGGCGAGCTCTATCGCCTGGAAACGGTGAAGGCAAACGGTGCGGCGTACGGGCTTTACGAAAAGCACGGTTTTGTCGTCGAATGTGAGTATCCCGGGTTTACGGACGTTCCGTGTTTGCGAATGGTCAGACCCGCATAGAATGAGGGATTTTTGATAACGGAGGGAAGGGAAAATGGACGTTTTTATCAGCTATGAGCACGAGTCGAAATCCATAGCGGACAACATTTGCGCCGTGCTGGAATCCAAAGGGGTGCGGTGTTGGTACGCTCCGCGCGACGTGTACGGCGATTACGCCACCTCGATCGTGGACGCCATCGAGCACTGCCGGGTGTTCATCCTCGTGCTCAACCACAATTCTTCCAACTCGCCCCATGTCCTCAACGAGGTCGAGATGGCTTATCAGCGCATTCTGAACGGGGAGATCACCATCGTTCCCTTCAAAGTGGACGACGGCATCCTCTCCAAGGCGATGGAATATTACGTCAAACGCCTGCATTGGATCGACGCCGTGAGCGCGCCGCTTGAACAAGCCATAAATCAGCTCTACGATCAGCTTGTGCCCATCCTCGGCATAACCAAACAGGCGAGCCCTCTTGCGGCGGTGCAGGCGGACACCAACATCAACAGAAAGCACGTGCAGTATTACACCGCGGACGACGCGGTCGAGACGGAGCGCCTTGTCATGGAAGAAAGAGTGCTTTTCGACTTCGAAGAGCCCGTCTATGACAAGCTGTTGTTCGGCAAAGATGGGCTCACTGCGCTCGATTTCAGCGTTCTGAACCCCTATTCCACAATACACAGGCTGGGAAGGAGCGAGTTTTCAAAGGTCATCGCGCTGAGCTACGACGAAAATGTGGTGAAGGCTGGCAACGAGCTTTGCAAGGCGGAAGGGAAGATAAAGTTCTTCAAAGTGGACGGCAGCGACGATCTCGATGCCGCATTGAAAGCCGCCATGCGCGAATGCGGCGTGGAGTCCTTCGATTTCCTCAATCTGACCATGGCGATCATGGATCTCGGCAACCCCTTCAAAGTGCTGAAAAAGGTCAAGAAACTGCTCAGCCCGGACGCGCTGTGCTTCGTGCGTGACATCGACGACGGCATCGTCTTCGCCTATCCCGATGAGAACGGCTATTTCGCCGAGATCAAAGAGTTTTATAAGCTGGACACCCTCAGCGGATCCCGCCATTCCGCCCGCCAGGTGTACAACATCTTGAAGAAACTCGGCGCCAAGGACATCCGCTTCGAAAGGTGCGGGGTGAGCACCGCGTCGATGGACTACAACCACAAGAGGATGCTCTTCGAGAGCTGGTTCGGCTTCATCCCGAACGACTTCAAACATATGGCGAGGAAGGACCCGAACGACGCCGCCGCAAAAGAAGTCCTCGCGTGGCTGGATGACAAATTCGACGACATCGAGGAAGAGTTCTTCGGTGACGATTTCCTCTTCAATGCAGGTTATATGATCTTCACCGCGAGGTTCTGAACGGTTGCAAGTGGGTGAGAAAACCGCGCTTTATAGAGAGAAGCGCGGTTTTTTGTGTTTACATTGGGTGGTTTTCCTGCATCTAAGCGGGTGCATTTAGGTTTTGAGAGCGTTTGGGAGGGCCGGAAGGGTGTGCATTCGTCGTCGGTTTCGGGCGGGGTGGCGTCCGCGTCGTCAGCGTCCTAAGAAAGGAAAGGCAGGAGCGTATCGTCGAGTGCGGCGTCGGAGGCGATGGAGACGAAAAGTTTCGCAAAGGTGAGGGCACTGCCGAGGGCGTCGTCGCGAAGTTCGGGCAGGTCGTAACGCTTGAGGAGGGCGCGGAGATCGTAGGAGTAAGCCGCTGTCGCGGCATTCAGGACGGTGAGGACGTCCACGCGCTTGAAGGGACTCTCGTCGATCGCCGCATCCTCGGCTATGACATGCGGATCGGCATTGAACATGACGGTGTGCACGAACTCCGTCCCGCAGACGAAGTCCGCTATGCCGAAGCTCTGTTTCGGGAGATAGACGCCCTTTTTTTGTGCCGCGGATGCCAAAGCGGCGTAGAGCTTTTGCTTATATACCGCGCCGGATGTCAGGACGACGGCGTCCGAGCCGCCCTTTTCGTTCCCGTTGAAGCCCGCAAAATCGGAGAGCATTGCCGCCGCTTGCACGATGTCGGGCGCGTCTATGAAGTGTTCGGGGACAAGCCGCAACGTGCGCGTGAGCGGGCAATCGTCATCCGCGCCGCTGAAAGGACAGCCGAGCGAGGATACGAAGGTGTGCATGTGCCGCGCTATCCCGCCCTTTTCCACGAGGACGGCTGCGAGCTCCACGGGCACATCCCTGCACTCATCTGCCGATTTTTCCTTATCGCCGGCATCTTTCATATCTCCCGCGTTTCCGGTGCACTCATGGCACCAAAACGGGTCGAGCGCGGTCATCTCAACTACAACGAACCTTCTGAACTCAAAATTTTTCATGCTGTTATTTCTCCGTGCTCCGATCATATTTGCTTTGCGCCTGTTGTGCACAACGCGACCCGATTTGCGATCCGATATGCTTTCGGGTGTCGGTATGCTTTGCACATATCGCGCGGCTGCGACGGTGCGGCAGGAATGGCGCGGCGGATCGTGTCGTTGCGGGGAAGCGGGAGCCCGTAGTCTTGCCGCGAGGTGACCGTTTGCAGCCGCTGCGGGCGCCCTGTGCCAACAATTTACCGTAAGCAATGCACCGAAAACGGGACGCGAACGGCGGCAAATTTGCGTTTGGGTCTTGTATAAGCGCTCCGTATGAAGTATAATCGTGGCGAGGGGACGCGCCCGCACGCGGGCGCACACACGCCGCGGCGGGTCGTTCGGAAGAGTTCGCGCGGCGCGGAGAGGCGTCTGCGGCGTGAGGGGTCAGCGCTACACGCTAAGACACGCGGACAAACGCCGCACGAAAGAGGCGCATGAGCGAAACCCGCATTCTAACGGCATATTTTGTGCCCGCAATACGGGCGGGAAGGAGAGGATATGGAGAGCTTGGAACCCAAAAAACTTGCGCTCATCCGCATTTTGCAGATCTTGGAAAAGCACAGCGACCGCGATCATCATCTGAAGCAGGAGGACATCGCGGAGTTGCTCGACCGCGATTTCGGCATCGTGGTGGAGAGGAAGGCTATCGGGCGCAATCTCTCGCTTTTGAAAGAGGCGGACTACGACATCGAGTCCGACCGCAAGGGGAGCTGGCTGGACAGCCGTCTTTTCGAGGACGCGGAGCTCAGGATGCTCATTGACGGCGTGATGTCCGGGCGCCACGTCACGGCGGCGTACACCAAGCAGCTCATCGACAAGCTGTGCTCGCTTTCCAGCAAATATTTTCGCGCGCATGTCAAGTATGTTTACAGCGCGGAGGAGTGGAACAAGACGGAGAACAAGGCGGTCTTTTACAACATCGACCTCGCGGATGAGGCGATAGAGAGCGGGAAGTCGCTGGAATTCGACTACAACAAGTACGGCACGGACGGCAAGCTGCACAAGACCGCCTCCCACACCGTCACGCCCTATCAGATGCTGCTGCGCAACAGGCACTATTATCTCATGTGCGGGCACGCGAAATGGCGCGACGTGGTGTTCTACCGCATGGACCGCATCACGAACATCCGTCTTTCGGACGAGCCCGTCATCCCGCTCAACACCATGCCGGGCTACGAGAAGGGCATCAACTATCAGACTCTCACATCCGCGCTGCCTTATATGTTCTCGGGGAGGCCGGAGAGGGTGGAGTTCTTTGTGGAAAAGTACGCGGTGGACGACGTCGTGGACTGGTTCGGGAAGGGCGTGACCTTCCGCGAAAAGGAGGGGAGGATCCTTGCGAGCGTCGTCGCGAACGCGCAGGCGATGGAATATTGGGCGATGCAGTATCTCAACGCGGTGGAGGTGATCTCGCCGCTGTCGCTGAGGGAGAAGATCGCGGCAAATCTCGCTGCCGGGGCGGAGAAATACGTCCGCGGAAAGGAGGAGTGATATGCTGGCTTACACTTATCTCGGTCGTGAGCGCGGCGGGCTCACCGACAAGGCGGAGCCCGTCATCATGAAGGATACGGACGCCATCGTCCGCGTCACACTCGCGAGCATCTGCACGAGCGACCTGCACATCCTGCACGGATCGGTGCCCCGCGCCGTCCCGGGCATAACGCTCGGGCACGAAGCGGTGGGCATCGTGCAACGGGTGGGCGCGGCGGTGAAGAAGGTGCGCCCCGGCGATCGCGTGTCCGTGAACGTGGAGACCTTCTGCGGGGAGTGCTTTTTCTGTGGGCGCGGCTATGTCAACAACTGCACCTTGCCGGACGGCGGATGGGCGATGGGCTGCACCATAGACGGGATGCAGGCGGAGCTGGTGCGAGTGCCGCATGCGGACACCGGTCTCACCGTCATCCCGGAGGGCGTGAGCGACGCGGGCGCCGTGCTCGCGGGCGACATCCTCGCCACGGGGTGGTGGGCGGCAAAGATCGCGGATATAGAAGAGGGCAGCGACGTCCTCATCATAGGAGCGGGACCCACGGGGATATGCTGCGCCCTCGCGGCGAGGCTAAAATCGCCGAAACGGGTGTTTATCTGCGATATTGACGAGATGAGGCTCGATTTTGTGCGCAAACATTATCTTTCTCTCATCCCGCTGCACGCCCGCGACGTGCTTGCCGCGATGCGGTCGGAATGCGCGCACGGGGGAGCTGACGGCGTCATCGAGGCGGCGGGCACGGCGGAGTCATTCCGCCTCGCGTGGGAGGCGGCGCGCCCCAATGCGACGGTGACCGTCGTCGCCATGTACGACGAGCCGCAGATCCTGCCCCTCCCCGAAATGTACGGCAAAAACCTCACCTTCAAGACGGGCGGCGTGGACGGCTGCGACGCCGCGGACATCCTCGCCTGCATCGCGGAAGGCAGGCTGAACACCGCGCCCCTCATCACGCACACATTCCCCCTCTCGCGGGCTGAGGAGGCGTACGAGTTCTTTGCGGCAAAGGCGGACGGCGTGATGAAGGTCGCGCTCGATTGCACCCGCTGACGCGAGCGGTAAGCCCCCGTCTGCACCCGCTGACGGGAGCGCAAAAACAAAAGGAAACACCGCGCCCGCGACGGGCGGAAAGGAGAGATATGGTCAGACACATCGTTTGCTACAAACTGAAGGACCCCACCGACGAGGTCAAACAAAAGACAAAGGAGATCTTCCTCTCCATGCAGGGCAGGGTGCCCGAGGTGAAGTCCGTCACGGTGGGCATAGACGAATTGCACAGCGAGAGGAGCTACGACATCGTGCTGGACGTCACCTTCGACTCCTTCGAGGCAATGGCGTCTTATCAGCGCAACGACTATCACGTCTCCGTCGTCAAAAAGCACGTGCACTCGGTGAAGGAGAGTAGTGTCTCTGTGGATTTTACGATACCGGACACGCAAGACTGACTCCGACAAGAGCAGTGCGATCAGTCCGACGGAGCGGCACCGGATCGGCATTATTCTTGTCCGGCAAGACCGACTCAAATGAGCGGTGTCAGCGCGTGGCGGCGTGCTTGCACGACGCGACGCCGAAATTTCTTTGAAAAACCGCCGTTTTATGCGTACGCGGCTGTGCGTGCGTGTTGACTTGCGTTTGCCGATATGATAAAATGTTGAACGATAATTTGCACGCCGCGCTTTTTGCGGCGGCAGGAGGAGAGAATGAAATTCGGAAAGATCGGACACGTCGGCATCGTCGTGAGAGACCTTGCCGCGGCGAAGGAGCATTATTCCCGCCTGCTCGGCATCGACAAGTGGTATGAGCTGGTGTATGACACCCCTCTCGACATGACCTATCACGGCGAGAAGCGCAACTGCAACGTCACCCTCTATTTCGGCGGCAAGGGGCACACGGTCATCGAGCTCATCTATCCGCAAGGGGACGAGAACATCTACACCACGTTCCTCAAAAATCACGGTGAGATGATCCATCACATCGAGTACAACGTCAAGGACTTGGACAAAGCCATCGCGCACGCGGAGAAGGAGGGGCTGAAAGTGTTGCAGCAGGCGTCCTTCGAGAGCGCGGGGGCGAAGATCAGATATGCCTACGTCGGCAAGAGCGAGGACGACACGGTCATCGAGCTCATCGAGACGGTGCTGCCTTTCGGGATGCACAAGGGCGACATGCCCTGCGAGGTGCAGCTTGCGGCAATGACGGGCAACTATAAGCGCGTAAAGTGAGTTTACGCGCACAAAATGCGAAATAAACACGGTGTTCCGCTATGCGGGCAGCGCGGCGGAAGCGCGGCAAAGGGAGAAAATATGGAATTCAAAATGCTGTTTTCGCCTATGAAGATAGGCACTTGCGAGATCAAGAACCGTATCGTGATGCCCCCCATGATGATGGGGTTCGGCGCGCCGGACGGCAAGCCCACCGAGATGTTGATGGACTACTATGAGGAGCGCGCGAAGGGCGGCACCGGTCTCATCCTTACGGAGATCACCCGCGTCAACGACGATCACGGCGCCGCGGCGTTCAACCAGCTCGCCATGTCGCACGACTATCACATCGAGCCCATGCGCGAGTTCGCGGAGCGCATCCACCGTCACGGGGCGAAGTTCTTTGTGCAGCTGCATCACCCCGGCAGGCAGAACGTCGGCATCATGGTGCATATGGTCCCGCTCACCAACATGTGCAGCAAGGTGTGCAAGTCCTTCCCCAAGCTCGTCTACAAGATCGCGCCCGGCATCGGCCGCAAGATGGTGGAGAAGGGGTTGGTCTTTGCCTCTCCCGGCCCCTCCAAGTGCGAGCCGAGCAAGGTCGCCGGCGGGCATGTCAGGGCATTCTCCCACCGCGAGATAAAGAAGCTCATCCGCGAGTTCATCGACGCAGCGGTCAGGTGCAAGAAGGCGGGCGTGGACGGCGTTGAGCTGCACGCCGCGCACGGCTATCTCTTGCAGCAGTTCCTGAGCCCCAACACCAACAAGCGTACGGACGAATACGGCGGCAGCTTCGAGAACAGGCTGCGCTTCATCAAGGAGATCATCGAGGGCATCCGCAAGGAGTGCGGCAAGGATTATCCCCTCATCGTCCGCCTCGCCGTGGACGAGTGCTATGACAAGATCGGACAGCCCGGCAAAGGCTACAGCCTCGAGACGGGCGTGAAGTACGCAAAAGCGTTCGAGGCTATGGGCGTGGACGCCATCGACGTCTCCTCCGCCGCCTACGACACGTATAACTATTGGCTGGAACCCACCTCCTTCGACTGCGGCTGGCGCGCCTATATGGCGGAAGCCGTCAAGAAAGAGGTCAAGATCCCCGTGCTCGCCGCCAACCTCATCCGTTCCCCCGAACAGGCGGAGGAGCAGCTCGAGCGCGGCGTGCAGGATTTCGTCTCCCTCGGCAGACCCCACATCGCAGACCCCCATTGGGCGGAGAAAGTGCAGTCCGGGCGCGAGAACGAGGTCAAGCGCTGCATCTGCTGCCTCTATTGCATCGAGAGCATGATGGACAACGCCTATTGCGGTCAGCACGGCTGCTGCTCCGTCAACCCCACCCTCGGCGAGGAGAGACGCTGGGACACGCTCCCCAAGGACGGGAAGGGCAGGACGGTCGCCATCGTCGGCGCGGGCGTGGCGGGACTCACCGCCGCGGAAGTGCTGGGCAAGCGCGGTTTCAAGCCCGTGGTGTTCGAGAAAGAGAACGTCTGCGGCGGGCAGATCAACCTCGCGGATAAAGGTCCCAAAAAGGAAAAGATCGGCTGGTGCGTCGAGGACCTCGAGGTCAACGCCCGCAAACAGGGTGCGGACATCCGCCTCGGCAAAGAGGCGACGGCGGCGGACATCCTCGCCCTCTCTCCCTGCGCGGTCATCGTCGCGACGGGCGCAGTCGCGGTGCGTCCCAAGTCCATAAAGGGCGCAGACGGCAAAAACGTGTTCACCACCACTCAGATCCTGGACGGCTCCGTAAAGCTCGAGGGCAAGAAAGTCGCCGTCATCGGCACGGGCATGACCGGGCTCGAAACGGGCGAACTGCTCGCGTCCATGGGCAACAAACTCACCTTCGTCGAGATGGCGAAAGAGGTCGCCCCCGGCACCTGGTTCCAGCACCTCGACGACGCGATGCCCAAGCTCGAGAAAGCGGGCGCGAAGTTCCTGCTGTCCACCAAGCTCGTCGCCATCGACGAGAAGGGCGCGCTGGTCGAGAACGTGAAGACCAAAGAGCAGTCCCGCGTGGACGCGGACGCCGTCGTCCTCTCCCTCGGCGCACGCCCCGTCAACGGGCTCGCAAAAGAGCTCGAAGGCAAAGTGAAGGACCTCTTCGTCGTCGGCGACGCCGACAAAGTGGGCAGGATCGCAAACGCCACCGCGGCGGCATACGACGTCGCCATGAACAAGATCAAGTAAGCAGGCTCAAACCGCCCGCATACTGACGCACGGCACCGCCCTGCACGGGCGATCCGAGAGAGCAGGGCAGTCCCCGCACGGACTCCGCCCCCACAACACACAAAAACTCCGCCTCGGCGGAGTTTTTCAAATGCGAAGTGACACGAACATAAAATGACGCAAATGCAAAGCAATGCGGGCGTAAGGGGTGCGTTTGCATTTCGTGTGAGCCGCTTGTGGCAAGTCATTATAATGCAAAAAAGCGGGTTTAGCCCGCTTTTTTGTGTGGTTTAAGCATTGAATATGCCGATATGCCGCGGAGGGCGGCGGCGGTCAGTCGCCGCGCTTTATGCCCGTGTGGGTGTCGGTGTAGAGGTTGAGATATTTCTCCAGAATGGCGATGGCTTCCTCCGCCGTGTCCACGCCGAACACTCTGTCCTCCTCGATGTCGGGATAGCGGTTTCGGTGGTCGAGGCGGGTGTCCGCCACCTTCGCACTCCAGCCTTCCACGCCGCGGAAGGCGATCATGAGGCGTTTGAGAGGCCAGGCGTTGGACATCTCCGCGAGGGTGCCCGCGCCGCCGCCTATCGCGATGACGGCGTCGGAGTTCGCGACTATGACGTTGCGGTAGACATCCAGTCCCGTCGCGATGACGATGTCCGCCGCGTCACTTGCGAGCTTGCGGTCAAACATGGGGAGTATGGCGACGGTGTCGCCTTCGCGGTAAAATTCGGAGGATCGCGCGCCCTCGAACGCCGCTTCCATCACTCCGCCCAGTCCGCCCGAAGCCACGCGGTAGCCGTTGTCGACGAGCGCTTTGCCCATCGAGAACGCCAGGCGGTATTTCTTGCCGTCCTTTTCTATCTTGCTGTCGCCGATTATGGAGATCATTTTGCGCATAACACACCTCTTTTCATCATATTAGCACATCCGGACCCGCACTTCAAGCCCCTCCGTGTCTGCCGTCCCGCCGCGCCCACCCCGAGGAGCGGGGAGGGGACACCTTTTATTATATTCCGTAAAATAAAAAAATAGTTGAAAAGTTTACCATTTGGTGTTAGAATTTTCCCATAACCGATAAGAGGTGAGATTATGATCGATTATCAAAGCATCCTTAACCCCGTCGCAAGAGACATGAAGCCCTCCGGCATCAGGAAGTTCTTCGAGATCGCAGCCACCAGGAAGGACTGCATCTCCCTGGGCGTCGGCGAGCCCGACTTCATCACCCCACGCGCGTTCAGCCAGGCGGCGATCGACAGCATCCTCGACGGCAAGACCCAGTACACCGCCAACGCCGGTCTCATGGAGCTGCGCAAAGCCATCGCCAAATATCTCGACGGCTTCATCGGCGTAAGCTACGATCCCGCAAGCGAGATCATCATCACTGTCGGTGCGTCTGAGGCTCTCGACGCCGCGTTCCGAGCGGTGTGCGCCCCCGGCGATGAAGTGCTCATCCCCGAACCCTGCTTTGTGTGCTACGCCCCCCTCGTCTCCCTCACCGGAGCGACGCCCGTCAGCGTCAAGTGCCACATCGAGGACGAGTTCAAGCTCAATGTGGAGGAGATCGAGAAGGCGATCACCCCCCGCACCAAAGCCATCCTCGTCGCGTTCCCCAACAACCCCACCGGCGCGGTCATGGAGAAGAGCGACCTCGAAAAACTCGCCCCCGTCATCCTCAAAAACAACCTCGTCGTCTTCTCGGATGAGATCTACGGCGAGCTGGTCTACAACGGCGTCAAATTCTGCTCCATCGCCTCTCTCGAGGGCATGAGAGAGCGCACAATCGTCATCAGCGGCTTCTCCAAAGCCTTCGCTATGACGGGCTGGAGGCTCGGATACATCTGCGCACCCAAGCCCATCATCGACGTCGTCTACAAGATCCACCAGTACGGCATCATGTGCGCGCCCACCGCGGCACAGTACGCAGCTCTCGCAGCTCTCAATGCCTCCTTCGAGGACGGTTTCGCCGAGGTCGCCGAGATGAGAGAGAAGTACGACGAGCGCCGCAGATATCTCGTGGACAGACTCAACGCCATGGGGCTCACCTGCTTCGAGCCTAGAGGCGCGTTCTATGCTTTCCCCTGCGTGAAGTCCACCGGCATGGACGGCGAGGAGTTTGCCTACGCCCTCCTCGAAGCCAAGAACGTCGCCGTCGTCCCCGGCGGAGCGTTCGGCGACAGCGGCAAGGACTTCATCCGCATCTCCTATGCCTATTCCGTCGAAGCCATCAAACGCGCCCTCGACCTCATCGAGGAATTCCTCAACGACCGCAAGAAGTGATCCTTTCGCACACTTAAACCCCACATTGCGTCAAACACCCCCCAAAAAACGACCGGTCTCCGCCGGTCGTTTTTGCTGCGACCGCCCGTGCATCATTCCCGCCTCGATATGCCTTTGTTGGCACGGTTTTTGAGGGAAGTACACACATCGACGCAATGCCGCGTCACTTTTCCGGTATTTTTTTTCGCAAATGTCGTGATTCGCTTGTGCAATTCGAGATTTTGCGCTAACATAATTAGGCAACCGAAACACGGGGCTTTAGCTCAGTTGGCTAGAGTGCCTGTCTGGCAGACAGGAGGTCAGGGGTTCGAATCCCCTAAGCTCCACCATAAGCAAACAAAATCGAACCAGATTTTGTTTGCTTTTTCTTTTGTCCGCAAAGAGCGTGGGCAGATATAGGATTTTACGGTTCAGACGCGCATCACGGT
>ENA-OZGX01001026-OZGX01001026.1-human-gut-metagenome-genome-assembly--contig:-NODE-1026-length-11690-cov-5.614181_pt1 | contig 11690 bp, 12 predicted proteins | sample MGYA00244040_ERZ653674 | MGnify/ENA primary metagenome ERZ653674 (study PRJEB26926, sample SAMN06165232) | human gut metagenome | biome: ENVO:00009003; feature: ENVO:2100002; material: ENVO:00002003... | reverse complement strand
GCCTGCGCCCGCCTACCGGATGGTGGTGCCCGCCCGGCCCGCCAAGGCTTCTACCGCCTTGTCCAGGGACGTGATGATAGCCGTCCGCCCCGGCTTGCTCTCCACGAACTTCACCGCCGCCTCCATCTTGGGCAGCATGGAGCCTGGCGCAAAGTGTCCTTCCGCCATATATGCCTTGGCTTCCGCCGGGCTGATGACGTCCAGATCCTTCTGGTCCGGCTTTTTGAAGTTGATGGACACCTTCTCCACCGCCGTCAGGATCACCAGGGCGTCCGCGTCCAGATCCTCCGCCAACCGCTCGCTGGCCAGATCTTTGTCGATTACCGCCGCCGTGCCTTCCAGTTCGCCTCGCTCGTTTCGGATTACCGGAATTCCGCCGCCCCCTACGGTCACCGTGATGAAGCCGTTGTCCACCAGGCATTTTACCGCGTCCAGCTCCTCGATGGCCACCGGCATGGGGGAGGCTACCACCCGCCGCCAGCCCCGGCCCGCGTCCTCCTTCATTACATAGCCCCGCTCTGCGGCCAGGGCTTTGGCTTCTTCCTCTTTGTAGAAGGGGCCGATGGGCTTGCTGGGGTTCTGGAACTTGGGATCGTTCTGATCCACCAGCACTTGCGTTACCAGGGTTACCACCTGCTTCTGGCTACCCCGCTCCCGCAGTACCTTGGTGAGCCCCTGCTGGATGTGGTACCCGATATAGCCCTGACTCATGGCCCCGCACACGTCAAAGGGCATGGCCGGGGTTACTGAGGCTGCGTATTCGTTCTGCAGCACAATGCGCCCCACCTGCGGGCCATTGCCGTGGGCCACCACCACCTGGTACCCTTGCTGGATGATGTCCGCAATGTGCTGGGCGGTCTCCTCTACCACTTCCAGCTGTGCCTCCGCTGTCGCGGGTTTCCCCTCTGCCTGCAAGGCATTGCCTCCCAGGGCGATCACGATCTTTTTCACGCATCTGTCTCCTTTTTTGTTTTTTGCACAATTCGTTAGGCGAGAAAAAAATGATGTGATATTTTGATAACAATAGTATAGCCTGTCCAAACCCCGGTGTCAATGGAGAGCATAGAAAGGGTAGCGCCGAAAATAGAGGTGAAAAAGGATAAATTGTATAGAATTAAGGAAGCTTCTCTACTATAAGGCAAAATAAAAAGCCTGACCAAAGCATAGTTTGGACAGGCTGTGGTGGAGATAAGGGGACTCGAACCCCTGACTTCTGCATTGCGAACGCAGCGCTCTACCAACTGAGCTATATCCCCACAAGGAAAACGGGCACGGGCTGCAATAGCGGCCCCCAAGCCCTTGCGGAATATAGTGTACACCATCCCCATGGAAAAATCAACAGGATTTTTATGAAATCAGGGGTAGCATCTTGACAATCCCCATGGGATGGAGTAGAATAACAAAGCACGCAAGGCGTGTATGCGCTTGTAGCTCAGTGGATAGAGTGCCCGGCTACGAACCGGTAGGTCGCAGGTTCGAATCCTGCCAGGCGCGCCATGTCGGAGCAAGCTTGGTTGCTTGCTCCGCTTTTTTATTTTATAGAGAAGCAGTGCGGTAGATTCGGAGCGGGGACCTAAAAAACATCGCCCTAAAGGGGGGCAAATGGAGCTGAAAGTCATGGGTGTTTTCTTATGTTACCACCCCGTTTGGCAGGGGGGGTTCCAGTTCTATGTCCGGGCAAAGACCCTGCCCCTTTTTCCATAAAAATAAAATGCTAAGGAAGCCGGGAAGGGGAAGGTCTTAAGTTGGCCCGGGAAAGACGCCTTATCCTTAGGATGGGCGAAAGGGGGGCCGTGAGTCTTTCGGGCCATGGTGAAGCGGAAGCCTATAGGGCCCGTCGCTGACTTGCCAAGAATGTTTCGCTTTTAGCCTGAGCTACTGCCGGACTTTGGAAAAAAGCAAGGAGCCCCGGCACAGATCGTGGCCGCTGGGTCAGTTGTGGATCCTAGGGCAGAAAAATCCAGGCGATTCAAGCTTTCCCCCATAAAAGCGGTATATGCTAAATGCTAAGCAGCCCCACGGTTGCATGCCGTGGGGCTGCTGGTTCTATAGGGCTTCCCATGGAAATATCGGCGCTTAATGGGATTTTCCATACTCCCGTCCATAACCATGGTCATGTCCGTGGCCGGTGTGGGAATCCTCCACCGCGCTGGAGGCAGGTTCGCCGCCGGATAAGCTGGCGATCAGATCATACAATTCCCGCATGGTCATCTGGGACACGTCCTCTACCGTAATGCTGGGATCCAGGGCTTGGGCCTGTAAAAAAGCCCGGTATTTTCCATAGGAAAGGCCCTCTCCATGGGCAGACGCCAGTTCGCCATAGCTGGCGGCGTAGCAATAGGTGTTCTCATGTCCCTTCGCGCAGGCACGAACATTGGCCAGCAGGCGTTGACAATGATCTGCATTTGTGCCGATCACGCCAATGGACACCAGGCCGTCCTGGGATAAGCACGCCGTAATGGTGTCGCTGGACAATACCTGCTCTAGGGCCACATCATAATCCAAGTATTTTATATCCAAAGCGGCAGCTAAAGCTTCTCCATCGGGATTATACCCTGCCACGGATACTACCTTGTCAAACCGGTTTATGCCCAGCTCGATAGAGGGGTTTACGTCTATGCTAATAAAGGAAGTGGGAATGAAATACATCCAATACCCGCCTAGACTCACCAGTAGAAATAGAAAACAAGCCAGCGCTGGAACCAAACGCCTGTATCGGAACCATTGCCCAGCACTGTAATTCCGAGTTTTGCCGGCAAGAAAAAGCCGGGTCTTTTCCTTTAATGCGTCCTCTGCATGGATCCCGTCGAATGCTTCCTTGATCCTATTTTGCATATGCATCGCCTCCCAGCTTTTCCTTGAGCATAGACTTGGAGCGGTTCAAAAGGGTATAGATGGTATTGGTATTTTTCCCAAGGATCCGGCCGATTTCCGGCGCAGTATAGTCTTCGTAATAATGCAGGTAGATTACGCTTCTATATTTTTGCGGCAGGGAAAGCACCGCTTCCAACACCTCCCGGTTATCCGGGGGCATATCGGCGGCCTGTTCCCCGATGGCGTCTAGGGGCACGGTGCGGCTGCGAAAGAAGCTTTTGCTTAAATCCTTGCAGGCATTGATGGCTACGCGAATAAACCATGCCCGCTCATGGTCGTCGTCTACAAAAGGGGACGAGCGCAGGACATATTTCAAAAATACTGTTTGAAATATGTCCTCGGTATCCGCATGATTTTTCAAATGGATCATGCAAAGCCGGCGAACGGTATCCCCATACCGTTCCATGGCTCTGGTTACCTCCTGCTCGCTTCGCATACAAGACCTCGTTCCTTATCCTCTGCAACCCTTCCGGCAGCCGTTGCCGTTGTTGTGGCAGCCGCCAGACGTCCAATTGTCGCATACGCCGTCGCCATTCTGGTCGACATAGCCGCATCCCCGGCCCCCGTCCTGCTGGCAGCTGCCCTGACGCATACCGCAATTATCGCATACGCCGTCCCCGTCCTGATCTACATAGCCCAGGCCCCGGCCGGAGCCTTGTTGGCAGTTGCCCTGGCGCATACCACAATTATCGCATATTCCATCGCCATTTGCATCCTGCCAATTACATTGGCTCCCCACAAAATCCCATACGCCATCCTGGTCTGCATCCACATAATTGCGGCCACGGCGAGGCCCAGCCGCATATGCCGTCGCAATGCCAATGGATAGCACAAGTGCTAGGATTAGGATGCCGGTTACCATTCGTTTCATGATTATTATCTCCTTTTTGCTACGGATAGCTTTTTCAGCTTCATATACAACACGATGCACAACGGCAAATCCATTCAGTTTTTATAAAATTTTTTGCCGCAATTTTTTACCATTCTTTAAGGACTTGTGTCCTACCTAGAGATGGGGGAACGATAAAGCGGCAACCCCTGTGCAGATTGGGACAGAGGGGAAAAAGTGCCTGCAGTATTCTTGCTGAATATGCTATAATTTAAGAACAGAAGACCGGCCGATAGGCCAGGATTTCCCAGGTATGCATATCCGCTTATATAAAGGGAGAATTCATTGCAACAGGAAAATCAAAGGAGAATCGACATGCAGACCCAAACGCGCAAGGAGGCCATACTGGCCGCGGATACCTATTTAGGCATTGAGTTAGGATCCACCCGGATTAAAATGGCACTGGTGGATGCGAAACACCAGCCCTTGGCCACGGGAAGCTATGCCTGGCAAAACCGGCTGGAAGATGGGATCTGGACGTACCATCTGGAGGAGGCGGTCACAGGGCTTCGGGCATGTTATGGGGCTTTACGGGAGCAGGTTCGGCAACGGTATGGAGTGCCCCTTACCCGGGTGGCTGCTATAGGGGTATCCGGTATGATGCACGGTTACTTGCCTTTGGATGGGGAAGGGGCACAGTTAGCACCCTTTCGTACCTGGCGTAATACAATGACCGGGGAGGAAAGCGCCTTTTTGCGAACCCATTTCGGCTATAACATACCCCAGCGGTGGAGCATTGCCCACCTGTATCAATGCATCTGCCAGGATCAGCCCCACGTGCCCCGGATCCGCCACCTGACTACCCTGGCAGGCTATATCCATTGGCGATTGAGCGGGGAATGGAGCATGGGCATCGGGGAGGCCAGCGGCATGTTCCCGGTGGACGTGGCTGCCGGCGGCTTCCACGGGGAAATGCTGGACAGCTTCGACCATCTGATCGCCCACAAGGGCTATCCCTGGCGGATCCGGCAAATCCTGCCCCAGGTGAAGCTGGCGGGAGAGGGGGCCGGGTTCTTGACGGAGGCCGGCGCAGCCCTGCTGGATGAGAGCCATGAACTTCGGGCGGGGATCCCCCTGTGCCCCCCGGAGGGGGATGCCCAGACCGGCATGGTGGCCACCAACAGCGTGCGGCCAGGCACCGGCAACGTGAGCGCTGGCACCAGCATCTTCGCCATGGCGGTGCTGGAACATCCCCTGGCTAAGGTGTACCCGGAGATCAACGTGGTGACCACCCCGTCGGGGAATCCGGTGGCCATGGTGCACTGCACCAACTGCACGGGGGATCTGGACGCCTGGGTCAGTCTGTTTGGGGAAGCAGCGGCCCTGTTTGGTCCCGCCCCCGAGCCCGACGACCTGTATGGCCATCTGTACCGCCAGGCACTAAAGGGAGATGGGGATTGCGGAAGGCTTCTTTCCTATAATTATTATTCCGGCGAGTCCCTCACCAAGCTGGATCAGGGCCGGCCCCTGTTTGTGCGGCTGCCGGAGAGCCGGTTTAACCTGGCCAACTTTATGCGGGCCCTGCTGTTCGCCGCCCTTTCCACTCTCAGGATCGGCATGGATATCCTGCGAAAAGAGGAGGGGGTGGCATTATATGCCATCGCCGGGCATGGGGGCTTTTTCAAGGTGGAAGAGGTGGGCCAGCGGTTTATGGCCGCGGCCCTGGATACCCCGGTGACCGTGTTCGCCACCGCTGGGGAAGGCGGCCCCTGGGGCATGGCAGTCCTGGCGGGCTATATGGTGGCCAAGGAACCAGGACAAAGCCTAGGGGACTATCTGGAGGAAAAGGCGTTCGTCCATATTAAGACGCATACCTTGGCGCCTCAGCCGGCGGATGTGGCCAGCTTTCAGGATTACTTTGCCCGCTTCCAGGACGGCCTGCCGGTGGAGCGTGCGGCGGTGGCGGCCCTGTGAACCGGGATCCAAGGCCACCCCAGCCCCTGCTTCTACCAGGGGAGCAGTCGCTGGTGCAAAGGCATATGCTTTTTGCCGGCATGGAGCTGGAGACTTTGCAGGAGACCCTATCCCTGCTCCAGGCTGTCAAACGGGACTATCCCAAGGGTGCGTATCTGAACCGGATCGCCTTTCCCATGGCTAGCTTTGGCCTGGTGCTGCGGGGCGCGGTACAGGTGTATATGGACGATATCCAGGGGGACAGCATGCTCATGGCAAATGTAGGGCCCGGAGATTCCTTCGGTGAATCCATTGCCTATTTGGGGATCGACGCGCCGGTGTACATTCGGGCGGCAGCGGACGCCACGGTTCTGTGGCTTAATCCTGGCGTCTTGCGGGCGGCCACCATGGATACCGACGCCCAAGCCCTCAGCCGCCGTTTTACCGCCATGCTAGCCCGGCGCACCCTTAGCATGAACGACCGGATCCAGATCCTTTCCAAAAGTACCCTGCGGCGCAAGATCCTAGCTTTCCTGTCCCAGTATGCGCAAAAATATGGCCCCTCCTTCACCATCCCCTTTGACCGGCAAAGCCTGGCCACCTATCTTGGCACAAACCGGAGCGCCCTATCCCGGGAGCTTTCCAGTATGCGGCTGGACGGGATCCTAGATTTCCACAAAAACCAGTTTTTCGTACGGGAGCCCCTGGAGCAGGAATAGATAGGAGAGGGAAAACAAATTTGTTTTCCGTTGCAAATGCAACGCAATTTTTTTCTATCTGCGGGTATAATCCATACAGTGAAGCAAGGCAGCCATTGGGTTGCCTGAAAGGAGAACATGTATGAAGAAACGCATTGCCCTATGGATGGCTATATGTCTGATCGCCCTGCTGGCGGCGGCCTGCGCCCAGCCTGCCCCGGAGGCGGAGCCCCAGGAGACCATTGAAGCGGCCCCCACGCCAGACCAGACCCCGGCCGCAGAGGAACCGGCTGTGGAAGAGACGGAGGCCCCTGCAGCAGAAAAGGTTACCGTCCGGCTGGGCGGGCTCAAAGGGCCCACCTCTATGGGCATGGTAAAGCTGCTGTCCGATGGAGAGCAGGGAATCACACAAAACAATTACGAATTCGTGATGGCCGCGTCAGCGGATGAACTGACTCCCAAGCTATTGCAAGGGGAACTGGATGTTCTGGCCGTGCCGGTAAACCTGGGCGCCATCCTGTACAACAACACGGAGGGCGCGGTGCAGATGGCTGCGGTTAATACCCTTGGGGTGGTTTATATCCTGGAAAAGGGCGGCGAGACCATCAACAGCCTAGAGGATCTCAAAGGCCAGACCATCATGGCCACCGGCAAGGGCACCACGCCGGAATTTGCCCTTTCCTACCTGCTGAGCCAGCACGGCTTGGAGCTGGGCACAGACGTGACGGTGGAGTGGAAGAGCGAACCCACCGAGACCATTGCCGCCATGACCCAGATGGACCATGCGGTGGTGATGCTACCCCAGCCCTTTGTCACCGTGGCCCAGAGCCAGGTGGAAGGCCTGCGGATGGCTTTGGATCTTACCGCCGAATGGGAAAAGCTGGACAATGGCAGCCAGTTCATCACCGCCGGGCTGGTGGTGCGCAAAGCCTTTGCAGAGGAAAACCCCGAGGCCATGGCCACCTTCCTGGAGGAATACCGGGCTTCCACGGAATACGTTAACAGCAACGTCCCGGAAGCCGCCCAGCTGGTAGAAAAATATGACATTGTAAAAGCGGCGGTGGCAGAGAAGGCCATCCCCTATTGCAACATTGTCTATATAGACAAGGAGGAGATGCAGGCCGCTGTTTCCGGCTACCTGCAAACCCTCTATGACCAGAAGCCTGAATCGGTGGGCGGGGCTATGCCCGGGGATGACTTCTACTATTATGGGGAATAGGCATACCCTGGAAAAAGCAGGAGCAGTGGCTTTTGCCCTGCTCCTGTGGCAAATTGCCGCCATGGCCCTCAATCAGCATCTGCTATTGGTGTCCCCGGTGCAGGTGCTTTTTCGCTTGGGCAGCCTGTGCCTGGAGCCTGGCTTTCTGCAAACCATAGCTTTTAGCCTTCTGCGAATCGCCGGCGGCTTTTTTCTGGCATTTTTACTGGGAACCGGCCTGGGGATCCTGGCGGGCCGGTTCCGGTATGTGGAATTGCTCCTTTGGCCCTTTATGCTCACCATTAAATCCGTACCGGTAGCTTCCTATGTGATCCTGTGCCTAATCTGGCTTAGCTCTGCTCAGCTGCCGGTGTTCATCTCCTTCCTAATGGTGCTGCCCGTCCTGTACAACAATGTATTACAGGGCTATAAAACCGCCGACTCCAGGCTCCTGGAAATGGCTGGCCTCTATGGGGTACCCTTTGGCCGTAGGCTAGTCTATATTCATTTGCCTCAGATCAAGCCCTTTTTGCTCTCTGCCTGCGGGGTGGCCTTGGGTATGGCCTGGAAGGCCGGGGTTGCGGCCGAGGTGATCGGTATTACCAGCGGTTCCATTGGGGAGCGGCTGTATGAATCTAAGGTATATTACAACATGGCGGACCTGTTTTGCTGGACCGTGGTGATCATCCTGGTAAGCCTGGCCTTTGAAAAGGCCTTTCTGTGGGTGCTGCGCCGGGGCTTTGGGAGGTTGGAACGGCTATGAATGAGATCCGCATGGAAGAGATTTCCTTATCCTTTGGGGATAAAAAGGTATTGGACCGATTCAGCGCCAGCTTTCCCCTGGGGCAGGCCACTTGCATTATGGGCAGCTCCGGCTGCGGCAAGACCACCCTGCTGCGTATCTTATTGGGGCTCCAGCGGCCAGATAGCGGCCGGATCATCGGCCGTCCGGAACGGATGGGGGCGGTATTCCAGGAGGATCGCCTGCTGGAGGGCTTTTCCTCCTTGGCCAACATCCGGCTGGTCACCGGGAGAAAGGTCCCCCGGCACATTATCCAGGCCCATCTAACAGAGCTGGGCCTTGGGGATTGTGTCCGGGATCCCGTGTCTACCTTGAGCGGGGGCATGCAGCGCCGGGTAGCCATTGCCCGAGCTGTTTTATACGATCCGGCTTTGCTGGTGCTGGATGAGGCCTTTAAGGGCCTGGACGCGGACACCCGCCTGCGGGCCATGGAATATGTACGGGCCCATAGTCAGGGCCGTACTCTGGTTACGGTAACCCACGACCCGCAGGAGGTCGCCTTCTGGGGGGGAGAGCCCATTCACATGGCGACCATCGGGGAATAAGTCCTGTCGGGCGGCGTACCGCATGTAGGCCGCCGCTTCTCCTTTGGAGAAGCGGCGGCCATTGTCCTTTTATGGGGTTGCGGTGGGATTAAGGGTAGGGGGGCCGCCAGCCAAATTAAAGGGGCCCGGGGCTAAAAGCCCTGAGCCCCTTTGCCAACGCTTTGCATCTCCGGCGCCCTCAAATGGCCATTGGACAGCGCCCTTGCTTGGTAGTAAATACAGTTGTCTCTATCCCTTAGGCATCCAGCATAATGTTCAGGTATACGCAATAGCCTATGGAAACTGGGGGGAAGATAGATACCAACCTGATGGAAAAAGCGCCGGCAGAAATAGCTTGCCGGCGCCAGTGGGGGCATTCGTTTCACAATAGGAATAAGGAGAAAATAATACCAAAAAATTAGGGAGTAAAAGATCAAAAGGTCATGCCGGACATAATGGATAGGCCAATGGCGTCGGTGTCGCCGGGATTATGGAGCCGGTGCTGCACACCCTCGGTAAGGTATAGGCTATCCGCTTGCCGCAAAAGGACGGTCTCATTTTCCAGCTGCACTTCGATTTCCCCTTGCACTACCACGAAGCACTCGTCGGATTCGTGGGCGGACAGGGATTCACCGCCATAGGACTGGGGCCGCAGGGTCACCATGACCACCTCCACCTTAGGGGTGATGCCGCTGGTATGCACCACGGGGCTGAGAAACTCATAATCGATGGAAGAATCAGAGAACATGGCCTTTTTCCGCTGGCCCATCCGGGTGACGTAGCTTTCGTTGTTTTCGGAAAACATCACGTTCATGGGTAGATTTAGGGCGCGGGAGATACGCCGCAGCACCGAAAGGGAAGGATCCACCAATCCTCGCTCGATCTGGGAAAGACCGCCGGAGGTAATTCCGACCTGTTTGGAAAGTTCCTCAAGGGTAAGATTCATTTTTTTTCTGCGTGTTCGAATGACATTTCCTAGCATGGTTTAACCTCTCCAATATGGGACATAGTGCGCGCAAGCAAAAAAACAATGGCGAGTTCCTAAAAAACGCTTGGCTTCAAATATTATAATATAAAAACTGTGCATGTGCAAATTTTCGACGAAAAATTCACATCTTCAGGCAATTGGTATGCTTGATGGGAGCAGAAATGCCGTGCTGGCGGCGGAAAAGCATATAAGGATACCAGGGGCCTAAGCCCCCTGCCATCCCATTGCCGGATGGCACTGGGAGGCAGGAATTTTTAAAAAATGGTTATATTGAAAAGTTGCCGCCAAGGCACAAAGGCTATAGCCTGCGCAGGTGGCTGTCAGAAGGGGTAAGGATCTCGGCGCCGGTTTCGGTGATCAGCACATTCTCCTCAATGCCTAGGCTGCCCACGTTGTCCTGGAAGATGTAGGGCTCGATGGAGAATACCATACCCGGCGTCAGCAAGGTGGAAGTTTCGGAATCCAGCATGGGGTATTCGTGGACGCCAACCCCGATGCTGTGGCCGCACCAGTGCTTGTATACGTTGATCTCCGCGAATTTGCTGTTGTCCATAAAGTCATCTACCACCTTCACCACCTGGTTGATGGGCGTGCCGGGCTTCATGGCGTCGATGCCCCGGTAGCAGGCTTCCCGGGCCACGTCGAACATCTCCTGCTGGTAGTCGGTGGGCTTGCCGATGACGGCTTCCCGGATGATGTCGGATACATAGCCGTCATAGCTGGGGCCGCCGTCCACCAGGATAATCTCGCCGGGCTGAATGGGCCGCCGGGAAGGGGGGCAATTGCCCTGGGAATAGCGCTCCGCGCCGGCGCGGATGCCCAGGGTCAGGGAGGATTCCGCGCCCAGGCGATAGTATTCTTCCATGATCATGGAGTTGAGCTCCAATTCCGTATAACCAGCCCGCAGCCGGTCAAAGCCCCGCTCGATACCCTTGCAGTTGATGTCGCAGGCTTTGCGGATGGCTTGGATCTCCAGGGGGGATTTAATGGAGCGCACAGCCCAAAGCATGTCCGCCGCATCCACCAACGTGGCGTCTTTGAGGGCGGCAAAAAGCTGCTGGGTCATGTCGTAATTCAGGTGAATCTTATGGCCGGTGCCGAATTCCATGCCCACCCGGCCGTTGAGTTTGCCTTTTTCCGCCAGCAGGGATACGATGGCCTGGGCATAGGTGGGATATTCAGCGGTACCAAAGCGGCGGATGTCCTCCACGCTGGAGGTGACCCGCACGGTTTCCGCGCCCCCCTTGGTGGTGGCGATGGCGGTGCTGCCGTCGTCGGTGATCACCAATACGCCGGGGGTGGATACCTTGCTGCACCATACGATGCTGCGGAAGCCGGAGAAGTAGTAGGTGTTTTCATCGCTGGTGAGGATCAGGGCGCCTACGCCGTTCTTCTGCATCTGCTCCACAATTTTGGCCAGCCGCGCCTCGTATTCGGCCGCCGGAAATAGGCTCAACAGGGAATCTCTCATGGTTGGTTACGCTCCTTTTCAAAAAGCATGATATTGCCGCATCCCATTGGGATGCGAAGGGTAAGGACGCGAAAAACCGCGTCCTTGGAAAACATATGGGGCCCTTAGGCGATCAATCCTGGGGGGCTTGGCCCTTGCACAGATGGCAGGCGGCAAAGTGGCCCGGGGCGATCTCGGTAAGGGCGGGCTTGGTTTTGGCGCAGGCCTCGGTGGCGTATTTGCACCGGGTGTGGAAGCAGCAGCCGGCCGGCGGGTTCAGGGGGCTGGGCACGTCCCCGCCCAGGGTGCCGGACATGCTGGTCACATCCGGATCCGGAATGGGGATGGCGTCCAACAGGGCCTGGGTATAGGGG
>ENA-OZGX01001025-OZGX01001025.1-human-gut-metagenome-genome-assembly--contig:-NODE-1025-length-11694-cov-6.927399_pt1 | contig 11694 bp, 6 predicted proteins | sample MGYA00244040_ERZ653674 | MGnify/ENA primary metagenome ERZ653674 (study PRJEB26926, sample SAMN06165232) | human gut metagenome | biome: ENVO:00009003; feature: ENVO:2100002; material: ENVO:00002003... | reverse complement strand
GGAGATGTGTATAAGAGACAGGTATTTATAGCGGCTGCCCGCTTCTAATACGACGTTGTTCTGCGGACGGAAGTAGAAGGTGCCGCCGCCGAGTTTCACCTTGACGAACGGCTTGCCTGCCGCAACGGTCTGCGGGGCGGTCAGTGCCTCGTAGGTGTTGCCGCTTGCGTTGTAGGTCTTGATGGCAGTCGGGTTGCCGTTATCGGCGGACAGGCTCACGAGGCTCACCGTGGCACCGGCGACGCTCGTGAATCCCGTGCCGGGCTTCAGTTCGATTGTCACGCGTGCCGTGCGGTGGGTAAATTCAAGAGTCGGGTTGTTAAATTCCACTTTCCGGTTCTCAGCAGAGATGAAGTCGCTGTTCTGGAAGTCAGCCAGTTTGCTTTGGTCTTCGGCCACCTTCACGGCAGGCATCTGTGTGATGTTGGCATTGTTGAAGGGCCACCATGCCGATACGGTAATCGGGTCGCGGCTGGTCCAGTAGTGCGGGGCGTTCTCGCGTGAGAGTGTGGCACTCTTGAAATCGGTAGAAGCCGTTACGGTGTATTCCTTTACCGCATCGCCCAACTTGAGTGCCACGGAAGAGACACCCTGCCAATCGCCGTCCACAGTGGCACGGGTGGAAGGGGCTGCCAGCGGCGTTGCCTCTACGGACAGTCCGGTGGTACGGATGACTACGGGGTATTTACCTTCGGGCAGACGGTTATCGTCAGCAAGTTCGTCCTGTGTGCAGGCGGTGAGGGCGAACAGCAGCGCGGTGGCTGCGGGGATAAATAATCTATGTCTCATAATCCTTCATTCTTAATTATTAATGTCTTACAGGTCGGCACCCGCTTCTCCACCGTCTATATCGTTCCACTTTGCAATGGAGGCTTCGCTGACTTCAAGGACTTTGTTGCGTACCTTGACGGTATAGGTATAATTGTTGCCCGCCAGCAGTGCGCCTTCGGGCACGGTGAGTGTGGCATGATATTCCTGACCTTTGTAATTCACAACCAACGGCAGGGATGCAACTGTCTGCGGGAAGAGGATGATCGATGACGTGAGAACGCCGTCTGCCAAATTCATGGCCAGTTCTCCGGTCTGTGCCCCGTTGTCTGCGGTGGCAATACCGTCGGCCGTGTTGAACGTACCGGTGAGTAACAATCCGTCCAGCGTGTAACGTTCAGGCTTGACCACGCTGAAATTCACGCCGTCGCCCGCCTCGAAGGTAAGGGTTATCTGGCTCATGCGGTGGTGGAAGGAGTTGTCTTCACCGCCTTTGGCGGTTTTGTCGGTGAAGCTTACTACCGGGTTGTTTTTGTCTCCCGTGGCTCCTGAAGCAAAGAGGAAGTCGATGGCAGGCTGGTTCTGCTGCGCCGTGGCATCGGTCGTGGCTGTGAGGATGCCTCCCGCCGCGTTGTACGGATAGTAGGCGCGGAAAGTATGGGTCTTTGTATCTTCGATATAGATAACCTTTCCTTCTGCCTCAAATTTCCCGTTTTTCAGGATGAAAGGCACGTTGCCGTACTGGGAATCGTTGCCGATGTCGGTGATGCCGATACGGTCGCCGCCAGTCCAGGTGGTTCCGCTGGCGCGGGTGGCGGGGGCGATGTCGGCGGTAAACTGGGCGGCCACGGGGTCACCGTTCAGGTTCTCGTTGTCGTTGTTGCAGGCTACAAGTGCGAGGGCGAGCGCTGCAAGTGCAAAAAATCTTGTCTTCATTATATTTGTCATTTTATTAGTTAAACTCCATTTCAATAATTGCTGCACCTCAGCAAAATCAAAGCAAGCTTTGCTTCTGCGTTCGGTTTGCTAATTATTTACAAATCGGCATTTACATCATCACCTTTCACTTCTTCCCAGCCGTTGATTTCGGCTCCGTCCACTTCCATGCCTTCGGGAGTCTCAACCAGCGTTCCGCCGAGGGTCAGCGATTTGCCCTTTCCGGTGTTGAACTCCTTGAGGGCTTCCGTGAGGTCGCTTTTCAGCGTCGTGGGGGTCGGGTTGCCGTCAGCATAGCGGATTTCACCCGTCAGCAGTTGTTCCGTACCGGTCACACCCAGCAACCGCACCGTGGCTTTCCACTTGCCGGCATCGTCACCTTCGGTTATCTTGGTGAAGGGCAGCACGACGTTTGAAGCGGCTCCGTAGGTATCGGTAGCGAAATCGAGTGTTCCGGCTGCACCCGTCAGATGGGCAACAATCTCCGTGATGCGTCCGGCGGCATCACCAGTAGGTTCGACGACAAGCGTCAGTTCGCGTACCTGCTGCTTCATTGCGGCGGTCAGCGGATAGTCCTTGTCTTTCTCGATGCTCACCTGTTTCGTATAGGTGAAGAACCATCCCGGGGCATTGTTCACAAAGGCATCCGTTCCTGCCCGGTTTCCCGTGGCTGCGGCAATGGTGGCGGTGGTACCATTTACCATGATTCCTTCAGCAGGGTTCCACACCGCAAGGGTGTAGCTGCCCGGAGCAAACAGATGGTTGGGGGCATGGGTGGCGGAAGTCTCCGTACCCGTATAGTCACCCATGGTAACCGTCCATGTGGTAGGTATGTCGATACCCTCACCGCGTGCCGACCAGTCGGCTGTCACCGCAATCTTCCCATAGTCGGGATGCGGCGTGTCATAAAGCGTGTCCTTCACGCAGGAAGAGAGCAGCACGGCGGCTGCCATTCCTATCATATTTAGATATTGTCTTGCTTTCATATTCTATTCCTCCCCCTATTTAGAAAAGTTTCCATACCAATGTCACACCGGCATTGATGGGACCATACCAATCTTTTGTCTCGTTGCCGCGGCGCACGCGCACATCGTCGATGACTTCATATTTTTCAAAATCGACATTCAGGTAGCCCAAACCGAGGTTGAAATCAAGATCTAATGACTTGTTCAGTCGCAGCTGATAGCCGGCGGTGATGCCGCCACCCATCAGGTCGCCCTGCTTGCCTGTTTCGGAAAGCTTGTAGTTGAACTGTCCAGCCTTGAACATTGCGCCCAGATACCAGGCTTTCTTCTCACCCATATAGTAACGTACTTCCGGAGCCACTTCCCAGAGTGCATAGCGGCGGTCTTTGTCACTCCAGCTCCAAGAAGTCCACGAGCCGTTTACGGCAATGCCCCACGATGGGCAGATGCGCCATTCAAGTCCTAAATCTGGTGTCAAGGTAGCCCAGCGCAACAGGTTGGCACGCAGGGAGAGATGATGATCAGTTGTGATTTTGGTTTCCGACGGCGTGTCGGCAAGTGTATTTTGTTGAGCGTTTTTCTCGGCTTCTGCCTTTTCAGCGGCAAGTCGGGCTTCTTCCGCCTTGCGCTGCTCTTCGGCACGCCGTTCCTGCTCGGCACGCTTCTCGGTTTCTAAGCGTTCGGCTTCCGCCTTGCGTCGTGCTTCTGCTTCCGCATCCGTCACGGCTGTTTCCTTTACCGGTACCGTCAGGCGCACGGTGACAAAATCACCCTCTGTCACATGATTGCGGGTAATGAAGTTTTCTTCCTTGATTTTCGCTCGTGTAATCAGTTCTGATTTCACACGGTTGGCACGAATCTTCGCTGTTGCAAGGTTCTTGACTTCACTGCTCTGCGAATTGCAATATCCGTCAACCAATAGCGGCAGTTTGCCGTCAAGAATTGTTGCTTTGTTGTTTTCGATACATTCCAACAGGCGGGCAAGTTCCGTGTCATTGCCATTCCAAGGCACGTAGAACATGTCCTTCTGCGTAACGAACCGGAAGGTGTAGGTCGTGTCTGCTTTCTGCTGCGCAATGACAGGAAAAGTTACCGTCATCAGCCACAGAAACAGGGTGAGAAAAGTGATTTTTCTGCTCATATAAACTTGAATTTATTATCTTTGTCTTCTCCAAAGGTAATAAATGCCATTCAGCGCCCAAAATATTACAAAAACTTTTTCTGTTGAAATACAGCGTTTTATAAAAATTGTCGTTTGAGCACTTTTCAAATTGTCGTTTGAGCACTTTTTTTGTCGAATTAGCACTTTTTTGTCGCTTGAGCACTTTTTGAAAATGAGCTTCTGAGACCTTTTTCATCGGCTTTTTACCACACAAATTATTCCAGATTTGCTTTTTTCCACTTGCCAGGCGTACATCCTTCCTTCTCTGTAAATGATTTGATAAAGTTACTGCGGGAAAGAAAACCGGAAGACTCAGCCAGCTTCTGTATATTGATTTCCGGATGCTCCTTCAGTATGTTTTTCGCATACTCCAACCGGAGACCGGTTATCCATTCGCGGAATGTCATTTTATACGTAGTCTTGATATAAGCGGAAAGATAGGTACGGTTCGTATGAAGTATTTCGGACAGTTCTTTTATGGTAAGTCCCTGCTGGACATAGCCGTCTGTCTTTATCCAGTTGGCCACTTTCTCTATAATTTCTGTATAGGACACTGGAACTTCTTTCTCAGAAACTATTTCAGGTTCTGTTTCCGTATCTGTCAGAAGTTCTTCTTCAGACTGTATATCTTGCTCAAAAGCATTTTCCACCTGTTCATAGAACAGCAGGTAGTTCTGATAGCTGTAGAAAAGATAGCTGTAGAACGGTATTGACGACAAAATCCAGATAAAAACATATTTGTCTGGCAGAAATGTCAGCAATCCGCATCCGACACCGAAGATAACAGCCCAATAAGTGAATATGGAAAGCCATTCGATATATGTGCCTATATCATCCGCCTGAGTTTCATTGAAAATCCGAATGGCTCTACGATATGCAATTATGACTCTGCGAGCTAAAACGATTCCAAAAACGACTAACCATACAGCTAAAGCAAATAAAGAGATTTTTTGCATGATTCCGCTTGGCAACAGGAACAACACAACTCCGGAAAGAGTTGAGAATATAATCCATAAAATGATATGTGTCCACACACGCCGTTTGGTAATGTAAAAACGATCAAGCAACATTATCAATGCCGAACTGAACAGAGAATAGCACAGGAAGTATGTGGACATGTTCATCAATATGGCAGAATCCGCATTTTTGAATCGGATACCAAAGAAGAAATGTACCGAATAGTTTGCCGAAAGCAGTAGCATAGCTATACCCATAATCTGTCGGGAGCGGAGATAATTCTTGAAAATTTTCTTTTCAGGAGTCTTTGCAAACAAAAAATAAAAGCCGAAGAATAACATCAACGGCAGTGCGGTATAAAGTGAAAAACTGTATATAGATGGTTCCATTGTTATGCTTATTTGATTTTGATACAAAGTTACGTCTTTTTCTTCACAAATAGACACATAATCTATGATTTAACGTTATAGATTCGGTCATATTAGATTGAAAAATTATTAGAATTAAAGCCAGTGGTGAAAAATTCAACCACTGGCTTTTTCTGTCAAGACTTCGATATTAAAGTTTTACACCTTTGGATTCCGATAAACCGGGTCTCCCTATAATTAAATGACTGCGTACAAAGTCCACGTGCGGGCTTTCCGGCTGTTGTTCCGTCTGTTTTTTCTCGTTGCCTTGCCGGTTCTCTTCTGTGTTTTCCTGAGCCGGAGCCAGCTCAAGCTGTATCTTGCGGTCCAGTGCGGCGAGTTCGGACTTCAGCTGTTTCAGCTCGTCCTCCTTCTTCCACACCTTGCCCGCTATCTCCTGCAACTGCGGAATCTCCTTTTCCAGCACTTCGTTCTTAGACTTGTACTGGTCGATGATGGTCGGAATCCTCTCCAATGCGTTCAGAAAGTTTCGTGCGGCAGCAATCGGGTCTGCCATCGCCAGATGCCCGTTGTTGTAGGTGTACTTGTAGTTCCCCTCCACCACGAAGCGGTTGTCGGTGAACTCCAGACCTTCTTTGAGTGTCCTCTCGCTGACCACCTTTATCGGAAAGCCGTAAAGTTCCCCGACAGCCTTGTACAGTCCACCAGTCGTGGCGTTCTTGGCGATTTCCTGCAAACGCTTACCGATGACCTTCTCATCCGTTGAATCCACGCCGTCCACCTTGACAAGATTAAGGCGGCTGCCTTCCTTATCAGTCTGCACAACGGAAAGAAAACGGTTCCAGTCCTCCGTCATGGCTTCGATGACAGCCGTGTTGTTGCGCAGTTCCCCCGTCTTGGCTTCCAGCTTGAACTCCGAATCGCGCTTGCCCTTGTTGAACGACTTGCGTTCCCCTTCAAGCGATGCGATACGCTTCTCCAGTTTCGCCTTGTCCAAAAGGTCGGTATTGCCGGAGAGCAACGCCATGTACTCCGAGAAGTTCATGCCCGATTTCTCGTCCATAGCCCCCTCATCGATGGTACGTGCGCCCATCGCCCCGCTTTTGAGCTGCGAGATGAACGTCTGCTTGCAGTGCAGCAGGTTGAACTTGTAGCTGTCCAACGACTTTTCCACCGCGTAGATGATGACATCCACATTGTTCCCGGCAAAACGCTTGGCAATCTCGTTGCCCGCCCTAACTCCGCGTCCGTCACGCTGTTGCAGGTCGGATGGACGCCACGGCGTATCCAAATGATGGATTGCGACACACCGTTTCTGCGCGTTCACACCCGTTCCGAGCATGGAAGTGGAACCGAACAGCACGCGCACCGTTCCGGCGTTCATGGCGTCTATCACCCCCTTGCGTGCCTTGTCGGTCTTGCACTCCTGAATGAAGCGCACCTCGCTTGCCGGGATGCCGTAGTCCTCCGTCAGCTTCCGCTTTATCTCGCTGTACACGTTCCATCCGTCGCCCGGCTGGTATGTTCCCAGATCCGAGAACACGAACTGCGTGCCTTTCTGCGCGTCGTATTTGTGGTAATACTCCGCAATCGTCTTGGCGCAGTGGGAAGCCTTGTTGTCGGGGTGGTCCTCATAATGCGGGTCTATCATGCGCATGTCGAGAGCCATCTTCCGCGCGTAATCGGTGGCGATAAGCATCTTCGCCTTCTCCTCCGTTTCCGACAGGGGCGGTCTGCCCAGCAGCGTGGCGTCACCCGTCTTGGCGAACTGCATCAGCTGTTTGATGAAATACTCTTGGTCGGGCGTGGGAGGTATGTGATGCAGTATCTCGTTCTTACGCGGACGATCCACACCCACGTCCTCCGCCGTGCGGTAATCGGTAATCTCGTTGTAGAAGGCGGCAAGCTCCGGCACTTTGATGAAATATCGGAAACGCTCCTTCTGAACCACATTGTTCGTCACGTTGAACTCGAAGTCGGTTGTCTTTTTGGCGAAAATTGCCGCCCATGCGTCGAAGCATCGGATATCCTGCCTTTCCAATTCCTTCGGACGCAGATACTTGAAGAGCAGGTACAATTCCGTCAGACTGTTGGAAATGGTTGTGCCGGACAGGAACGTAGCCCCCAAGTCCTTGTCCGTGCGCTCCTGTATAGTTCGTATGGCAAAAAGCATATTCAGGGCTTTCTGGCTTCCTTCCGAGTTTCCCAACCCCGCCACACGGTCATGCCGGGTGTTGAAAGTCAAGTTCTTGAATTGGTGGCTCTCGTCAATGAAGATGTGGTCGATGCCCATCTGCTTGAAGTCCACTACGTCATCCGTGCGGGATTTGATGGCGTGTTCCACTTTCTCCAACTTCGCCACAAGGTTGTGCTTGCGTTTCTCCAATCCTTTCAGCATCGCCCGCGACACGTTCTTGCCCTGCTGCCGCAGCACTTCAAGGTTTTCCTCCACCGTGTCAAGCTCCGCTTGCAGGATGCGCTGTTGCAACTCCGGCGACTGTGGTATCTTGCCGAACTGGTCGTGCGACATGATGACGCAATCGTAGTCGTTGTTCTTGATGTTGTTGAAAAAACGCACGCGGTTGGCAGTCGAGAAATCCTTTTCCGAAGCGTAGAGAATCCTCGCATTAGGATATGCCGCCTGATAAGTGGCTACTATCTCCGCCACGTTCGCCTTCAAGCCGATAATCATCGGCTTGTGCGCCAAGTTCAGACGCTTCATTTCATGCGCTGCAATACACATTATCAGTGTTTTACCTGTTCCAACTTCGTGGTCACAGATCCCGCCTCCGTTCTGTTTTATCATCCAGACGCAATCCTTCTGCGACGGATAAACGCTTTGAATACCCCGGCTTGCCAATCCTTTCAGATTGAGGTCGGGAAACGTCTGGTGCGAACCGTCATACTTCGGGCGCACGAAACAGTTGAACTTGCGGTTATACATTGTCACGAGCCGTTCCTTGAACTGCGGCGACTGCTCTTCCAACCATTCCGAGAACCCGTTGCGGATTTCGTCAATCTTGGCGTTGGCGAGCTGTATGCCCTCGCTGTCACGCACCTTGATGTCGTTGCCGTTCTCATCTTTGCCAATACTTTTCATCATGTCGGGACAGGTGTTGTGCAAAGCGTGTTTCAACAGGTGCATACCGTCATAGTTCCGGTAATAGCCCTTTACCAGAAACTCGTCCGTGATCTTCATGGTGCGGTAGCCGCACGCCACGGAAAACTCGTCCATGCTGGCGGAATAGGCGATTTTCACGTCCGTGTCGAAAAGATGGCTCATGTAGGCGGCATACACGCCCGTGGGAATCCAGCGTTCACCGAAGTTGAAGTCGAGGTCTTCAAAGGCGATACGCTGCGGCTCGGCTTCCTTCAAAGCCTCCAAAGCCTGTTTCACTTCCGGCAATCTTTCGCTTTCCAGATTATTTTCCATCCATGCCTCTATACGCTCCGCCTTCTCTATCACGTTTCCCGCGATGAAGCGGTCTTTAATCTCGTAACCGGTTACGAGCGGATTGTAGAAGATACGCCCCTTGAGGGCATTGAGAAGCTCCTCTTCCGTACTGTCTGTTATCCCCCGCATATAGTTGAGATTGACCGTACCATACTTGTTGAGCGATGCAGACAAGGCTTCTTCCGGAGAACCGACGTTGGCATGGTTCTCCACCGAGAAGGAAACGGGACGGTCGAAGATGTCCGCTTTGACGAACTTGCCGTCCTCCGCACGTTCCAGCGAAAGGATGTCGCGCCCTCCGGCGTCCATCATCACCAGTTTCACGTTCTGTTTGGCGTTGAGGTTGCCATAACGCATGACAAACTCGTCGTAACAGGTGTTCAGGTGTTCACGCCAAGGTACATTTTCCTCACGTCTGTTCGATTCATAGCGGTACAACCGCTCGTATGCGTCACGGAGCGATACATACAGCAACGCTTTCTCTTTCTGATAACCGGTTAGTCCAAGCGGCTGGAAGGTTGCACCGTAGGGAGTAATGTCCTTCAGATAACCGATGTCGCGTGCCCTGTTTGCCACCAGCGACCCTTCACGCAGGTGCATTTCCGGCGTGCGGTGATAGGGACGCGGCGTAAGGTCGAGGGCTTCTTTTTTCGGCTTTTCCGTTTCAAATTCCGGGAACAGGGAAGTGGCAACCGTTTCGGAAGTAGGCACAACTTCTGCCGGTGTTTCAGGTTGCTTTATTTCTTCCGTTTGTTCCGGCTTTTTATCCATATTGTCCGAAGAAGGCGCAAAAGCAGGGTTCAACGTGTCTTTGATACCCATCTTTTTCAGTTGTTCCTGCCTGTGCCGTTCTGCCTCAAGCCGTAGGGCCTTGCGCCGTTCCGCTGTCAGACTCATCATTGTCTCATAGAAGCCGTTGATGGGAGGATTGGTTTCCCAATCCAGAGTGGCGTAAATGTCGTCCGGGTCGTTTGGCTTTTCGGCATTTTCCGGCTTTTCTTCCTTATTACCGTTTACCGGCTTGGCGGCTTCAACGGGTGGAGTAACTTTGACCTGCGGTTTAGGCGTGGACGGCATAGGCTTCGGCTTGCTTTCCTTTTTCGCTGCCTTTTTCTTTTTTGCCGGTTCCTCTATGGGCATACCCCAAAGGTCGAGCAGGGTAAGCTGCACGGCTGACGAATGGTTGGGTTGGCGCGGCTCAATCTCCGGCTTTTCCTCTATGGGCTGTGCCTGCGGCTTCTCCACTCCCTTGACAGGCTCAATTACAGAAACGGGGGCTATTACAGAAGGTGATACCTTTTCTGTTTTCGGAGCAGGTTGCACTTCCGCAGCCGTGCTTTCCTCCTTTGTCGGATGCAGGCTGTGTTTCTCATACAGTTTCCTGTCAAGTTGTTGCAGTTCTATTTTCAGATGCTCCCGCAAGTCTTCCGCCAGTTGTGCGATGTCCCCACGGTGCAGGAGTTTATAGGCTGGTTTCCCGTACGGGTCGGTACTTCTGATCAAATCCGTGTGTGAAAGCGAGCCGATGCTCCATACATACCCATTTACGGAAGTGCCGATAGGGGTCTGTTCGGTCTGCACGAAGAGTTTTTCGTTGTAATACAGTTCACCATTCTTTCCGCTGTTCTTTTGCAAGATAATCAGGTCGCTGCCCACCTCCGTTCCCGCGTTATCCGTAAAGAGGTTGTTCGGCAGGCGGGCTACGCCCACCAGATTGGTATGGTTCATCATATACTCGCGTATGGGCGCGTTGGTCGGGGCATCCAGTACCCCCTGCGAGGTGATGAACGCCACGATTCCGCCTTCACGCACCGCGTCAAGGCTTTTCAGGAAAAAGTAATTGTGTATCGTCCGTGCCGCCGAGTGCCTTGCAGGATCCTTGCTGCCCGAAAATTCCGGGTCGAACACCGCCACATCGCCAAACGGTATATTGGAGACAGCCAAATCAAAATGGTTCATGAACGGCTTTTCTATCTTCTCGAAGCCCTGTACCCTTACTTTCTGTCCGGGATGCAGGTGCTTCAGTATCTTGCCCGTCATCAGGTCTTTCTCAAAAGCCATGATGTCCGCGTCCGGTCTGTTCTCCAGCACGGCGTCCACGAATGCACCGACACCTGCCGACGGCTCCAGCACCCGGTCGGGACGGATGCCGTGTTCATGCAGCACGTCCGCGATGGTCCCGGTTATCTCCGGCGGGGTATAGAAGGCGGTCAGCACGGACTGCTTCATGGCATCCATATACCGTTTGTACTCCGTCTCGTCTTTTGTGTTCTCCCGCAGCAACCTGTGCAGTTCCACGGTAGGGGCAAACAGTTCGAGGTCGGACTTCGCCCAGTGGACGGCATCCGTCAGTTCCCTTGCAGGGTTGAGTATGCTCTTCAGTCCCCCGAAACCGCAATAACGCTCTAACAAGAGCCGTTCGCGTGCGGTGGGTGTGCGCTGTTCCCTGTCAAGGAGGAATGCCGTCCGTATCGCCTCGATGTTGTCCCTCAGCCTCTGTTTGCGGTTAAACGCCATACTCTTCGATATAGAGGATGACGGCTCCCGTCAGCTCCGTGTAGAGCAGGTCATATTCGGGCGACAGGGCGAAATTGTCGTCCGAGAGGTCATAGATGGAGAATACGTTTCCGACAAGCGGTAGCAGCTTCTGGGTAAAGGCTTCACATTTTTCTCCCGGTACTTCACCCGCAAATTCGTTCTCCACGACTTCGCGCAGGATGGCGTGCCTGGAGTAGCGAAGGCCCTCCGTCAGCACCTTCATCGCCAGTTCCTGCGCCCCGTCGGCAGGATAGCCTTCGAGCCTTGCCCGTTCATACGCTTCGGCGGCACGGTCGGTTCTTTCTCGGATGAAGGCTTCATCGGCTGCCTGTTCGAACTTGTTCGTGGTGAGGTAGTCCAGCAGGTACAGACCGTAATAGGAAAAGTCGGTCCGACCCTCGTTTTTCTTCTTGTTGTTCATTTCTTTGGAATTTAGTGGATTGATAATGATGATAGGGATAATCGTTGGAAAACGAGAAGAAAAAGGCACCCGGTATCCCTCCGAGTGCCACCACTAAATCCAAAGTATGAGTGTAATCCGGTATC
>ENA-OZGX01001022-OZGX01001022.1-human-gut-metagenome-genome-assembly--contig:-NODE-1022-length-11708-cov-4.765468_pt1 | contig 11708 bp, 8 predicted proteins | sample MGYA00244040_ERZ653674 | MGnify/ENA primary metagenome ERZ653674 (study PRJEB26926, sample SAMN06165232) | human gut metagenome | biome: ENVO:00009003; feature: ENVO:2100002; material: ENVO:00002003... | reverse complement strand
GCCGTGCACCTCGACCACGGACAAAGCCCCGAAACCTGCATCCGCGCCATCCGCGCAGGATTCAATTCGGTGATGTTCGACGGCGCCGGCCTGCCGCTGGAAGAGAACATCGCCCAAACACGCATGGTCGCCCGGCTCGCACACGCCGCCGGCGTCGACGTCGAGGCCGAGCTGGGACGCGTGGGCGACACCGGCTTCGGCGGCGAAGGCACGGGCGATGCCGCCACGGCCGACGTCTTCACCGATGTCGGGGAGTCGGCACGATTCATCGCCGAAACGGGCATCGACGCCCTGGCCATCGCCATCGGCAACCTGCACGGCCGCTATATCGCCACGCCGCGCCTCAACATCGGCCGGCTGCGCGAAATCGACGCACGCAACGGCATTCCGCTCGTCCTGCACGGCGGCAGCGGCACGAGCGAAGAGGATTTCAAATCCTGCATCGGCAACGGCATCAGCAAAATCAATGTGGCCACCGCGATGCAGCTCGCGGCCATGGACGAAACATGCAGCTACATCGCCGGCAACGCCTCACCGAACTACATCGACCTGAAGAACCGCATTACCGAGGCTTCGAGGAGAGTCGTGGCGGCGCATATTCGGCTCTTCGAAAGCGACGGCAAAGCCTAAACACCCCGACAAATGGACAGACGAGGAATCATCTCGGCCGGCACATGGCTGGTCGACAACGTGAAAATCATCGAACAATACCCCGCACGGGGCAACCTGACGACCATCTCGCGCGTCGAAAAGGGACTGGGCGGCTGTTCCCACAACGTGCTCGCCGACCTTGCGGGGCTGGGTACCGACCTGCCGCTGTACGCCGGCGGCTGCATCGGGCGCGACGCTCTCGGCGATTACGTGCAGCGAGAAATAGCCCGGCTCGGAATCGACGGGCATAACATGCTCGTACTCCCCGACGCCGCCACATCCTACACCGACGTCATGTCGGAGCGGGACGGAGGCATCCGCACCTTCTTCCATTTCCGAGGAGCGAACGCACGTCTCGGAGCGGAGCAGGTACTGCAAATGGAGACCCAGGCACGCATCTTCCACCTGGGCTACCTGCTGCTGCTCGACGAGCTGGACAGCCCTGACCCCGAATACGGCGTCGTGGCCGCCCGCGTCCTGAAAGGATTGCAACGGCAGGGGTACGAGACCTCGGTCGACGTGGTTTCCGAAGAGGGAGACCGTTTCCGCCGCATCGTAGGACCCTGCCTGCCTTACATCGACTACCTGATTGTCAACGAAATCGAGGCCGGGGCCGTCTGCGGCCTGCAGCTGCGCGACCCGGAAGGGGTCCTGCTGCACGATCGCATGGAAGAGGCCGCAGAAACGCTGGTACAGCGTGGCGTCGGCCGCCTCTGCGCCATCCACTGCCCTGAGGGCGGCTACGCCCGCACACGGGACGGCGAAAGCTCGTGGTGCAGCTCCGTTCCGGTCGCCGCGAAGCAAATCATCTCATCGGTAGGCGCGGGCGACGCCTTCTGCGCCGGGATGCTCTATGCCCAGCACGAAGGGATGCCGCTGCACGACGCCCTCTGCTTCGCCAATGCCTCGGCCCACTTCAACCTCTTCAGCGCCACCAGCACGGGCGGCGCCCCCACTTTGGGACAACTAACCGAATTCATCCATTCAAATTACAAAGACCAATGAAACGCTCCGAAATAAACCAATCAATCCGCGAAGCACTGGATTTCCTTGCCGAACACCGCTTCCTGCTCCCCGAATGGGCAACATGGACTCCCCGCATGTGGGGCACGCACGGCGAAACATGCCGCGAAATACGCGACAACGCGCTGGGCTGGGACGTCACCGACTTCGGCAAGAGGAACTTCGCACAGGAAGGGCTGACGCTCTTCACAATACGCAACGGAAACCCCGCACGCGACCGCAAGACCTACTGCGAGAAAATCATGTTCGTGCGCGAAGGGCAAACCACCCCCATTCATTTCCACTGGCACAAGATGGAAGACATCATCAACCGGGGCGGTGGTGATCTCTGCATGAAACTGTGGCGCGCCGACGACAAAGAAGGCATGACCGACGCCCCCTGCTCGTTCCAGATCGACGGAATCACCACGACCGTACGCGCAGGCGAGGTACTGCGCCTCCGCCCCGGACAGAGCATCACATTCGAGCCTTACATGTACCACACCTTCTGGGCCGAAGGGGGCCACTGCATGGCGGGCGAGGTTTCGACCGTAAACGACGACACCGCAGACAACCGGTTCTACGAACCGCTGGGACGCTACCCGCAAATCGAGGAAGACGAACCCGCCGAATTCACACTCTGCAACGAATACACCTTCTAAAATGATCAGAAACCACGACATAACTCCCCTCGCCTGGGAACTGGGACATGCCCCGGACAGGGAAACCGCCCCAGGGAACTTCTGCCCGGCAACGGTTCCGGGAGCCGTACAGACAGACATCGCCCGTGCCGAGGGGTATCCCGACTACAATTACGGCGACAATTATCGCCGCATGACGTGGATGGAAGACCGTTTTTTCACCTACCGCACGGAGTTCGACGCCCCGCCGTGCGAAAACGGACGGCAGCTGTGGTTCGTATCGAAGGGAATCGACTACCGGTACGAGATACGCTTCAACGGGCAGCCGCTCATTGCCCGCGAAGGGATGTTCTCACCCGTCGAGGTAGAACTCACACCGCACCTGCAGCCCCGCAACCGGCTCGAAGTGCTCGTCTATCCCGTTCCCAAACGCCACCCCGAACCAGCCGACCGCACGCAGGCGTCCGACGTCGTGAAGCCGGCCGTCGGCTACGGCTGGGACTGGCACCCGCGTCTCGTACCGCTGGGCATCTGGGACGACACGGGGCTCCAGCTCCGCCACGCATCCCACCTGACGGACGTGCTGGTCAGCTATACGCTCGACGAAGACCTGGCGGGCGCAGACCTGCACATCGCGGCCGAGGGCCGTGCCTGCGACGGCTGCCGCGGCAGTTGGGAGCTGCTGGATGCCGAAGGACACTGCACCGCCCAGGCGGAAGGGCCTGTCGGACAGCCGCTCAAGGCCCGCATGGAACGTCCCCGACTGTGGTGGACGCACGACCACGGGGAGCCCGTACGTTACACGTCGCGTTACCGCCTGCTCGACGTCCGGGGAAATGAACTGGAGCGCGTCGAAGAACGCATCGGCTTCCGCCGCATACGGCTCGTGATGAACGAAGGCACATGGAGCGAACCCAAAGGGTTTCCCAAGACACGGAGCGCCGCCCCGGCACAAATCGAACTGAACGGGCGCCCTATCTTCGCCAAAGGCTCCAACTGGGTCTGTCCCGAACTTTTCCCAGGCATGCTCGACGCCGCCCGTTACGAAGAACTGATTGACATGGCCATCGCGGCCAATTTCAACATTCTGCGTTCGTGGGGCGGAGGCATCGTCAACAAGGACAGTTTCTTCGAGTACTGCGACCGCCGGGGCATACTCGTATGGCAGGAGTTCCCGCTGGCCTGCAACTGCTATCCCGACAACCCGCATTACCTCGCCGTACTGGAACAAGAGGCCACCTCGATTATACGCCGCCTGCGCCGCCATCCTTCGCTGGCAATCTGGTGCGGCGGCAATGAACTGTTCAACAACTGGTCAGGGATGACCGACCAGTCACTGCCCCTGCGGCTGCTGAACGCGCTCTGCTACCGGCTGTCGCCTGAAATACCCTTCAACGCGACCTCGCCGCTGAACGGCATGGCGCACGGCAACTACCTGTTTTACTGGAACGGGCGCGATATTTTCCAGTCAATCAACAACAGCCATTTCACGGCCTATACCGAATTCGGCATTCCCGGCATCTCGCCGCGCGAAGTCCTCGAAAAGGTAATCCCGCCCGAAGAGCTTTTCCCACCCCGCCCCGGAACGGCATGGGAAGAACACCACGCCTTCGGAGCATGGGACGGCCAGCCCGAAACATGGCTCGAAAAGCCGGCCGTCGAACGCTATTTCGGAAAACAGGCGACGCTCGACGAACTTATAGCCCACAGCTCGCTCCTGCAAGGCGAAGGGTACAAGGCGATCTTCGAGGAGGCCCGGCGGCAGAAACCCTATTGCGGCATGGCGCTCAACTGGTGTTTCGGCGAACCGTGGCCCTCGGCGGCCAACAACTCGCTGGTGGTCTACCCGTCCGTACCCAAACCCGCGTTCGAAGAGGTGCGCCGCGCCTGCCGGCCGCTCTGCGCCAGCGCGCGCTTCGCCCGCTTCGACTGGACGGAAGGCGAGCTGTTCGAGGCTGCCATCTGGATACTCAACGACCGCTTCGCCGCCTCAGGGCCTTTCGTCCTCACGGTAACGCTCCGGGCTGCCAAACAGACGCTCGAACTTCTGCGCTGGGAAAGCCCCGCCACCGCCCCGAACCGGAACATCGCGGGTCCCACGGCACGCACACCGCTCCCGGCCTGGGACACCGACCGGTTCCAAGTCGAAATCGCCGTCGAAGAACATCCCGAAATGGACGCCCGCTACACGCTCGCCTACCGCCGCGCCGTACGCAAAGAGGCAGGCACGGCCCCGATGAACATAACCGAATGAAACGATGAAACGAACCTTACTCCTGCTGCTCGCGCTCTGCCTCGCACAAACCGGGGCGGGCCGGGTACGCCTGCCCGCGGTTATCGGCAGCGGCATGGTGCTCCAACGCGACTGCCAGGCCGGCATCTGGGGATGGGCCAAGCCGGGTGTCCGGGTAAAAATCACCGCCTCGTGGGACACACGGACATACACCGCACATGCGGACGACAAAGGACACTGGCACACGCTGCTGCAAACGCCCGGCGCCGGCGGCCCGTATACGCTCACCATCGATGACGGCGAGCCGGTGACACTCGGCGACATCCTCGTCGGCGAGGTCTGGCTCTGCTCCGGGCAGTCGAACATGGAAATGCCCCTCCGGGGCTTCGATTCGCAGCCCGTACACGGGGCGCTCGACGCCGCGATGCAGGCGGGCGGTTATCCCGGCATACGGCTCTTCCACGTAGCCCGCGCCACCGCATCCGAACCGCAGCAGGATTGCACCGGAAGCTGGGAAGTCTCATCCATGCGTTCGGCCTCCGGGTTCAGCGCCGTCGGGTATTACTTCGGACTCTGGCTGCACCGCGCCCTCGGCATTCCTGTCGGACTGATCGAAAGCGCCTGGGGCGCCACGCGCATCGAGGCATGGATGTCCCCCCAGGCGGCACAGGCCGTCAACGGGAAAATACGCACGACCGATGCCGGGCACAACGCCCAGAATCGGGTCGGGGCACTCTACAACGCCATGATCCGGCCGCTCGCACCGTACACGCTGCGGGGGTTCATCTGGTACCAGGGCGAATCGAACAAAGGCTGCCATGCCAAATATCCACACAACATGGCCGCAATGGCGGCCGACTGGCGGGCGGCATGGGGCGGCGGGGAGCAGATGCCGTTCTATTACGTGCAGCTCGCGCCGTTCGATTACGACCTCCCGATGCACCGTTTCCGGGATGAGGAGAACCCGATTCTGCTCCCGCTGATGGTCGAAGCGCAGCTTCGCGCCCTCGACCTGATTCCCAACGCCGGCATGGCGGTCAACACCGACCTGGGGGATGCGCTCGATATACACCCGCCGCGCAAAGACCTCGTGGGACAGCGGCTGGCACTGCTCGCACTGACGGGCACCTACGGCTGCGAGGGAATCGACAGTTGCGGTCCGCGGTTTGAAAGCGTCGCTTTCGATGATGGGCGCGCCGTGGTGACCTTCCGCAGCAACTCGACCCTGCATCCGGTCGATACGCCGTTGAAAGGATTCGAAATCGCAGGAAAAGATCGTATCTTCCACCCGGCCGAGGCTTTCGTCGTACACCGGGGATATGATTTCAGTCGCCGTGTCGAAGTACGCTCCGCAGCCGTGCCCCACCCCGTCGCCGTACGTTACGCTTTCCGCAACGTCGTGGGGGACGTCAACCTGACCAACACCATCGGGCTGCCCGCCTTCCCTTTCCGCACGGATGCGTGGGATGACGTCGGCCCGTCACAACAATAACATGCTAATGGACGGACAGATAAAACTCCGCGAAAAAGTCGGTTACGGACTCGGCGATGCGGCATCCTCGATGTTCTGGAAGCTTTTCGGCTCCTACCTGCTCTTTTTCTACACCGATATTTTCGGGCTTCCGGCAGCCGCTGTGGGCACGATGTTCCTCATCACCCGCTTCTGGGATTCGTTCGTCGACCCCGTCGTGGGGATCATGGCCGACCGCACGCAGAGCCGCCGCGGGAAGTTCCGGCCTTACCTGCTGTGGTTCGCCGTGCCCTTCGGCGTGGCGGGCGTACTGACCTTCACCACTCCGGGCTTCGGAATGACCGGGAAACTGGTCTACGCCTACATCACCTACGGGCTTATGATGATGATCTACTCGTTCATCAATGTCCCCTACGCATCGCTGCTTGGCGTCATCTCCGACAATCCCCGCTCCCGCACGGAACTCTCTTCCTACCGCATGCTCTTCGCGTTCGGCGGCAGCATCCTGGCGCTGCTGACCATCGAGCCGCTGGTGGGATGGTTCAGCCGCGGCAGCGACCCGCAAACGGGTTGGCAGGCGGCGACGACCGTGCTGGCAGCTGTGGCAATCGTATTTTTCTTCTGCACGTACAGTTGGACGCGCGAACGCGTGCAACCCGTACACACGGAGCGACACCCGCTGCGCGAAGACCTCAAAGACCTGCTGCGCAACCGCCCGTGGTGGATACTGCTCGGCGCAGGGATCGCGGCGCTGATTTTCAATTCGCTCCGCGACGGGGCGGCGGTCTACTACTTCAAATATTACGTGCAGGCCGAAACTGCCGCAGACACAGGCGTCACCTTGTCACTCACCACAATCTTCCTCGTACTGGGACAGGCAGCCAACATTGCGGGCATCCTGCTCGTAACTCCGGTTTCCAACCGCATCGGCAAAAAGAACACCTATTTCGGGGCGATGGCTGCAGCGACGGTATTGAGCGCGGCCTTCTGGCTGCCGGGGGCGCATGACGTATGGGCCATGATGCTTTTGCAGGTGCTTATCAGCATGTGTGCCGGCAGTATATTCCCGCTGCTGTGGTCGATGTATGCCGACATTGCGGATTACTCGGAAATGAGGACGGGACGGCGTGCCACGGGACTGATTTTCTCGTCGTCATCGATGTCACAGAAATTCGGGTGGACGCTCGGCGGCGCCCTCACAGGCTGGCTGCTCGGCCATTACGGGTTCGAGGCAAATGCCGTACAGGGAGCTGCAGTGCAGAACGGTATCCGGGCGATGATGAGCCTGCTGCCGGCCGCGGGAACAATTCTTTCCGTCGTGTTCATCTTCTGCTACCCGCTAGGTGAAAAACAGGTTGCAGAAATCGGACGCCGGCTCAATGCGCTACGCGCCGGGGCTGTACGACAAGACCGGGAGGCGTAAGGCCCCGGCCGCGGGACGCGCTGGCCCGCTGCCTGCATTTGCCTTCTCACCTAATTTGAAGTACTTTTGATTCCCAAAGCCGGCATACGCGCTCTTTACCGCCAGACAAGTACCACAGACAAGTGAATTTAAGTCATGACAAATCTTCACACCGGCATAATTTTTAGTTTTACCATCGTCAGACAGACGCCTGTGAAACCGAAAAATGCATTCGACCAATACGTCAGCGCAGCTGTCCGCAAAAAGCGGACGGCCCGTGGCGCTACACCGTACGCAACGGCAAGAAGATCGGCGAGCACAACGGCGCGCATTTCTACACCATCGGCCAGCGCAAGGAGCTGGGCATCGGCGGCCGCCGGGAGTCGCTCTTCATCCTTGCGACCGACACCGCGCAGAACGTCATCTACGTCGGCGAGGGCGACGCCCATCCCGGTTTGTGGCGCCCGGCGCTGCATATCGCCCCCGGCGAAATCCATTGGGTCAATCCCGCACGCACCCTCTCACCCGGACAGAGCGCCCGCTTCAGCGTCCGCATCCGCTACCGCCAACCCCTTCAGGACGCAACGCTCTTCGTGCGCGACGAGGGCGCCTACATCCTCTTCGACCAACCCCAGCGGGGCATCACGCCCGGACAGTTCGCCGCATGGTACGACGGCGACGAGCTCATCGGCTCAGGAGTCATCTCGGAGTAGTTTTTCGCGCCCCCTCCCCGGAGAGCGGTTTGAACGGAAGATTGCAACCGCCCGGCGGAATCTCCCGCCGGCAGGAACCCGCAAAAAAGAATGCGAAAAGCAAAGCTTTTCGCATTCCTGTATCATATACCCGACACCCGCCTGAAACAATCCGGACAAGGGCGCGACGTGAGTTCGAACTCAAGTACGCCGCCCTGCACGATTTGCTCGTGCGTGATGAAAGGCCGGGCGAGCAGCTCGCCGTTCAACCGCGCCGAGCGGATATACTTGTTCACTTTCGATGCACCCGGAGATTTGATGACGAAGCTGCGGTCACCGGGCAACGCGATTTCGACCTGCTCGAAGATCGGAGAACTCAAGGCATATTCGCCCGAAGCCGGATTGACCGGATAGAAGCCCATCGCGGCAAAGACATACCACGCCGTGAGCGCCCCGCCGTCCTCGTCGCCGCTCAATCCCGTGGGACGGTCATCGAACCAGAGGTCGGCAATCTGCCGCACACGGTGCTGGGTCTTCCATGCCGCCCCCGCGTAATTATAGAGCCACGGAACATGGAAGGCGGGTTCGTTACCGGCAGGCATCAGTCCCTGCAACCCCGTGGCGTCGGGCATCCGCCCCATGAATTTCCACTTGTCGATTTCCGGCCCCCGGTTGTAGGCCTCGTCGATCCGGCGGACGAAAGCGTCGTCGCCCCCCATCAGGGCGATCAGCCGCGGGATGTCATGCTGCACATGGAACGCATGGACGCAGGCGTTCACCTCCGCGAAATAACTCCGGGCGCCGTAACCGTCGCACAACTGCGGATCGAAAGGCTCTACCCATTCGCCCCGCTCGTTCTTCGGGGCGAAATAGCCGATGGCGGGATTCCAGAGGTTCAGGTAATAGTGCGAACGGCGCATGAACAGTTCATAATCGTCCGCACGCCCCAGATAGCGGGCGATCTGCGCCAGACACCAGTCGTCGTAACTGTGTTCGAGCGTCACGGAAACGGCCTGTCGCTTTTCCCATCCGTCGTCAATATAGGGATACTTTTCGGGCTCACCGGGCGCCAGGGCCGGGAAATAGCCGTGCTCCGCATAGAACCGGTCGGGTTCGCGCGCGGCACCGGCACGCCAGGGAATCATCGTCCCTTCCAGCGCATTCCTGCGCAGCCCTTCATAGAGTTTTTCCACATCGAAATCGGTGATTCCCTTGCGGATAGCCTCGGCGGCAAACGATGCCACGTGGTTGCCGATCATCGGTTCGCCGTGCCAGTCGGGGTTCGCCCCTTCGAACCAGTCCCCGCCCCATTCGGTGAGTTCGGGGAACGAGGGCACCCAGCCCCACTGCTCGTACATCCGGACATACGACTGCAACTCGTCGGCCTTGCGCCCAGGGTCGAGCAGCATCCCCAGCGCATGCAGGTTGCGGTAGGTGTCCCACATCCAATCGTCGTTGTAGAAAGGCCGTGCATCCTCGTGCACCCGGCGGTCGAAACCGCTGTAATAGCGTCCGCCTTCCGACTGGTCGACCATGCGTTCGAAGGTTCGGTACAACGAAGTGTAGAATATCCGGCGCTCCCTGTCGGTACCGCCTTTCACACGAATACGCCCCAGCGCCTCCTCCCAGACGGCGCGGCTCCGCTCCTTCACCGCATCGAAAGCAAGCCCCCCGGTTTCGGCTTCGAGATTGGCACGCGCCTGCTCCACATCGATATAGGAGATTCCCACCCGGAAACAGACCTTGCCGAAACCGGCCGGGGCGGAGAGCCATGCGCCGATACCGCTCCCCGACGCCGAACACTCCCCGGAAAGCGCCGTTCCGTCGTACGTCCCGGAACTCACGAAAGGCCGGTCGGCGACCGCATAGAAATACTGCCGGGCGTAATCGACCGATTCCCAGCCCGAAACGACCCGGTTGCCATCCACCGCGACCTCGCCTTCGGAGCCGACGCGGAAAAGCACGTTCGCCTGCCGTCCCGCATCCGTAAAGTCAAATTCATAGAGGGCAGCCCTTTCCGTCGTCGTCCATTCGGCCCACACCGCAGGCTCTTCGAGCCAGACCCGGTGCGACCAGGGATGCAGTTCTTCCAAATCGTGGTCGTACCACGAAGAGGAGCGCTCCGGATCGAACGACACTTCGCCCGCCGCGGGCATGACCGAGCCCACTACCCCGCTGCGGTAGCGGGGCATATTGAGGGCTATGCCGTAGATCCGGTCGGAGAAATAGCGGTCGTTGAGTCCGGGTTCGGTCACCGGGAAGACTCGCACCATCGAGTGCGGTCGGTGCACCTGCGGGGTAACGGTCGTCAGCAGGGGTGCCACACCGCCGATATTGGGATCGACCCAACGGCCTACGCCCTGATCGCGGCAGGCCGAAAGACAGGCTGCGGAGGCCGCCGAAAGGACAAACAGTAAAATTCGGGATTTCAGCATCATTCTATGTTTTGATTTTGTTTTGAAAATACGTAAAAAATCGGTTTGGAACGGCGAAGTTCCGGGTAAAAATCCTTATATTTGTTTAGTCAGCCATATACCATGAAGTACATTCTGAAGGAGATCACCCCGCTGGGGAAAAACGACCTGTTCATCGCCAACTACTGGCCCGACAACCAAATGGATTTTCCGCTCCATTTCCACGAGGACTACGAGTTGAACCTTACGCTCAACGTCCGCGGGAAACGCATTTTGGGTAATCTGGTCGAGGATTTCACCGAAAAAGACTTGGTCATCACCACCCCCAACGTACTCCACTGCTACAAGCGCGACGACGCCTTTCTGAACACCCGCTGCGAGGTCGTCGTCATACAGTTCCCCAAGGAGCTCCCCTCGTGGGGCATCTTCGACACCGACCAGCTGCGGGACATCCGCAACATGCTTTGCCAACCGGCTCCGGGACTCAAGTTCTCGGAAGAAACCGCCGAGGCGGTACGCGAACGGCTCCTGCGCCTGCCCACGGTCGAGGGGTTCGAGGGCGTACAGCTCTTTCTGGACATTCTTCACGAACTGGCCTGCGCCGACCGCACGCAAGTCGAACTGATCGGTGTCCAAAGCAGCGACAGCTCCTTCCCGCACAGCCGCCGCATCAACCGGATCGTACAGTTCGTCGAGAAAAACTACAACCGTAAAATCTCGCTGGAAGATGTCGGGGAGCAGGTCGGCATGTCCGCATCGTCGGTAAGCCGCTTCTTTAAGAAACGCACCCGCCACAATTTCTGGGACTACCTCAACGGATTCCGCATCGACCGTGCGGCGCAGATGATGATCGAAACCGAGCACACCATTTCGGAGATAAGCTACGCATGCGGATTCAACAACATCTCCAATTTCAACCGTGTGTTCCGGGAGCGAATCGGCACGACACCGAGCGACTACCGGAACAAATTCAAGGAGTCGATCATCCCCGACCGCTGACACCACAGGCCTCTGCGGCCGGAACCGGCCGTGCACCGCAGGGCGCAGCCCCGGCACACAGCCGTCCCCGGTCAGGGCATACGGTTTAATCTCCGTTCCAAAGCTCCCTCACGGTTTCTTCGATATCCATCCCGTAAGGCACCTTGTCGCTTTTGGCGACGGCGCGGCCCAGAAATACCTGTCTCTTATACACATCTGACGCT
>ENA-OZGX01001021-OZGX01001021.1-human-gut-metagenome-genome-assembly--contig:-NODE-1021-length-11709-cov-4.527458_pt1 | contig 11709 bp, 8 predicted proteins | sample MGYA00244040_ERZ653674 | MGnify/ENA primary metagenome ERZ653674 (study PRJEB26926, sample SAMN06165232) | human gut metagenome | biome: ENVO:00009003; feature: ENVO:2100002; material: ENVO:00002003... | reverse complement strand
TGCCAGTGGCAGATGAAGCGAGGCGGAAGCCCAGTGAGCAAGGGAGCGCCAGGAATGCCCCACGGGCCGACGCAGCGCGACCATTGCAAACTGCGCTGCGGCCCCGAACCCACAGAGGTTTTTTGACAGTCTGGCGTCTGCAACCCATGGGTTGCAGACGTTTTGCATGGCTGGCAATAAATAAAATAAGGAAGGAGTTGCCTTTTCCAGGCAAAAAACCTGTTATTACCACGCAGGCCATTGGCGGGATTGCACATACTACTCCATAGCGAGTTTCAAGATACACGGAGGGTATGGGCATGGAAGATATTTGGGTATGGCTTGTGATGCAGGTGGTGTTGGTGGTCACCATATATTTGCTGGCTAAGCGGGCAAGGACCAGTGGCCCCCAGGAGGCAAAAAGGACAAGGCACACCCGGGAGGAGTGCCGGGAGATGCGGGAACTGAAGCAGATGCGGGCCCGCTCTTTGAGTATGCCCCTATCCGAGCGAGCTAGGCCGGCCCAGATGGACGATATCATTGGCCAGCGGGATGGGATACGTGCGCTACGGGCAGCCCTTTGCGGGCCAAATCCCCAGCATGTGCTCATCTATGGCCCGCCAGGCTGTGGGAAAACCTGTGCGGCCCGCCTGGTGCTGGATGAGGCCAAGCGCTGTCCGGATTCCCCTTTCGACGGGGATTCCAAGTTTGTAGAGGTGGATGCTACCTGCGTCCGCTTTGACGAGCGTTCCATTGCGGATCCCCTGTTGGGCTCCGTACATGATCCCATTTACCAAGGCGCGGGAGCGTTGGGGGCCCAGGGCATTCCTCAGCCTAAGCCGGGAGCGGTGAGCCGGGCCCATTGCGGGGTGCTATTTTTGGACGAGATCGGCGAGCTGCATCCCGTACAGATGAATAAACTTTTAAAAGTGTTGGAGGACCGAAAGGTATTCTTTGAAAGCGCCTATTACTCCGGGGACAATGCCAGCATTCCCCGTTATATCCACGATATTTTTCAAAATGGTATGCCGGCGGATTTTCGCCTGGTGGGCGCCACCACCCGCCGGCCGGAAGAACTGCCCCCAGCCCTGCGTTCCCGGTGCGTGGAACTGTATTTTAAGCCGCTGAGCGACCATAGCCTATGCAAGATCGCGCTGGGTGCGGCTGCCCGGCTGGGCTATGGCCTGGAACAGGATACGGCTATGTTGTTGGCCAGCTATTGCGCCTCCGGCCGGGACGCGGTAAACATGGTGCAGCTGGCGGCTGGGGCCGCCTATGGGGAAGGCCGGCGGCAAATTACCGATGGGGATGTGCGCTGGGTAACGCAGATTAGCAATTGCCAGCGGCACATTCAGCCCAAGCTTCCTGAAACCCCAAAGGCAGGGGTTTCCATCGGCTTGGCAGTGGGTAATGGGGGCATGGGGGTGGCCATCGAGATCGAATGCTTAGTGGAGCCTGCCCGCAGTAAGGGGGCGGGCACGCTGGAGGTAGGCGGCGCGGTGGAATATGAGGAGCTGGAGCTCCAGGGCCGTAGGCTAGGGCGGAAGGGGACGGCAAGGACCTCGGCGGAAAACGTCTTGGGGGCGTTTCAAAAAAACTTGGGGTGGGATGCCAACGCCTACGATGTACGCTTCAATATACCCGGCGGCCTGCCCATGGACGGGCCAAGCGCAGGCATTGCCTTGGCGGTGGCGCTGATGGGAGCCATTAGCGGCAAAGCACCTATACCTAAATTGGCTCTCACTGGGGAAATCACCGTGCAGGGGGAGGTGCGTCCGGTGGGCGGCGTTGCGGAAAAGCTGGACGCAGCCATCCAGGCAGGGGCCCATACCGTGCTAATCCCCAAGGCCAACTGGGAGGAAGCCTATGCCAGCCTGCCTTGCGACGTGATCCCGGTAGAGGACATCGCCCAAACCCTGCGGCTTGCCTTTGATATCCCCTATGAGCTTCCGGTGTCTGAAGGGGTGATTCCCCTGTTGTATACCACTGCGTAACCATGACCGAACACAGGCTCCTTTCCAACGTACTGTCTGGGATTGCTGGCCCGGCGTTGCGGTTTCATGGGGTCTGCGGGGAAAACTGCGCGTCCACTCCCCTTTCCTTAAGGTTGGGCTTGTGAACATATCATGGCAATTTTTGCTGGCCAGCCGGCAAATATGCTATACTAAAGGGCATGAATAAAACAAACGCCTGTACCTATGCCCAACAATGGAAAAGAGTGCCCTGGCTGCTGCTAATTCCCCTGGGTCTGCTGCTGCCTGGGCTAGCTGCCCGTTATCCCTGGGCGGTAGAAGCCTATGCCCGGCATATATATCCCTGGATTAGCGGTGCCCTGGGCGCTATAAGCGGGGTGTTCCCTTTTTCCGTGGCGGAATTCCTTCTATATGGATTGATTCTAGGGGCAGGGGGGTGGCTGCTGGTCTCTTTACTTTTGACCATCCTGAAAAAACGCCCCCTGGTCAAGTTGCTGCGTTTGGCGTTAACCTTGTCTATCCTTGGGGGCGTTCTTATCAACGTTTTTTATCTAGTATGGGGTTTCAATTATGCAAGACCCACCTTGTATCAGCTGCTGGATCTACCTGTACAGGAGCGGCCGGTGGAAGAATTGGAAAAACTCTGCCGGGAACTGGCTACAGAGGCTGCCTCGCTAAGGAAGCAGGTTGCGCAGGATCAGGCGGGGGTATTCTGCCTGCCGGAAGGGTGGATGAAGAGCTTTGCTAAGCTCCCGGCTGCCTATGAGGCCCTAGGGGCGGAGCTCCCCCTTTTCTCGCAGCCGGCAAAGCGGCCAAAGGGAGTATTGTTTTCCCAGGGGATGAGTTGGGCAGGGATTGCCGGCATTTACATCCCTTTCACCGCGGAGGCCAACGTCAACGTCCATCAGCCGCCCCTGCTACTCTTGTCCAGCGGCGCCCATGAGATGGCCCATTACTTGGGCTTTGCCCGGGAGGACGAGGCCAACTTTATCGCCTATCTGGCCTGCATGCATTCTCAGGATCCGGCTATCGTCTATTCCGGCGTGATGCTGGCCCTGATCCATTGCGCCAACCAACTCTACCTGGCGGATCCCACCGCCTACCAGGCGGTATGGGAGGACTGCTATACACCGGGCATGATTCGGGACCTGCAACAGTACAATGCCTACTGGGATAGCTACGAGGGACAGGTGGAGGCCGTGGTGGATCAGATCAACGACAGCTATCTTAAACACAACCAGCAGGAAAGCGGCGTGCAAAGCTACGGCATGGTGGTGGATCTTCTGCTGGCCTGGCGGCAGAGCGGATGATCTCGGCCCGCTCCAGCGTTTCCGGGGCAGCGCCTTTCATCAAAGGGAAAGGGCGTAGCCATTTTCCTTATCCAAAAACGCGGCAAAAGGGACGGTGGCATAAGAAAATCCATACTGAGACGTATCTGGCTATTCCAAAACGATTTTAAGCGGGATTCGCCCAAAGGCCAGGCTTTAGGCCGGATTTCGTCAAAAAAAGGAAGAGTTTCCCGGAAAATCAAGGGATTCTTTAGTATAGCTTTTTTTGCGGGTATAACCATTGCCAGGTTGGACATACTTCCCAATGATAGATAACTTTGGGGAGGTATACCATATATGTTTTCCAATCGATTGATGGGAACGCTGGGGGGCGGAATGGCGGTGGATCTGGGGACTGTGAATACCCTGGTGGCCATCCGCGGGCAGGGGATCGTGCTGCGGGAGCCCACGGTGGTGACTGTGCGTGCCGGAAACAAGCAGGAGGTGCTCTCCGTAGGAAAGGAGGCCATTCAGCTGCTGGGTCGGACTCCGGGCAGCGTAAACGTATGCTATCCCATGCGGGAGGGGGTCATCTGCGACGGCCCCTTGTGCGAAGCCATGCTCAAGCATTATATCCGTCGGGCTTGGGGCCGAAAGATCGGGCCCCTGGGCGTGCGTTTGATGCTTTGTTTGCCGCTGTGCATAACAGATATTGAGCGGCGGGCCATCGTGGACGCGGCCAAGGCTGCTGGCGCTCGGGAGGTGCTGCTGATGGAGGAACCGGTGGCGGCTGCCTTGGGGGCTGGCATCTCCCCCGCAGATCCTATGGGAAACATGGTGGTGGATATTGGAGGCGGCACAACAGATGCAGCGGTATTAGCCCTGGGGGGCATTGCTGCACATCGGAGCATACGGGTGGGAGGCACCCACATAGATGAGGCCATTGTGGCCTATATCCGAGAGGAATACGGGCTGACCATCGGCAGCCGCACGGCGGAGCAGTTAAAGCTGGCCTTGGGCAGGGCCCAGGTAGGTGGGGTGGAACACTGCGAGGTGCGGGGAAGGAGCCTAAAAACCGGCTTGCCTGCTTCCGTGGTGGTAGGGCAGCGGGAGATCGGCCATGCCATTGTGGAACCCCTGCGCAAGATTGCCCAAGCGGTGCGAGAGACGCTGTCGGAGACTCCACCGGAGTTAGCGGGAGATATTCTGGAACGAGGGCTTATTTTAACCGGAGGCGGCGCCTTGCTTTCCGGCATGGGGGCCATGCTGGCCAGGGATACGGGCCTGCCTGTACGGGTGGCGGAGGATCCCTTGGACTGCGTGGTGCTAGGAGCTCTGCGGGGACTGGATTTGCGAGATGATGTGCCTGAAGGTCTTTATTCAGATATGACCGTAGAAGCATGAGGAAAAGGGTATATCCTTTAAACATTATGTGACTTATGGCCATGCGGCCTTGCGCTGCATGGCCATAAACCGTATAATAAATTAAAGTAAGGGGGGCCGGCTCTAAGAACGGACATGTTGCTGAGGGCTGTTTTCGCTCCTTTTATTCTGGAATGGGACGGGAGACAGAATGCGCGATCTGTTTAAAAACAAGCTTTTCATATTCCTGGTGATTGCCTTAGTGATCCTGGGCGGCCTTGCCGCCTTTACGGCCGGAAATCGGGCGGCGGTTACCTGGGTAGAGGATGCGATCAATACGGTAGCCCAGCCCATTCAGCGGTTTTCTGTGCGGGCCTCCAACGGGATTATTGAATTTTTTGAGCGGGTATTCAAGACTTCCGATGTGGATCGGGAAAATGAACAGCTTAAAGTGCGCATAGCCCAATATGAGATTATGGAAAATGAGCTGGACAACCTGCGCCAGGAGAATCAGCGGCTTAAAGAATTATTGAATTACGCGGATACGGTGGAGGATTATCAGCGGGTTACTGCCCCGGTGATCGGTCGCAGCCAGGGAATCTGGTTTAACCAGTTTACCGTGGGAGCTGGCCGTAACCAAGGGGTAGAGGAGGATATGGCTGTCATCAACGGGGCCGGCCTGGTGGGTCGGGTGACCAGCGTGAGCGCTAACAGCTGTAAGGTGACTGCCATTATCGATTCCACGTCGGATGTAAGCGTGATCGTAGAACGTACGCGGGATTATGGCTTTGTGCGGGGTCTGCTGGAAGCGGGCGGCGGCGACGATACTATGGAGCTATACTTCTTGCCCATGGGAAACGACTTGGTTCCCGGGGATGTGCTGGTAACCAGTGGAGCAGATGGGATATTTCCCAGGGGCCTTTCGGTAGGATCCGTTCTCGAGGTATCCAGATCCAGCGAGAATGCGGAGGATCGGGATGCATTGGTTAGCCCGACGGTAGACTTTTTACGCCTGGAGGAAGTTGTGATCCTGACCCATGGGCCGCAAGAGGAGGAGGCGGAGTAAGTTGTATCGAATTTCAGTGGCAGTTTCCATGATGATTGCCATGTATCTGGATAGCTTTTTATTCGCCCGGTTGCATATCTTTGGGATCCGGCCAGATTGTCTTTTGGCATTGCTGGTATCCCTGGGAGTCCTATTGGGACAGGGAGAAGGCCTGGTTTTGGGCCTTGGGGCAGGACTGCTGACCGATGTGCTCTTTGGAAGGGCTATCGGGCTAGGCGCCATTGCTTATATGCTGGCAGGTGTTGCAGGCGGGTTTTTCTATAAGAAATTCTATGCGGACAACATCGTGATACCGGCTGCCACCGCCGCCGTCTGCGCCCTGGGAAAAGAACATGTGATGGCTCTGTCGGTACGGATGCTGGGGGGTACGTTCAGCTATTTTGAAATGCTTTTTACCTATATCCTACCTTGCACACTGGCCACGGGCCTGTTTTGCGCATTGACCCACCTGCTGATGAAGCCTACCTTGCAGCGGCAGATCCGAAAACACTATGAGCGTCATGCGGGAGGAGGCATCCGATGAAATATGGTTCGAAAAGCCGGTATTTTATACTGGGATTAATCCTGCTCCTACTGATGGCCGCCCTCATCTATCAGCTGAGCAACGTGACCTTGGCTGCCGGCGCGGAATACGCACAGCAGGCGGCCAGCAAGGCCACCTCCACCATCGACGTGGAGGGTACCCGGGGTCGCATTCTAGACCGGAACGGCGTGGTGCTAGCTTATAGCAAGGATAGCTATAACGTGGAGTTCCTGCGGGACGGAGACAACCGGACGGATTATGACAGCGCCATTTATACCGAAGCCTTGATGAAAGCGATTGACATCATTGAGGCAAGCGGTGGCACCACCATCGACACCTCCTACATCCGCCAGGATCCGGATACCGGGGAATTGTACTATGAATGGGGGGTTAGCAGCAAGGCAAACCAGGTGGCCCGTTACAAGAATTTTTGCGAGGCCATGGGCTTCTCCATTGAGTTTGACGACAATATTAAAGATAAGGCCCTGTGGGATACCTCCGAATGGCCAACCGCCGAGGAAAGCTACAACAAGCTGCGGGCCCTGTGGTTTATCCCGGAGGAGCTGACCTTTGAGGAAGCCAATAAGATCATCTCCATCCGCCAGGAGGTAAATCTGAACAACTACCGGGCCTATGAACCCATCACCATCGCCTATGACGTGAGCATGGATGTGGTGGCCCAGATCAAGCTTCGGTCGGACGAGCTACCCGGCTTGCAGGTATCCCAGTCCACCACCCGTATCTATCCCCGGGGTACCACTGCGGCCCACATCCTGGGCTATCTTGGAAAGCCCTCCCAGGAGCAGCTGGAGACCCTGGAGGACCTGGGGTATTCGGCTGACGATTATATTGGGGTATCCGGCGTAGAGAGCACCATGGAAAGCTATCTTACCGCCTCCACCAGCGCGCGTAAGGGCAGCAAGACCGTGGAGATCAACAAAAACCTGAGCACCGTGCGGGAGCTGGACTATGAGAGCCCCTCTGACGGGGACGACGTGATGCTCACCATTGACGTAAACCTGCAGATGGCGGTGGAGCAGGCGCTGGAGGAGCTGATCGAGGAGATTGCGGCCAACGAGGAGCAGCGGCTCCAGCCCGGCACGGATTCCTATGAGAAATATGCAAAACTGGCGCCGGATAACGACGTTTCTAAGATCAACACGGCGAAAACCGGCGCGGCGGTGGTGATGGATGTGCAGACCGGGGACGTGTTGGCCATGGCCAGCTATCCTACCTTTGACCCAAACTGGTTTACCGGCGGCCTTTCTACCGAGCAATCCAAAGCCCTCTTTGGGGACGATGAGGACCCCGAAAATGAGGCGGGCATCACCACCCCCACCCTGAACAAGGCCATTTCTACTCGCTTGGCGCCGGGCAGTATTTTTAAGATGGTCACAGGCATCCCAGGGGTTGCGGAAGGCGTATTGGACATGAACGAGGAGATCAGCTGCGAATACGAATATGTCATCGTAAATGAGGACGGCACCCGCATCGAACAGAACGCCCCCCGGTGCCATGTGGATAATTTATCCCAGGCCCACGCCAAGCACGCGAACCAGACCCTGGTGGACGCCATACGAAATTCCTGCAACTATTACTTCTGCGAGGTGGCATACCGGCTGGGTATTGAGCGGCTTTACGATTGGGCGGAGGCCTTTGGCCTTACCTCCCCCACCAACATCGAACTTACCGGAGAGGCCACAGGTATCGTAGGCAAGCAGGATGTATTGTTTGATAACACCCTGCTCAATGAGGAAGGTCTGGTGGAGGTCTATGGGCAAAAGACCAGCTTGCCCGGCTTGATCTATCGAAAGTTAAAGGAAAAGCTGACGGAGTTTGTGGAGCTAAGGCACATGGAGGTGGAGGATGAAGCCATCGATCGGTGCGCCCGGCGGCTGATGGAGCTCCAGGACGGCAGCGTGGAAGGCAAGGGTGACCAGATCCGCCAAATTATCAGCGATGAGATCGGTATCCCGGTGGGTATCACCATCGAGCGGCAGGATTGGACCAACGCCATTTCCTCCCTGCTTACGGAGCTGCAATGGAAAGCCACCCAAACTATCCGTACCGGATTTGGACAGGGCGTTACCCTGGTGACCCCCATCGCCGTTGCCCGTTATGCCAGCGCCATTGCCAACAAAGGTACCGTGTATGACGCTCATATCGTGGACCGTGTCTTGGATAGCGAGGGGAACCTGGTGGAGGAGATCGAGCCCACGGTATTCAATCAGATCGACCTGCCGGACGAGGTGTGGGACGCGGTATATGAAGGCATGAAGGGCGTGGTATCCCCGGAGGACGGCGGTACAGCAGCTAATTACTTTTCCACGGACTTCCGGGAAAAATATCTAAGCGATACCTCGGAAAAGCGGCTGGCGGGTAAAACGGGCACAGCCCAGGTTACTACCGTGAACCAGATCGATATTGAAAATACCTCCTGGTTTGTTACGTTTGCCCCCCTAGATGACCCGGAGATCGTGGTGGTGGTGTGCGTGCCCTATGGGCTGTCGGGCTCTTCCAGCGCACCGGCCGTCGAGGATATTTTCACCTACTACTTTGGCAGACAGGAATCCGCAACCCCGGAAAACCTAGTGGATATAAACGCCATCGTTCCGTAAAAAATATAAGCCAATGGCATGGGTAGCAAGCCGCTTCCATGCCATCTTTTATTCACTGGAAATACACTTTCCTTAGGAACGGGAATGGAGTATAATAAGAAAATGCAGATCGGGCTGCCTTGTGCAAATGACTTGCCGGCAGGGAATAGCCGCCCTAAAAGCCTACCTGGGTATAGGCGGAACGCACCGGTGTGCAACCTAATTGAATGTTTTAGGAGGTATTTATGGTCAATCCTGATCGGGTCGCGTTTACCATCTTTGGAAAAGATATATACTGGTATGGCGTGTTGATGGCCATCGGCATTTTAATTGCCATCTGGTTGGGTACCAAGGAGGAGCGGCGCAAAAACCTGCCCAAGGACACCATCTTGGATTGCTGCCTGTACATGATCCCCCTGGGGGTGATTTGCGCCCGGCTATATTATGTAATCTTTGAGTGGAAGTATTATAGCCAGCACCTTGTGGAGGTCTTTTACGTATGGGAAGGCGGTCTGGCCTTTTACGGTGCCCTTCTGGGGGGCCTTCTGGGCCTTTGGCTGGCTAGCCGGCATAAGAAAATGCGGCTGCTTAAGCTCATGGATTGTATCGCGCCGGGGGTGGTTTTGGCCCAGGCAATTGGCCGTTGGGGTAATTTTTTCAACCAGGAAGCCTTCGGCCTGCCGGTGAACAATGGGGCCCTTTATTGGTTCCCCCTATGCGTGCGTATTGACGGCGTGCATTATTTTAATGGGGAGATTTGTTCCAACCCGTATCATCTGGCTACCTTTTTCTATGAATCCGCATGGTGCTTTTTGGTATTTCTGTTCCTATGGAGCTATCGAAAAAAGTTTAAGCACGACGGGGACGCGTTTTTTACCTATGCGTTCCTTTATGGCTTCGAGCGGATGTTCGTGGAAGGCCTACGGGGGGATAGCCTATACCTGATCCAGCCAGGCGAGCTGTTTGCCCAGGGAATTCGGGTGAGCCAGCTTGGCTCCTTTGTGGCAGTGGTTGCCATTGGTATATTTTTTCTGGTACGCCGGGCCAAGGAGAAAAAGCTGGGCCGGCTGATTTGGCCTGCGCCAGAGGTTGCAGGAGCCTCAGCGGAACCAGAAGATCAGCCAGAGCCGGTTCAAGCGGAAGGGGACGTTATGGTAGAGCAGGTGGAAGCCGTGTTCTTTACCCAGGAAGCAGCGCCGGATACAGAAAAGCTGGAGGAAGACGAAACCCAGCCGGATGAAAGTGCAGCACAGGGGGAACCTGTGGAGACAAACGAAGACGAAGCCCAGCAGGAAAAGCAGAACTAAACGGCACAGGCACAATACGGAGCAGCCGCCTCTGAGCGGCGTGGCGGAGGGGAATGTATGCGCAATCTTACCATGATGACGGACTTGTACCAGCTGACTATGATGTACGGCTATTACAAGCATGGCATGAGCCAAAACGAAGCGATATTTGATCTGTTCTTTCGTACAACGCGACCCCATAGCGAATATAGCGTGATGGCAGGGACCCAGTCTGTGATCGAATACATCAACGACTTGCATTTTTCCCAGGAGGACATTGCCTATCTGCGTACCCTCAACCTGTTTGACGAGGACTTCCTGGACATGCTGGGGGAATTGCGCTTTACCGGCGAGATCTATGGCATGGAGGAGGGAACCTTGGTATTCCCCTACGAGCCCTTGCTGCGGGTGCGGGCGCCTATCATGGAGGCCCAGCTGGTGGAGACCGCGCTGCTCACCTTGGTGAACCACCAAACACTCATCGCCACAAAGGCTAGCCGGGTGGTCCATGCGGCCCAGGGAGACGCGGTGCTGGAGTTTGGCCTGCGCCGGGCCCAGGGCCCGGATGCGGGTATCTATGGCGCCCGGGCCGCGGTGGTTGGCGGCTGCGATTCCACCTCCAACGTGTTGGCGGGCCAGTGGTTTGGACTAGGGGTCAAGGGAACCCACGCACACAGTTGGGTGATGAGCTTCCCGGATGAGATCTCCGCTTTTCGGGCCTATGCTGATATTTTCCCTGCCTCCTGTATGCTGCTGGTGGACACTTATGATACTTTAAGAAGCGGCGTGCCCAATGCCATCAAGGTATTCGACGAACTGCGGGCAAAGGGCTATGAGCCTGTGGGCATCCGGCTGGATAGCGGCGATTTGGCATATCTTTCCAAGAAGGCACGGGATATGCTGGACGAAGCCGGATATCCCAAGGCAAAGATTTTTGCCAGCAGCGATTTGGACGAATACGTGATCCGGGATCTGAAGACCCAGGGGGCCAAAATTGATGTTTGGGGAGTAGGAACCCGGCTGATCACCAGCGCGGACTGGCCGGCCTTGGGCGGGGTATACAAGCTCGCAGCCGAGGTGGTGGATGGGACGGTCATCCCCAAGATCAAACTGAGCGAAAATACGGTGAAGCTGACCAACCCTGGCTATAAAAAGGTGGTGCGTTTCTACTCCAACGCCACCGGCAAGGCCATGGCGGACCTGATCATGCTGGACGAGGAAACGGTGGATGAAAGCAAGCCCTTGCGCATCTATCATCCTGAGCAGCCTTATAAGACTACCATATTGCAGGATTTCCATACACGAGAGCTGCTGGTACCCCTATTCATCAATGGGAAACAGGTCTATCAATCCCCGGATGTGCACGCCTTGCGGGATTATAATGCCAAGGAGATGGATTCCTTCTGGGAGGAGTATAAACGTGTATTGAATCCTCAAGCGTACAAAGTGGATATTTCTGATAAGCTGTATGATCTCAAGCAGCGCCTTATTCGGGAAAATGCAAAACGGAACGTTTATGCGTAAAAAGCTTTGCAGGTCTATCCTGCTAACAGGACTCTGTCTGCTGTTGAGCGGGTGCGTGGTGCATACCGGCGCCCAATTGCAGCCGGAAATTACTCTGCCGCCTGCGGCTACCCCGACCCCTGCGGTTACAC
>ENA-OZGX01001020-OZGX01001020.1-human-gut-metagenome-genome-assembly--contig:-NODE-1020-length-11710-cov-18.460746_pt1 | contig 11710 bp, 9 predicted proteins | sample MGYA00244040_ERZ653674 | MGnify/ENA primary metagenome ERZ653674 (study PRJEB26926, sample SAMN06165232) | human gut metagenome | biome: ENVO:00009003; feature: ENVO:2100002; material: ENVO:00002003... | reverse complement strand
TTCAGGCGGAAATCGGCGGCGCTGAACCCGGTTCGTATTATTCCGGTCCGGCATGCCGGAGCGGAATAATACGAACCAGCTTCGGAGCAATCCTTTTCGGCACTTTTGCACAGCCGATGCTTTCCGATTTCCCGCAACGCAACGCTGCAGACAGACGGCGAAAGAATGAAAAAACGCGCCGGAAGGCGCGAACGGGAACTTATCCGCACCGAGGCGCGGAAAGTGTGCGGGAAACTGCGGGATCGCTCCCGTAGAAGACACTCATACGGATGCGAAAATCGCTCCGCACGGACTAAAGCAGGTGCCCCGCTCAGGCGGGGCACCCTTGATTTCAGGTTCAGTTGAACAGATCCTTGAACGCTTTGCCGAACTTGAGCACGGGAGCGTTGCTGGCGCCGATCACGATGGTCTCCTTCGTGATGGGGTTGAAGCCGGTCCTCTCGGGTTTGTGTTTGAGCTCGTAGGTGCCGAAGCTCGCGATGGCGACCTTGTCGCCCGCCTTGAGCGCGTCTGCGATGACGGCGCCGTACGCCTCGACCGCTGCGGTCGCGTCTTTGATGGAGAGGTCAGCCTTGGCTGCAACTGCCTTGATGAAATCGGTTTTGTTCATAATTACCTCCTTGGTTTATCCCGTTCCCCGCGGAAATTCTCCGCCCTGAACGCTTTACACGATGATTATAACCAATATCCGCGGAAAATGCAACAATAAATTTTTATCGAAGCCAATTCACTACTGTTCAGTAGGGTTTTCGCCACATATCCGCCCCGATGTCGGACAACTTGATCCAAGTTAAAACCCGCCCGAGGCTTAAGCGCGGCAATGCACGGGAGAAAACGGCGATAATCCTTGCGGGAGCTTAAGAAAACCCCTGGACAATGGGGACTCTATCAAGACGTTCGTCGTATTCATGCACGCTTCGAATAGGCTGTTCGGCTCGGGGGTGCTCGCGAAAAGTGAGCGTCGTGTTCATAGATGAAAACAAGCTACCGTTCTCTGACATGGGAGTAAGAGACCCCCTCCTCCCCTCCGGGACTCCTCCCCCACTCGGAATAGGCTTGCCGTCTCCCAAAATGCGGGACTTGCTTTTGAACTTTACCAAAAATTTTGGTATTCGCACCCACATAACCAAGCGGATGCCGGTACTTACTGAGCACCCCTCGCGGGGCGAGGAGGGCGACTCGACGCGCACCGAGCCCGTGTCTATTTAATTTCCCGTCCGGCTTGCGAGGTCGCGGGGCGCGCCGCGGCGTTCAAGCGGCGGTTGCACCGCCTGTGAACGCTTGGCTGAGCGGCGCGTAATTCCGTCTCCGAAAAAGTTTTCGTCGGGTTCAAACACGCCTCCGAACGAGTACGCGTCGGTGAGCGGCTTCACTCCGAATGAGTGAGCATCGTGTCAAGCAACGCTCGCTCGGAGTTTTCGTTATTCCATCTTCGAAAAAGAACCGTCGTGCTCAATGACGCTCAACCAAAGATCAAAAAGGGCACCATTTAGATGAAGAACAAGGAAAAGCCCCGTCGGGAGGCGGAGCGTACAATGACGTACGTGAGCATCCACGACGGGGCTTTGACACAGTTATTCGCTGATCTACCCCACGCGAAAAATCAAAGATTTTTCCCGCGGGGACCCCGGGTGCCCTTTTGTAAAAAACCGCGATATTGGGGCGCTCACCTGCTCAACCAAAGATCAAAAAGGGCACCATTTAGATGAGATGCGCGAAAAAGCCCCTTCCACAAAAGGGAGCGTACTAAGTCGTACGTGACCGCATTGCGGAAGGGGCTTTGACAAAGCAGGTCGCTAAATGGTGCCCTTTTTGACTTTGGTTTCGCAATACTCGCAGCGATATATATCATGCGTCGCGTCGCGCAGCGAGAACATCTGTTTGAGATCGGTCTCGACAGCGGTGACGCACTTGGGGTTGCCGCAGCGGTAGGCGCCGAGGTCGGTGAGAGGACGACGGACGGGATCGGGGAATTCGCCGCTTTCGGCGTCGGCGAGGAGCTTCAGAATGAGCGCCATGCGCATGAATTTGCCGTTTTCCACTTGACGGAAATAGCAGGCGCGGGGGTCGTCGTCCACGTCGACGTTGATCTCCTTGACGCGAGGGAGCGGGTGCAGGACGCTCATGTCCGCCTTTGCCGCCTTCATCTTCTCGGCGTTCAGGACATAGCTGTCTTTCAGGCGCTCGTACTCGTTGATGTCGGAGAAACGCTCGCGCTGGATGCGCGTCATATACAGGACGTCGAGCTCCGCGATGCAGTCCTCTATGGTGCGGCACTCCGTCCACTCGGCGGAGCGGGGCTCCAGGATCTCGTAGCGGACGTAGTTGGGGATGGTGAGCTCGGGGGGCGAGATCATCACAAAACGGTTGCCGGGATAACGCGAGAGCGCGTTGATGAGAGAGTGCACCGTGCGCCCGTACTTGAGGTCGCCGCAGATGCCGACGACGAGGTGATCCAACCTGCCGTGACGGTTCTTGATGGTGAGCAGGTCGGCGAGCGTCTGGGTGGGGTGGCAATGCCCGCCGTCCCCCGCGTTGACGACGGGGACGATGCTCCTCTGCGACGCGGCAAGCGCCGCGCCCTCGAGAGGATGGCGCATGGCGATGATGTCCGCATACGCGCCCACCGTGCGGATGGTGTCCATGACGCTCTCCCCTTTTGTGGTGGAGCTTGCTGAAGCGGAAGCGAACCCGAGAGTGCTGCCGCCGAGCTCCAGCATCGCCGCCTCGAAACTCAGCCTCGTCCTGGTGGACGGCTCGAAAAAGAGGGTGGCGATCTTTTTGCCCTCACAGGCGTGCGCATACTTCGCGCGGTGCGTCATGATGTCCTCCGCCGTGGCGATGAGCCCGTCTATCTCGGCGGTGGTGAGATCGGAGATGTCGATGAGATGTCTCAGCTTTTTCATTTCAAAACCCGTGTTTTATCTCTCGTTTTTGAGGTTTCAACCGCGCTTTTGCGCGGAATTCGTTCATTTGTTGATCCAGCTTTCGTCGGACGGATCGTCGCGGAAAGCGAGGATGCCCGTCTTTGCGGCAGCGGGGATGTATCCCTCTTCGACGGCGACGTCGAGCAGCTCGTCCAGGTCGCAGAGACTGACGGCTTTGACCTCCGCCTCCGCGAGGCGCTCCCTTGCCTTCTGCATCCCGTAGGTGAAGATGCTCACCATGCCGATGACGTCGGCGCCCTCTTCGCGGAGCGCGTCCACCACCTCGAGGGAGCTCTTCGCCGTGGAGATGAGATCCTCGACGACGACGACTTTCTGTCCCTTTTCCAGCCTGCCTTCGATGCGGTTCGCCCTGCCGTGATCCTTGGCGCCGGAGCGGACGTATCCCATGGGCAGACCCGTGATGTGCGCCATGATGGCGGCGTGTGCGATGCCCGCCGTCGCGGTGCCCATCAGCACCTCGCACTCCTGGAAGTGCTCTCTCACAAGTTTGACCAGCCCCTCTTCCACCTTGGTGCGCACCTCGGGCGCGGTGAGGGTGAGACGATTGTCGCAATAGATGGGGCTCTTGATGCCGCTCGCCCACGTGAAAGGCTGCTCGGGACGGAGGAACACCGCCCCTATCTTCAGAAGTCCTTCCGCCACGGTTTTTTTGATGTTATTCATATGCACTCCTTATTTTAGAAAGTGAGTTGATCACGCAACGGATCGTCATGCGCAGAAATCTTCTACGCAGCGGCGGTATGCCCGGACGGGATCCTCCGCCGCGGTGACGGGGCGTCCGACGACGATGTAGTCGGAGCCGAGTTCGCGCGCTCTTGCGGGAGTGGTGACTCTCACCTGATCCCCTTTGCTCGCGTCGTCGAAGCGGATGCCGGGAGTGACGGTGAGGAAGCCCTCTCCGCACACCTCGTGCACCTTGCCCGCCTCCAGGGGGGAGCAGACCACGCCGTCCAACCCCGCGGACGCGGCGTTTGCGGCATAGTGCATGACCGTCTCGTCCATGGGACGGTCTATCCAGAGCTCGCGGTGCATGACCTCTTCGCTCGTAGAGGTGAGCTGCGTGACGGCGATGAGCAGAGGTCTGCTGCCGTCCGCGCGGGTGAGACCTTCGAGCGCCGCCTTCATCATCGCTACGCCGCCGCCCGCGTGCAGGTTGCACATGTCCACATCAAGGGCGGAGAGCACCGCCATGCTGCGCCCGACGGTGTTGGGGATGTCGTGCAGCTTGAGGTCGAGGAAGATCTTGTGCCCGCGGCGCTTGATCTCCTTGACGATGTCCGCGCCCGCGGCATAAAACAGCTCCATGCCCACCTTGACGAAGGGCTTGCGCTCCTCCCCCGCGAACTTGTCGAGGAACGCGAGGGTCTCCTCCGCGGAGGGGAAGTCCAATGCGATGATGACGTCCTTTGCCATATGCACCTCTCAGGCGTTTTCCACGCCGATAATTTCCTTCAAAGAATTTATGCCGAGCTCCTCCATGACGAGAGGGAGCTCTTCCACTATGCGTTTGCAGGCGAAAGGATCGACGAGATTCGCCGCGCCCACCTGCACGGCACACGCGCCCGCCATCATCATCTCGATGACGTCGCGGGCGGAGGACACGCCGCCTATGCCCACCACGGGGACGGACACCGCGCGTGCCACGTCGGAGACCATCCTGAGCGCCACGGGGAACACCGCGGGCCCGCTGAACCCACCCGTACGGACGGAGATGACGGGCTTGCGGGTGCGAAGGTCGATGCGCATCCCGACCAACGTGTTGATGAGGGACACCGCGTCCGCGCCGCCGTCGATCACCGCCTTCGCCATGTCCGTTATGGATGTGACGTTGGGGCTGAGTTTGACAATAAGCGGTTTTGTGACCCTCTTTTTGACCTCATAAACCAGGTTTTTTGCAATTTCCGGATCGGTGCCGAACGCCATGCCGCCGCCCTTGACGTTGGGGCAGCTGATGTTGAGCTCCACCGCAAACACCTTGTCGCAGGTGTTGAATGCGGAGGCTGTCCGGACATATTCCTCCACGCTGTGCCCGCCGACATTGGCGATGACCTTGCCGCGGTAGACCTTGTCAAGCCGCGGGATCTCCTCCTCTATGACGGCTTTCACGCCGGGGTTTTGCAGCCCGATGGCGTTGATGAGACCCGCCGTGCACTCCGCGATGCGCGGGAGAGGATTGCCGTATCTCGCCTCTGCCGTCGTCCCTTTAAGGCTCATGGAGCCGAGGATGTCGATGTCGTAATATTCGGCGAATTCCCGTCCGAACCCGAATGTGCCGCTGGCGGGGATGACGGGGTTTTTCATCTCATAACCGAGAAGTTCGACGGAAAGATCCTTCACCATACGACCTCCTCCGCCCCGAACACGGGACCCTCTTTGCACACGCGCGCATAGCCGTGCGTGGTCACTATACTGCACCCCATGCACGCGCCGAAGCCGCAGCCCATCCGGGCTTCCAGACTGACCTGACCGCGCCCGAGAGCGCCCGCCGCGGCGCGCAGCATGACCTGCGGCCCGCAGGCATAAAAGACGTCGTGCGGGATGTCCGCCGCCGCGGAGACCGCGTTGCCTTTCACGCCGAGGCTGCCGTCGTCGGTGGCGACGGTGACATCGCAGTATCTTGCGAATTCTTCCGCGTAATAGACTTCCTCCGCATTCCTGAACCCGAGCACCGCATGCGGTCTTATGCCCGCCGCCGCGAACTCCTTCGCAAGCTTATAGAGAGGCGCGCAACCTATCCCTCCGCCCGCGAGCAGAGGTCTTTCGCCCGTGAGGGCGAACCCGTTGCCAAGCCCGGTGAGCGCGTCGAGCACTTCTCCCGCGGCGAGGGTGCGGAGCTTTTTGGTGCCCTCCCCCACCGTCTTTATGAGCAGAGTGAGCGCGATCTCGTCCGAGTCCGCGACGCTTATCGGGCGGCGCAGGAAGAACCCCGGGACGGAAAGCTCCACGAACTGCCCCGCGCGCATCACGCTCGCGCCCGCGAGTTTTAATTCGAACACCGTCCCGTTGAGGTCGCGGCAGGAGATGACGGAAAGTCTTTCTTGTTTCATCAGCAGATGGTGCTGACCCTGAAGGTCATGTCTTCGAGGACGTCGAGCAACGCTTCGACGGTGTCCTGCGAGGTGAACAGCGTGACGTTGTTCTCCACCGCGGCGCGGCGGATCTCGTAGCCGTCGCGTTTGGTGCTCTCCTCGTTGAGGTCGCGGGTGTTTATGACGTAGGTGACGTGCCCCTTCCTGATGCTGTCGAGGATCTCGTCGCTGCCCTCGCTGATCTTCGCCTTGGAGCGGGCGCGGATGCCGTGCTCGTGCAGGAAGTCCGCCGTGCCCTTGGTCGCCTCGATGTTGAAGCCGAGGTCGTAGAATCTCTTCGCGATGGGCAGGAACGCCTCCTTGTCGCAGTCCGCGATGGTGAGGAACACCGTGCCGTAGTTCTGCATGCTCATGCCCGACGCTTTGAGTGCCTTGTAGAGGGCGCGTTTCATGGACGTATCGTAGCCGATCGCCTCGCCCGTGGACTTCATCTCGGGGGAGAGATAGACCTCCATGCCCTTGATCTTGGAGAAGGAGAAGGCGGGCGCCTTGACATACCACCTGTCCGGTTCCTTCTCGGGATAGACGGTGGTGAAGCCCTGTTCTTTCAGAGAGATGCCGAGCATGACCTTGGTGCCGATGTCCGCAAGGGAATAGCCCGACGCCTTGGAGATGAAGGGCACCGTCCTCGACGAACGGGGGTTGACCTCGATGACATAGACGTCCTCTTTGTCGTCCACGATGAACTGGATGTTGTAAAGCCCGACGATGCCGATGCCCAGACCCAGCCGCACGGTGTAGTCCAGGATCTTCTTTTTCGCCGCCTCGCTCACGCTGAACGTCGGATAGACGGAGATGCTGTCGCCGGAGTGCACGCCCGTGCGCTCGATGTGCTGCATGATGGCGGGACAGAAGACGTCCTTGCCGTCGCACACGGCGTCCACTTCAAGCTCCTTGCCGAGGATGTATTTGTCCACCAGGATGGCGTGCCCCGTCTCGAGCGCCGCCGCGGAACGCAGATATTTGCCGAGTGCCTCGGGAGTTGACGCGATCTGCATCTGTCTGCCACCGAGAACATAGCTTGGGCGCACAAGCACGGGATAACCGATCTTTTTCGCCACTTTAAGCCCGTCTTCGACGGTGAAGACCGCTTCGCCCTTGGGCTGCGGGATGTGAAGGTCGTTCAGGATCTTCTCAAAGCAGTCGCGGTCTTCCGCGTTGCGGATGGCGGCGACGTCCGTGCCTATGATCTTCACCCCGAGCGCGTCCAGCTTGTCGGCAAGATTTATTGCGGTCTGTCCGCCGAGAGAGACCACCACGCCGTCCGGCTTCTCCAGCTCGATGACGTTCATCACGTCCTCGACGGTGAGGGGCTCGAAATAGAGCTTGTCCGAGGTGGTGTAGTCCGTAGAGACGGTCTCCGGGTTGTTGTTGATGATGATCGCCTCATAGCCCGCGTTCCTGATCGTCCAGATGGCGTGCACGGTGGAATAATCGAACTCGATGCCCTGCCCTATCCTGATGGGACCGGAGCCGAGCACGATGATCTTCTTGCGGTCGCTGACCTTGCTCTCCTGCTCCTCCTCGTAGGTGGAGTAGAAATAGGGCACGTAGCTCTCGAACTCGCCCGCGCAGGTGTCGATCATCTTGTAAACGGGCATGATGCCGAGCTCGCGGCGTTTGAGGAAAATCTCCTCCTCGGTGGATCTCCACACTTTGGCGAGATATTTGTCCGAGAACCCGCGGCGCTTGGCTTCCCTGAAGACCGCAACGTCGAAGGGGTTTGCCTTGACCACGGACTCGAACTCCACGATCTCGCGGATCTTTTCGAGGAAGAACATGTCGATCTTGGTGCTGGACGCGATGAGACCGATGTCCCCGCCGCGCTCGAAGAGCTCCGCGATCGCGAACAGCCTGTCGTCCGTGCAGTCCTTGATGTAGTCGTAAAGCTCCTGCCTCGTCCAGGTGTCGAACTTGGGGATCCAGATGTGGATGGCGCCGATCTCGAGAGAGCGCAGCGCTTTGAGCAGACTCTCCTCGAAAGTCCTGCCTATGCTCATCACCTCGCCCGTCGCTTTCATCTGCGTGCCCAGCTTGTTGGACGCGGTCGCGAATTTGTCGAAGGGGAAGCGCGCCACTTTGGTGACGATGTAGTCGAGAGCGGGCTCGAAGGACGCGGGAGTGTTGGCGAGCATGATCTCATTAAGGTGCATCCCGAGAGCCACCTTCGCCGTCACGCGCGCGATGGGATAGCCGCTCGCCTTGGACGCGAGCGCAGAGGAGCGCGACACGCGGGGGTTGACCTCGATGAGGTAATATTTGAAGGAGTGAGGATCGAGCGCGAACTGCACATTGCACCCGCCCTCTATCTTGAGCTCGCGGATGATCTTCAATGCGCTGTTGCGCAGCATCTGCACTTCCTTGTTGGTGAGGGTCTGCGCGGGCGCGACCACGATGCTGTCGCCGGTGTGCACGCCGACGGGGTCGAGGTTCTCCATGCTGCAGATGGCGACCGCGGTGTCGTTGGCGTCGCGCATGACCTCGAACTCTATCTCCTTGAAGCCCTTGACGCTCTTTTCCACCAGCACCTGCCCCACGGGAGAGAGCTGCAAGGCGTTCTTCATGATCTCGCAAAGCTCCTCCTCGTTCTCGGCAAAACCGCCGCCCGTGCCTCCCAGCGTGAACGCCGGACGGAGCACGACGGGATAGCCGATGTTGTGCGCCGCTTCCTTCGCCTCCTCGATGCTGTAAGTGATCTGAGAGGGGATGACGGGCTCGCCGATGCGCATGCACATCTCTTTGAATTTTTCGCGGTCTTCCGCCATTTCGATGCTTTCAAGCGACGTTCCGAGCAGTTTAACATTGCATTCGTCCAAAACGCCGCTGTGCGCGAGCTTCATCGCGAGGTTGAGCCCCGTCTGTCCGCCGAGGGCGGGGACGATGGCGTCCGGGCGCTCGTAGCGGATGATCCTCGCGACATATTCGAGGGTGAGCGGCTCCATATATATCTTGTCCGCCATCATCTTGTCCGTCATGATGGTGGCGGGGTTGGAGTTGGCGAGCACCACTTCGTAGCCCTCTTCCTTCAAGGCTATGCACGCCTGCGTGCCCGCATAGTCGAACTCCGCCGCCTGCCCGATGACGATGGGGCCGGAGCCTATGACCAATACCTTCTTTATATCCGTTCTCTTAGGCATTTTTCTTCCACTCCTCTATGTTAAGAATGAATTTGTCGAAAAGTCTGATGCTGTCGCAGGGTCCGGGCGCGCTCTCGGGATGGAACTGCACCGAGAACACCTTGTTGCGCTTGTCCTCCACGCCCTCCACCGTGTTGTCGAGCAGGTTGACGTGCGTGACCTCGAGCCCCGTGCCCGCGAGGGACTTCTCGTCCACCGCGTAGCTGTGGTTCTGCGCCGTGATCTCGATAAATCCCGTCGTCTTGTCAAGGATGGGATGGTTGCCGCCGCGGTGACCGAATTTCAGCTTGTATGTCTTTGCGCCGTACGCGAGCGCGATGAGCTGATGCCCCATGCACACGCCCATCATGGGCACCTTGCCTTTGAGCGCCTTGACGAGCTCCACCACCTCGGGCACGTTGACGGGGTCACCGGGGCCGTTGCTGAGGAACACTCCGTCCGGCTTCAGCGCCAGCACGTCGTCCGCGCTGATGGTGTGCGGCACCACGATGACGTTGCACCCTTTGTTGTTGAGGTTGCGCACCATCTGGTTCTTGATGCCGCAGTCCACCGCAACGACGTTATAGCGGTGGTTGGGGGTGCGGCTGTACCATCTCTTCTTGCAGCCCGCGCGGTCCACCTGATCGGTGGGATAGGTATACTCTGCGATCCTCTTCATCACCTCTTTGTCCGGCACGCTCTCGTCCGTGAGGCACGCCTTCATGGAGCCCTTGTCGCGGATGGTGCGCACCAGTTTGCGCGTGTCGATGCCCTGGATGCCCGGCACTCCGCTCTCCTCCAACAGCTCCGAGAGCGTCTTGGTGTAGCGGAAGTTGGAGGGCGCGTCGTTGTAGTCGCGCACCACCATCGCTTTGAGCAGCAGGCTCTTGCTCTCGTAGTCCTCGTCCGTGATGCCGTAGTTGCCGATGATGGGATAGGACATCACGAGGATCTGATCGGTGTAGCTGGGGTCGGAGATGATCTCCTGATAGCCCGCCATGGAGGTGTTGAACACGATCTCTCCTATGGCGTCGGACTGCGCTCCGAAACCGTAGCCGACATAGACATCGCCGTTTTCAAGCACGAGTTTTCTTTTCACTCTTTCCATATGATTTCTCCGTTCAGTATCGTCATTGTGTTTTTCGATCTCACTTTCATGCCCTCAAAGGGGGTGCTGCTGCCCTTGGACGCGCTGTCACGCCCTCTCACCGTCCACTCGCGGGAAAGGTCGAAGACGGCAAGATCTGCGGGAGCCCCATCGCGGATGTCTCCGCCCGGCAGCCCGAACCGCGCAAGAGGCGCCGCGGACATCGCCTCGACAAGGCGGTGCAGGGAGATGCGCCCCGTCGCGACAAGCCCCGTGTACAGCACGGGGAAGGCGAATTCCAGCCCGATGACTCCCATGAGACTGCCCGCAAGCCCTCTCGATTTCTCCTCGTCGGAGTGGGGCGCGTGGTCCGTCGCCACCATGTCGACAGTGCCGTCCGCGAGCCCTTCGACGAGCGCCGCTCTGTCCTCCGCCGTGCGGATGGGCGGGTTCATCTTGAACCTGCCGTCCTCTTCGAGGTCGTCTTCGGTGAGGAGAAGATAGTGCGGGGCGGTCTCGCAGGTCACATCGACGCCGCGCGCCTTCGCGCGTCTTATTATCTCCACGCTCTCCTTGGCGGAGACATGGCAGACGTGATAGCTCACGCCCGTCTCTTCCGCGAGAACGACGTCGCGCTCCACCATCTTCCACTCGCTCTCCGAGCATATCCCTTTATGTCCGTGCGTGCGCGCGTACGCGCCGTCGTGGATATATCCGCCGCGGAGCAGGTCGTTCACCTCGCAATGCGCGGCGATGACCTTGCCGCACGCCTTCACGCGGAGCATCGCCTCGCGCATGAGAGCCTCGCTCTGCACTCCCCTGCCGTCGTCGGAAAAGCCGATGACGTGGGGCGCGAGCTCCTCGATGGCGGAGAGTTCCTCCCCCCTCTCGCCTACGGTGAGCGCGGCGTAGGGGTACACCCCCGTCTTTGCGGTGCGGCTTATCGGGTCCTGCTCCTCGCGAAGGTGCGAGAGACTGTCCGGGACGGGACTGAGATTGGGCATCGCAAAGAGCGCCGTATAGCCCGCTCTCGCGCCGCTCTCGCTCCCCGTCGCGATGCTCTCCTTATAAAAAAAACCCGGTTCCCGCAGATGAACGTGTGCGTCTGCAAGACCGGGAAGGATGACTTTGCCGTCGATCTCGTCCTCCGTGACGGAGACGGCGGGAGAGAGAAACACCTTGCCGTCCGACACGGTCACCGTGCCTTTCCTGAACCCCTCTGCGGTATAATATACGGCGTTCTCAAAGACGAGCATCTGCTTCTCCACAAATTTTTTCCATTATACCACACGCGCGCGTGAATGCAAGCGTAATGGAGCAATTTCCCGCATTTTTCTCTCACACCCGCAAGCCGCCCCTTTTGCCGCAAAACACCATGCCCGCGGGAACAAACCGTTGTCTCGGCAAGAGAGAACGATGCCGGACCGGAATAATACGAACCGGGTTCAGCGCCGCCGATTTCCGCCTGAA
>ENA-OZGX01001018-OZGX01001018.1-human-gut-metagenome-genome-assembly--contig:-NODE-1018-length-11723-cov-5.158125_pt1 | contig 11723 bp, 8 predicted proteins | sample MGYA00244040_ERZ653674 | MGnify/ENA primary metagenome ERZ653674 (study PRJEB26926, sample SAMN06165232) | human gut metagenome | biome: ENVO:00009003; feature: ENVO:2100002; material: ENVO:00002003... | reverse complement strand
AGATGTCTTAGGGTCTCGTGGGCTCGGAGATGTGTATAAGAGACAGGTGTTATGGCACGCAGGGCGGGCATGATGCCGGGATGGATCACAAAGGTATCCCAATCCACCTGGGTAAACACCGTATCCAGGTGCATATAGGCCCGTACGCCGGGGATATCCAGCACCAGGATGGTCTCTATCGTAGCGCTGGGATCTGCAAAGATCTGCTGAGCCAGATCCTCGATGGCCTCCGGCATGGTGCGTTCCGAGGCGCCCACCGCCAGTACCTGGGGGGAAAGGTTTAGAATGTCGCCGCCCTCCAGGGAGAAAGGCGCCTGCCTGGAATAATATAGGGGCACCTGGCCCGCAAAATCAGGATGATGCCGAAGGATGAAATCCCCAAACAGGGTCTCCCGGGCCCGGGTCTCGGAGAACATCCGGTGGACGGAAGCGCCGTTGCCGATAGAGGCAAAGGGGTCCCGGGTAAAATACAGGTTGGGGATGGGATCCAGTAGAAACTGGGCTTCCCGGTGTAACAGAGCAGGCAACTGACGGCCAATACCGCCCCCCAAATCTGCAAGCCGCACCCCGGCAATGGTGGTTTGGATCAAAGCTCGGTTATCCGTTAGGCCCGAAAGGTATTGAAAAAGCGCCTCCTCATAGCCCTTTGCCACAGGCCCGCTTTCCTGGATAAAGGTACGGATAAAGGACATGCGAAGATCGGGCCTGTAATCCAGGGCCTCTACCATGAGATCCGTTAGATATTTCACCGTAACGCCATTTTCCCGCAGCAGGGTAGCGAAACAATCATGCTCTTCTTGTGCGCCGGCGAGATAAGGAATATCGTCAAACAGTAGCCGCCCCATGGTGCCCGGTACCAAATGTTCCAGCTCCCGGCCGGGACGATGGAGCAGGACGGTTTTAAGGGGCGCGATTTCGCTAAAAACCTGGATGGGCATATGCAGCCTCCTGATTTACGAATGTTATAAAGGTGCAAGCTTTGGAATAGGGCAAGAGTCCCCACGTCCCATGCCATGCTTGCTTATACCCCAATATTATACCCTGGATGGAATGTTGGAAAAGGCCATCCGGCCGTGTTGCTATGGTATTTTAGGACCGATTTCTAGCCAAAGGGACAGCGGGGTAGCCTGGGAAAATCCGCCTGTGGTTCCGGGAAAAAGCCATTGCATAAAACCCATTAAAATACAATATTAAAATGAATATGTGTCCTATTATATTGTGTGGATATGTCTATATTTGTGCTATAATATAGGGAAAATCCCAGGGAGGAACCTATGCGCGGCACCATACCGGTACAGACCACCAACCGGTCCAATCTGAATATCAGCAAACTGTGTAGCCTGGATCATGAGGTGATACGGGATCCCACTACTCCTCTCATTCACAGCGAAGCCCGGATCTGGCTGATCCATAGTGGCCGGGGTACCCTCGTCTTGCAGGGCAAGGCTTATGCTTTAAGCTCCGGGGACGTGGTATCCATCCTGCCTTGGCAGATCACGGATGTGACCCAAGTGGAGGAGCCTTTGCAGTATTCTTTGCTGATATACGATCTGGATAGCCTGAACCGGTTAATGAAGGCCTTTTATGAATCCAATCTATTGGAAAGAGGCTGGTTGCGCAGCCTGGAAGCCATGCCTGTGCTGCATTGTAATGGGGAGGTAGGAACACCCATCCGGGAAATTTTTACCCGCTTGCACCGGGAATTGGGGTTGGAATCTACCTTGGATACGCCGTGCCAGGCGCCTTATAGCAACATTTTGACTATGAGCAGCCTTGTGAGCCTTTGCGTTTACCTGGAGCGCATCCGCCTCCAGCAAGGCCAGCCTCCCCAGGACCCGGCGGAACTTGCCGGGGATAAGAGCCAAATCCTCCGGTATATGTATGTGCATCTAAGCGAAAAGCTCACCTTGGATATGCTCTCCCGGCTGTTCTATTGCAGCCCCTCCAGCATCAGCGCCTACCTGACCAAGGTCACCGGCCTGTCCTTTTTCGACCTGCTGAACGAGATGCGCATCGGAAAGACGGCTGACTATCTACTATATACGGACCTTACCCTGGAGGAGCTGGCAGAGATCCTGGGCTATGTGGATGCGTCCCATATCTCCAAGGTGTTTTCCGCCCGGGTAGGAATGCGCATCGGCGCATACAGGAAGACTTACCAAAAGGTGGAGGAGATATGCCAGGTGGATAAAGGCCGCATGGCCCATACCATCATACAGACCATTTATCGAGGCTATGCGGCCCCCATGACCGCCCAGGAAACCGCCGATGCTTTTGGCATCAGCGTAAGCCAGCTTAACAAGCTGCTCCTGTGCCAGGTGGAAAAGAATTTTGAAGATTTCCTCAACTACGTGCGTATCAACCGGGCCTGCGAACAACTTCTGCACACCCGTAAACCCATCCATGAGATTAGCTTTGAGGTGGGATACAATAGCACAAAGACATTTAACCGCTTTTTTTTGCGGCAGATGGCCATGACCCCCAGCGCCTTCCGCAGCGGGGTCAAGGCGGAAAAGCAGAAGGAATAAAGGCCAAAATATAAAGAAAAGGCTCCCGAAAGGGGCGACGGTTTCCTATGTCACCGCCCCTAAGGGGAGCCTTTCCGCTTGCCGGAAAAGCCCTTGCAGGCGCCTGGGCCAGCCATGACGAGCAGGTCTGAAAAGGCCTGGCCGCGCCATGAACCCACGGCAAAGCGGCATAAAGCGGCCTTCTTTGCGGCGCCCTTCCCGGGCCGCTCAAGCGGCGTCAGGAGATGGCGGGCGGCTTGGGTTGGCTTTCCAGACGGCGGAAGAGCCGGCGCAGCACTAGCACCGCGGCCACGGACAGGATACATTCCGCGATGAACTGGGCGTAGGCGAGGCCATAGAGGGGGAAGAGCCAATTGAGGATAAACAGGGCGGGAATTTCCAGCAGCACCTTGCGCAAGATGGCAAAGGCCAGGGCTTCCTTGCCCATGCCCACGGCCTGGAATACCCCCACCGCCAGGAAGTCCACGCACAGGAAGGGAAGGCCCAGGCAGAAGCCCCGCAGGAAGCGGGATCCGTAGGCTACGATCTCGGGGTCCTGCATAAACAGAGAAACCATGGTGCTGGGCAGGAGGAAATAGAAGACGGCGATCAGCAGGATGATGCTGAGGGCGGCCTTGCGTGAGAAGCGGACGGTCTGCTTCATCCTTTCCACGTTGCCGCTGGCGTAGTTGTAGCTAATCAGGGGCATGATGCCCTGGGAGATGCCCATGGACACATACATGGGCACGATATTGATCTTTTGGGCGATGCCCATGGCGGCCACAGCAGAGGCACCGTAGGCGGCAGTAAAATTGTTTAAGACGGTCATGCCGGTGACGTTGAGCAGGTTTTGGATGGAGGCGGGGATGCCCACGGCGAATACACCCCCCATGATGTGGCGACCGCACCAAAATTTTTTGGGGTGAACGCATACATAGGTATGGCCCCGCTTCACCAGGAGCAGCACGGCGAAATACAGGCAGGCCACTACGTTGGAGATGCAGGTGGCCAGGCCTGCGCCCGCTGCCCCCAGGTTTAGGCCCCAGGGCAGGATGAAGATGGGGTCCAGCAGGATGTTAAGCAGGCAACCGCTCATGGTGCCGATGCTGGCGTGCATGGCGCTGCCTTCCGCCCGTACCAGGTAGGCCATCACCACGTTCAGGATGGCGGGCACAGCCCCCAGAGTGACTGTCCAGAACATATAGCCGGCCGTGGCGTCGGCGGTGGTGGCGTCCGCCCCCAATAGGCGCAGCAGCGGCGCCTTGAAGATAGTGCAGCCTGCTGCCAGCAGCACGCCAAACAGAATGGCGCAGTAAAAGCCAAAGGCGGAGCTGCGGGCTACGGTTTCATAGTCCTTTTGCCCTAGGGCCCGGCTCATCATGCTGGAGCTGCCCACGCCAAACAGGTTGTTTACCGCGTTGAAAGCCAGCAGCACTGGAGCGGCCAGAGTAACGGCTGCATTTTGCACCGGGTCATTGAGTTGGCCTACAAAATAGGTATCCGCTAGGTTGTATAAGACCATCACCAGGGAGCTCAATATGGTGGGGACCGCAAGCTGAGCCACAGCCTTGGGCACCGGCGTCTGCTCAAACAGAATGGTCTTTTTATCCAATTGTTCCATGATCATCACCTCTTAATATAGGTTGCGCCGGGGGATTTAGCTTTTGCCGCAGCTGATGGATGTTTTCGTGGATTTTTTGGGTAACTGCCCGAGTCGTTTCTAGGTCTTTGGGCGAAATATCCCCCAGGATGTGTTCCATGAAGAACTGAGACGCCTGCTCTAGCTGCGTTAGGATCGGCCCGGCGGTAGGCAACAGTGAAATGGGGTGGAGACGCCGGTCCCGGGAGGATACTGTGACCTGCAAAAGCCCCTTTTCCTCCAGGGCGACCAGGGCCTGGCTAATGCGCCCCTTGGAAAAGCCCAGCCGCCCGCATAGGCCGTTGGCCGTATTGCACTGGGGATCGGCCTGGAGGCTGAGCAAAATGGCTACCTCCGTCCGGGATAGACGGTGTTCCCCTAAGGCTCTACAACAGATGTCCAAATAGGTTTTATTTAGGCCGGATAGCAAACAAAAAAAGCCGGCTGCCCGCTTAATGTACGAAGGCTGCGACACCCTGACACCTCCCGCCGAATAGTTTAGTAATGAACCAATATTGATTATAGCATGTTCCTCATGAAATACAAGGGGCATCTTTGCGGCTGTACAAAATGGGAGGCGTTGACAATATGGATAGCCCAGGGCTGGTGCGTCCTTCTCTTGGCGCGGGAAGGGACGACGGGATATAGGCAAAATCTTGGGCATAGCCTTGCAGGCTGCATCAATAGACATAAAGCAGGATTCCCTGCGATCCCCATTGCCTAGCTTTACGCCCAGTAGGATAATTTGCATGCATCGTGCCCGGCCCCCATCATTTTGCCGTCTCCCCGCCGTGGAGTAGGATATGTCCTTGCGCCCCAAAGGGGCGATGACATAAGAAAAAAACACCGGCCACTTTCAGCCCCATTTGCCTCACCGCTGTGTTGGCCTGCCTTGGAAGGGGATCCACCCTGCTTGCGGTCGGCCGCCTTGCGCTGGAACAAATAGGGTTAAATTTGACGCCGCGCCCCTGAAGGACGCAGATTTGCGCCAGAGGAGGGGGCATACCCGCTGTGGTATTCTCCCAGACGATGACAATATAGCTGCCCCCATATGCCCCTTTCAGGGCGATGGTTTCTTATATCGCCGCCCCCAAGGGGCGGCGGCTTTTTGTGTCGCTGGACAGGCCGGCTTCCCATGGGCCGCAGGATTCCCCTAATAGGCCTGTGTCACCCTCAGAAAGTGAAGGCCTGGATTCGGGGCCCCTAGACGGCGACGCAACGTTGGGCTCAATGGCTTGCCTCGGGTTTCTCTCCTTGTACCGCACGCTCATAAGCGCAGGAATGAAAAAGGACGGCTTGCAATGGCACTATAGCGGACTGCCGCCCCCACATTCCTCACGAAGGACGCAAGGTGTTGTTGGCAAAAAAGGCGGGACAAGGATTCCAGTAGCGGGCGACATGTCCATAAATGTCCAGAGGATAAAAAATTGGGACGGCAGATGCTGCATCTGCCGTCCCGTGGTTACCTGTCCTGCCGCAATGCGGCCTATTTTTTGATGGCGTAGAGCTAGATTAGTCGTCAATGCGGAACCGGTACTCCAGGTCGTCTTCCGCCCGGTCCAGGTCATCCTCCAGCTTTTCCAGTTCCCGCTCCAGGTCCTTAAGATCCGTGCGGCTTAGCAAGCCCTGCCGGTAATCATGCTCCGCCTCGTCCTCGCAAAGATCCAGCTGGTCTTCCATGTTGCTCAGCTCCCGGTCCAGGGCCCGGTAGGTGTCATAGTTGGCGCTGGCGTCGTTGCCAGGGGTGGCGGCGTTGGCCTTTTCCACCAGGGCGGCGGTGCTGGCCTGCAAGGAAGCTAGATCATAGTCGGCGATGGTCTTGGTGGTTGCGGCTGCCTGGGAGGCGGAAGCGGCCGGATCGGCTGCCGAAGACGCAGGGGTAGGGGTGGCGGCCGGGGCGCCATCTTGGGCGGCGGGAGAGGTGACGCTGGCATCGTCGCTGGGCAGGGCTGTCGGGTCAGCTGCAGAGCCTTCCAGCTGAGACTGCAGGTCGGCGATCTCTTCTTCCATTTGCGCCAGCTGAGCTTCTAGAGCGGCGGTATCCGTATTGGACTGGGCGGCAGGGGCCGCGCAGGCAGCGGTCAGCAGCATGGTGGCGCCGAGGGCGATCAAGAGGAATTTCTTCATGGTTTTTGTTCTCCTTTTCAAAATGATGGATTTTTTGTTTTTGTTTGGTCGCTTGGGGTCATATATCCGTCTGTGCGTTCCAGCCCTAAGGCCTTAACCGGTCAAGACGGGGATCTCCAGGGCTGGCGGGCGCGCGTCCCGCCAGGCTTGCTGGGAATTGCGATGGTGTTTCATGGTGTAAGTCCTTTCTCGTTTGCTTCGATGGCGTTAGGATAAACCGCAAAAATGAAATGAACATGAAATCACAAAAAAATTTTTGCGATTTATTTTTTGCATCCGGGAGTATTTTTCATAATTTATATAGGAAAAGAGTGTCTAAGCTCGACTTTTTATACGAAGAAAAGCGATAAGTCCTACAAAACATCCAAACAATGGGAACCTTTATCAGAAAAAACCAGTTTTCATCTTGGTTTCATGTAGGACGGTATAATATAATAACAGGAGAAAAGAAAGGACGGGGAAACGCCATGCGGATCCTGATCGTAGAGGACGATAAAAGCCTGAACGAGGCCTTATATAAGCTGCTGACCAACGAGCATTACGGGGTAGACCGGTGTTACGATGGGATGGACGCCAAACATCACATCGCCGTAACCCCCTATGATGCGGTGGTGCTGGACATTATGCTGCCAAAGTTGGACGGCTTGACCCTTTTGCAGCAGCTGCGCCAGGAAGGGAACGGGGTGCCAGTCTTGCTGCTGACAGCCAGAGATAGCGTGGAGGACCGGGTAAAGGGACTGGACGCAGGGGCAAACGATTATCTTGTAAAGCCCTTTGCAGCCGCTGAGCTCCTGGCCCGGATCCGAGTATTGATCCGCCAGCAGAGCAAGAGCCTTACCAACCGGCTTCAGGTAGGGGATCTTGTGATGGATGTAAACCAACGGCAGGTGTTCAGGGGACAGAAAGAACTGTTCCTTTCAGGGAGGGAATACGCCATTTTGGAATACCTGATGCGCAACCAGGGGATTGTCCTCTCCCGGCAGCGGATTGAGGATCATATTTGGAATTACGACTATGAGGGCGGCTCCAACGTGGTGGATGTGTATATCCGCAAGCTGCGTAAGCTGGTGGATGAAGGCCAGGAGAAAAAATTGATCCACACCGTGCGGAACGTGGGTTACGTAATAAGGGAACAGCCATGAAGCGTTTGAGCGTCAAGCAGCGGGTATTGATCTGGTCGGCAGCCGTGCTGGTGGCGATGGCTGTATTGGTGTTTTTGTTACTCCAGGCCAGCATCCGAAAGCAGGCGGACGACTATGTAAGAACCACTTTGCAACAGGCGGCCGAAGCCGCTATGGACGAGATCGAGCTGGATGGTGCGGAGCTGGATCTGGACGATGATCTGGACGATATAGATTATGCCAAGGTGACAATAATGGACGCCAGCGGCCGGATCACCCTCTATGGCAGAGTACCGGATTTTGACGCCCCATTGGAGGCAGACGCCATGCGGCAGGTGGAAGGAGATCGGGGGAGCATCTGGTATGTATATGATGTGCTATACGTCCTATCCCCACAGGTACAGGTATGGGTTCGCACCAGCCTAAATATGGATTCCATCACCAACATGGAGGATAATACCACGGTGATCTTCCTATGGATGGTGGTGCCGCTGATCCTGGTGGGGGTTTTGGGGGGCTATGTGGTTACCCGGCGGGCTTTTCGGCCCATCAGGCAGATGGCGGAGACCGCTACCAACATTGTGGATGGATCGGACCTATCCCGACGGCTTGACATAAAGGGCAACGATGAATTTGCCAAGCTGTCCCGGGCATTTGATGGCATGTTGGAACGGCTGGAACGGGCCTTTGAGCAGGAAAAACGTTTTACATCCGACGTATCTCACGAGCTACGTACCCCCTTGACGGTGATCCGCACCCAGTGCGAGCTGGCGCTGCAAGAGCAGGATCCCCAGGAGCAGCGCCGGTCCCTGTTTTCTATTCAGGAGCAGGCGGAAAAGCTCAGCCGCATGGTAAGGGAATTGCTTACCCTCTCCCGCATGGATGCCAATACCCAGCCCATACAAATGGAACAGGTGGATCTAGGCGACATCACGGAAATGGTGGTGGAGACCCTGGAGCCAGCGGCCCGGGAAAAGGGGATTGCCCTTCATACAAAGACCCAGCCGGGCTGTATCTTGCAAGCGGACGAGATGCTCATGATGCGGATGTTAATTAATCTGGTATCCAATGCTATTCAGTTTGGACGCGCAGGCGGCAATGTATGGGTGGAGCTGGAACGCAGGGGAGAATGGCTGGATTGTAAGATTCGGGATGACGGTATCGGCATGACGCAAGAGCAGCTGCCTCATATATGGGAACGCTTTTGGCAGGCAGATCCGGCGCGGGCTGGCGAAGACGGCAGCAGCGGCTTGGGCTTGTCCATGGTGGCGTGGATCATCCAGGCGCATCAAGGCCAGGTACAGGTGGAAAGCCAGAGGGGTATAGGCACGGAATTTCGCATTCAGCTGCCCATTCATAAGGCCCCTATGGCGGCGCCTTAACAAAAATATATGTTTTCTTTTGGTGTGTGATTCGTTATAATATTATTGCCGAATATGGCGAAATTCCCCGGCGTTTTGTCTGGTTTTAGGGAGCGCCTGGGATTTTGTCTGCTGAAGGAAGAGGTGGATTGCCCATGGATGCGCGTAAAGCAAAGCTCACCAGTTTCCAAAAAGGGCTATATGGCCTGCTATATACCATTGTTGCGCCGATTTATCGGCGCATCATTTGTTACATCCCACAGGACCTGTCTCGGGAACAGCCGCCCTATCTGGTGCTGGCCAACCATAACCTTACCCTGGACCCAGTAGCGGTGGCCTGCGCCTTTAAGCAACCTATGTGCTTTGTGGCAAGCGACCATTTGCAGCGGCAGGGCTTTGTCACTTGGCTTCTAAACGCCTGCTTTGGTATCATCTCCCGGCGCAAGGGCACCGTGGCCTATACCACCGCCTTGGAGATCCTGCGCACCCTCCGGCAGGGGGATAGCGTGTGCCTGTTTGCAGAGGGCAACCGCTCCTTTACTGGCAAAACCATGCCTATTTTGCCTTCCACAGGCGCCCTTGCAAAAAAAGCCGGCGTGCCAGTGTATACCTATAAAATCGAAGGGGCGTATTTTGCCCATCCCCGGTGGGCTAAATATTTGCGCCGGGGCAAAGTGACAGGGCATCTGGTAAACAAATACACCCCGGAACAGCTCAAGGAAATGCCGGTGGACGCCGTAAACGCCCATATCCTTGCCGACTTGAATGAAGACGCCCATGCCCGCCAGGCGGCGGATCCGGTTCGCTATCGGGGAAAGCGGCGGGCGGAATTTTTGGAGACCATCCTGTTTATGTGCCCCTGCTGTAAGAAGATCGGCGGCCTAAAGAGCCATGGAAATAGCCTGGCCTGTGCCTGTGGCGCCCAGGTTATCTATACGGAATATGGTAGCCTGGAGGGGGATGCGCCCTTCTCCACCGAGGAGGAATGGGACCGGTGGCAGGAAGCGGAGCTTAGAAACATGGCGGCAGATGCTGGGGAAGATTCCATCTTTCAGGATGCGTCGGTCACCCTGACCCAGCTGGATAGCAAGAACCAGGTGCTTTACCGGCATACTGGCCCCGCCAGCTTTAGCGCTACCACCCTATATGTTGGCGGACGCGCCCTGCCGGTGGCGGATATTTCGGATATGAGCATCTATGGGCGGAACACCATCGTATTCACATGCGATGACGATTATTATGAAGTGAAGGGCGATAAGACCTTTTGCGGCCGGAAATATGATCAGCTGTACCGGATCTTACGGGAAGATCCGCAGCGTTAGCCATGGACCGGTTGGATCAATAGGAGGTGGATTCATGACAAGCGAAGTGCAATTCTGGGATGCGCAGATCTGGGAGCTGATGATCGCGCTGGGCTTTCTTTTTGCCGCCATGCTGCTGGGCAACGTGCTGCGGCGCAAGATTAGCCTAATCAACCGTTCCCTGATCCCCAGCGCGGTGATCGGCGGCTTTTTAATGCTGCTGGTGGTTGGAATCTATTCGGGGATAACGGGGAAGGCCCTGTTTAAGACCGCTACCCTGGAAGCCATTACCTACCATGGGCTGGGCTTGGGCCTGGTGGCGCTCTCCTTCCGGACCGGGAAAAAGGAGGCCAGCAAGGAACGCAACCGGGATATTTTCAATTCCGGCGTTACCACGGTAGCTACCTATCTGCTTCAGGCCGTGATGGGCTTGGGCATTACCCTTTGTTTGCACTACGTTTTAGGCAACTGGGCTGCTGCAGGTATCCTGCTGCCCATGGGCTTTGGCCAGGGGCCGGGCCAGGCCTTTAACTGGGGCGTGATCTACCAAACGGCAACGGATTATCCCCCCTTCCAAAATGGCGCCAGCTTTGGCCTTTCGGTGGCGGCGCTGGGCTTTGTGGCCTCCAGCATCGGCGGGGTGATCTATCTACAATCCATGCGGAAAAAGGGCTTGATCCAGGTTCAGGACGTAAACCTGGATGAAGCGGAGGATATTTCCGTGGATATGGTGAGCCAGAAGGGCGAGATTCCGATGGCGGAATCCCTGGATAAGCTTACGGTGCAGTTTGGTCTGGTATTTACCGCTTATATGTTGGGCTATGGGCTGATGTGGGCATTGTCCCTGGGGCTGGACGCCCTGGGCGGCTTCTTTGAGGGCACGGTAAAGCCGCTGATCTGGGGCTTCAATTTCCTGTTCGGCATGCTGTTCGCCGCCGTGATTAAGAGCCTGATGCGGGGGCTGAAAAAGGCGGGCCTTATGAACCGGGAGTATACCAACAACTTTATGCTCAACCGGATCTCCGGCCTTACCTTCGATCTGATGGTGGTGACATCCATTGCGGCCATCAACCTTTCCGCTTTCCTGCATAAGGAGTTCATCATCCCTTTGCTGCTGATTTGCATTGCGGGTACGGCGGGTACTTATTGGTTCGTGCGGTGGATCTGCCGGCAGCTATTCAGCAAGTATGAAGGTGAACAGTTCCTGGCCATGTACGGCATGCTTACAGGCACCGCCAGCACGGGGCTGATCCTGCTGCGCCAGGCGGATCCCCAATTTAAGACCCCCGCTTCCGGGAATCTGGTGTACCAAAACCTGTGGGCCATCGTATTCGGCTTTCCCATGCTACTGTTGATGGGGGTGGTGGCCCAGAGCCTGACCATGTCCTGGATTACCCTGGGACTGGTGACGGCGCTCCTGGCCGCCATGTTGGTGTTGCTATTCCGAAGCAAGCTCTTTAAGAAAAAAGCATAAGAAAACGGGCGAGGATTACCCGATATAAAAAAGAAAAGCGGCTCATTGGCCGCTTTTCTTTTTGGAGAAAGGATGGCATGGACGCATGGGAATTTCCATGCGTCAAGGGGGGATTTGTAAAAATCCTAACACCAAAGCACCACGGTTTTGCCATAATTCCTGGCTATACTGACAAAGGTATGAGGCCCCTTTG
>ENA-OZGX01001009-OZGX01001009.1-human-gut-metagenome-genome-assembly--contig:-NODE-1009-length-11781-cov-5.507249_pt1 | contig 11781 bp, 3 predicted proteins | sample MGYA00244040_ERZ653674 | MGnify/ENA primary metagenome ERZ653674 (study PRJEB26926, sample SAMN06165232) | human gut metagenome | biome: ENVO:00009003; feature: ENVO:2100002; material: ENVO:00002003... | reverse complement strand
GAGCCTTATCGTCGGCAGCGTCAGATGTGTATAAGAGACAGCACCCTGACATTGAACGGGGCAGGCACTTTCAACGGAATCATTTCCCTTTATTCCAACACGACGGGGGGATCTCAGAACAACATCCTGAACCTCAACCACGCGCAGGCCGCCCAATACGCCACGATCAAACTGGGCGGCTACGGTTACACGACGGGCGCTTCCGTCCTGAAAGCCGGCGTGAACACTTCCATCAGCAAGCTGGAGCACAACAATGCCGCGGCTTTGATCACCGGGGAGGGGACCACGCTGACCATCACGGGGGATTCTTCCTCTTACGGCGGCAGTTTCGGCGGCACCGTAACGGTGGACTATACGGGGGGAGGCACCTTCACCCTGGGCAATTCCGACAAGAATACGGCGCTCTCTCCCGCGGCATCTCCGAACGCAACCCTGAAAATCAGCAGAGGCACTCTTTCCCTGTTCTCCGGAAATGTCACCTGGTCCCAAAAACTGGTCATGGGTGACGGTACCACACTGAATATTCAGGACGGACCTCCCGTGACGGGTGCTGCCTCCTACAATGCCGCTTCCATCAATAGCGGCGGTTTTAATTTTTCCGGAGCGGTGACTCTCGGTAGCGGCGTCAACCTGACATCCAGCTGGGGCAAGAACGTAAAATTTTCCGGTGTTCTCACGGCGGCAAGCGGTTTTTCCATCAGCGGCGGCGCGAATGAATATACCTATTACAACCTGCTCAACACCGCCAATGAAATTGGGGGGACGATCGCCATTACGCGAAGCTTTGCCTCTCTGGGCATCGGTGCTTCCGGCTCCCTTGGGACTGCCGCCGTTACTACTTCGGCCAACTCCCAGTACCTGACCTATTACGGCACTGCGGGGGATGTGGCGGATGTCATTGACAATTCCATCACCGGGGCAGGCAACTTCGTCGCCCAGTCGGGCTGGGTGCATCTTTCCGAGAACGTGGCGCTTACGGGAACCTATACCGTCAATTCCGGCGCCGTCCTCTCCAGGGCCGGTTCCATTAACGCCGCGCTTGCCGGAGGCCGACTGGATGCGGGCGCCGGAACCATGACCGTGACGGGACTGTCGGGAAACGGCACCATCTCCGCCTCTGCGGGCACCATGAATTTCCAGAACGCCTTCACGGTAGGGGAAACGATGGGCATCCTCGCCAACGGTTCCGGGACGATCACGGGCAATGTGACGGTGGATGGAGGCCGTTTGTATTATACTTCCATGGACAATGTCGGCAGCGTGCTGCAGAACGTGACGCTGACTTCCGGCCTCATTGATTTCTCCGGTTTTCAGGAATTCCAGGACTTGTTCGGTTCTGAAGCCCTGGTGAACACCTCCTATAACCTGGGCGTTGATTTGGGGAACGGCTTTACTCTGGCGGATGTTGACGAGTCCCTGTACACAATCAGCACCGTGGACGGAAAAACAGTCATCACGTTTACGGCTTCCGGCGCCCATGAGACCGTCTGGGACCCTGCCTGGGGGCTGGAAGAAGCTCCCTCTTCCGCAACAGGTACGCTGGTAAACCAGCAGTCTTTGTCCCTGTACGGCATCCGGGCTTCTTCCATGCAGGAGGGGTTCGGTTCCGTGAATGCCGTCACCGGAACGGGAGACCTGACAGGAGTGACCCTGGCCGGCGGCTACTACAATACTGCCACCAGTGCCACGGCTACGGAAATCACCACCGGCATCTGGACGGATGTGCTGGGGGGCAATTACAATCTGATTATCGGCGGCAGCTATGCCAATAACTGGAGCGGCTCCGGCAAGTGGAACGTTACGGGAGACGTCCATACCCAGATTCAGGGGGACACTGCCGTCAATTGGGTTGTGGGAGGCAACTACAAGGACGGCCAGGCGGCAGGCATCACGGGAAACGTTTACGTATCCGTGGACGGGAATGCCGTCATCAAGGGCAGTTTGATAGGCGGCGGCACGGCAGCCCATAATTCCGTAAACAACCTTGACGGCAGCACGTACGTCGTCGTGCGCAGCATGCAAAGCGTCACGGACGAAACCATTTCGCTCAACTCCGTTGTCCGGGGCTTCATCATTGGCGGCAGCACTTATGAAGCCAATTCCTCATCCCGTGCCGCCATTACCGGAAGCACCAATGTGACGATTGATTTGGGAACGGCCTCCGGCAGTTTTGTCAAAAGCATCGTGGGCGGTTCCTATTCGGGAGGTTCCGGGGCGTATACGATAGGAGGCGATTCCAGCGTCAGCATTACCGCTGCCAGTGACGCCGTCTTTACCGGGGCTATTTACGGCGGCGGGTTCAGCTCATCAGGAACATCCGCCGTCAGCGGCAATTCCAGCCTGACGCTGGATGGCGGTGCGTACACGGGTGCTCTTTACGCGGGCGGCGGAGGAACAGGGTCTTCCGTAAACGGGGACGCTACCCTTACCGTTAAGAAAGCAGTATTCCGGACGGGCAGCTCGCTGAATGCGTCGGGAGGCACGATAGGCGGCACCTCTTCCTTGCTGCTGGGAGGTTACGGCAATACGGCGGATCACGCCATTTCCTTCTCCAATACGGCTGTGACCGGTTTCGACATCGTGACCATGTTCCAGGATTCTTTCTTTACGGGGAATCTGAACATGACCGGTTCCAGCGTGCTGGCGCTGGCGGGAGGGGCAGGAACGGGAATCAATCTGGACGGCTCGTTCTCTCTTTCCGCTGAAGGAGAGCTGAATCTGGATCTTTCCGAATTCGGCACCCTGACAGACGGCATGTCCGTCCTTTCAACTACGGGCCTGTCCAATATATCTTCCATTAAGGCTTCCTTTGCTGACGGCGTGGCCGGGTCCATCACCATTTCCGACAACGGCAAAGACCTTGTCTATACGGCGGGAACCCTCCTTTTGTGGGAGGGGGGTGAAAACGGCGTCTGGAGCGCGGAACATGTCTGGACGGACGGCGGTGCGCCCGCCACATATGCGGATGGTATGGCGGTTTCCTTTGCGGACCAGGCCGGAGTCGCTAACTCTGTCGTACAGCTGGATTCTGAGGTTTCGCCAAGCTCCATGCTTGTCCGCAACTCCACTACCCGTTATGAACTGACGGGGACGGGAGAAATTACCAATACGGCCGTCACCAAGGAAGGCACGGGAACGTTGGTCCTCGGCACCTCTTCCATACTCGGCACGGGTACTACTGTGGCTGTGTCGCAGGGTGTTCTGGCATTCGGTTATGATACTGCTCTTCCCGGCACGGGGGTAACCTGGGAGGCCGGTTCCTTTTTGGGTGCGGCCAATGGAGCGACGGTGACGGTGGATTTGGGAACCGTCACTAACCCGGTATTCTCCCTTTCTCCGGATGTCAGCTCTTTCATCACTCTGGCGACTCCGTCTGACATCGTTTTCGGCAATGCCATTACTGGGGAAGGAACTGTCCGGAAAACCGGCACGGGCTTGCTGAAACTGACGGGGAGCAACTCCGGCCACATCGTGGTGCAGGAGGGCAACCTCCAGATAGGGAACGGAACCTCATCCATCCGCTGGGGAAGCGCGGGTTCTTCCGTCACCCTGGAAAACGGCACGTCGCTGATTATTGCCGGCAACAGTTCGGGAACCTCCCACCATACCATCAACTCCGATTTGATTTTGGGAACAAACGCGTCCGACGCCGTTTCCCTGAAATGGGTGGACGCCTCCCAGGCAAGCGCTGCGGACTATCAGCATAGCTTCACCGGAACCGTTACCGTCAACGGGGCGGTCTCCCTGGTGGGCAGGGACAACTGGGCCAAGGAAATGGGCTTCACCGGAACGCTCACTGGAGCCGGTTCTCTGACTTACAGCCGCGGAGCGGGCGACGGCAGGTACAATTCCAACGGAAAGCTCATCATCAGCGGAGACGCTTCCGGATTTACCGGAATGATCACCATGAATGCTTCCAACGGCTATAGCGCCGGGCTGGATCTGCGCACTTCCATCTCTCAGGGTGGCGTCACCCTGACATCCGGAACGGACACGACCGGATTCGCTTTCATGCGCGTGCTGGGGGATGTTGAAATTGCCTCTCTGGATGGAACGGAAAATTCCCAGGTGGGAGCCGTAGGCGGGGCGCGCACGCTGACGGTGGGGGCCGGCACGTACAACGGCACGCTCACAGACCGTGGTGTTGCTCTTGCCTACGGATCCACTTCCATTTCGTATGACGAATCCGGCGTCCTGTCTCTGACCAAGGTCGGCGAGGAAACGCTGACGCTGGGAGGAACGGTCAGCTACACGGGGCTGACGGATATTCAGGGGGGAACGCTCGCTCTTACTGCTTCCGGAGCTACGTCCCTGGGGAATATCACGATGGCGGCCAATACGCGGATGACGACTGCGGGCGCCCTGAACCTGGCGGCCAACTCTACGCTGACACTGGATATCAGCTCTGCCCTCGAAGTGGGCGGCGCTTTCGGGGCCGGAACGTTCAATCTTACGCTGAACGGGCTTGAAGGCATTACGGATGCCGGGGAATATACCCTGATTTCCGCCGCCAGCGGTCTTGATGCCGCCAGCGCCGTCTTTAACTGGGCCGGATATACCGGGGACGAAACGCTGATTTATGAACTGGAGCAGACGGGAACATCCCTCAAGCTGGTAGTGACTTCCGCCGGGGACGTATGGATCTGGCAGGGAGCGGAAGGAGTGACCTGGAGCGATGCGAACACGGGCGCCATGTGGGGCATTAAAGGTTCCACGGATACGGCTGCCGGGAAGAATCTGATCTTCAACAGTACCGGGGCGGGAACCGTCACCCTGTCCGGAGCGGTGAATCCTGCTTCCATCACAGTCAACAATGCTGCTGGAAGCGATTATGTCTTCGTTTCCGACGGCACCGGGAAAATCGCCCAGGGAACGCTGACCAAGCGCGGCGAAGGGAAGCTGATCCTTAATTTGGACAACACGGGCTGGAACGGGGATATTTCCGTCCAGCAGGGCGAACTGGTAGCCCAGGTCGCCAATTCCCTGGGATCCGGAGCCATTACCGTTACGGACGGCGTGCTCACTCTGGCTACGGCGGACGTTCAGCCGGGAATGGGCATGATCAACCTGCAGGGCGGCCGCCTCAATCTGGCTTCCGGCTCTTTTGCCACGGCGTTTACTGCAGACAACATGACGTGGACGGGCGGTTCTGTGACGCTGGGCGAGGAAGTGGCCGCCACCGTCGCCAAGGCTCTGGCCAATGGAAAAGCCGTGGAATTGGCGGACGGTTCCGTACTGACGGTCAGCGGGGCTAATGATAACTCGGCTCTGAACCTGAATGCCTCCGGTTCCGGTACCGTTTCCGTGGGACTGGGAACCAGCTATGGGGCCAATGTCCTGAATATGAGCACGGAATTCCAGGGGATTCTGTCCGTGACATCCGGCTATTTCCAATTGAATAACGTAACGATGGGGGCGGACGGCATCTTGAAACTGGCGGATTCCAACGTCCGTACGGAATGGAACGGAACAGCCGGAGGAACCTTTGCCAATGACGTTGTCTTTACGGGCAACCAGGTCTTTGCCACCAAGGATTTCACCTTCAGCGGCGATTTGAGCGGAACGGCGTTCTCCACCCAGGGAGCGGGCAATATTACCCTGGCGGGCGTCGTCAACCTGGACGGTCAGCTCAAGGTGCACCGCGGCACGGTTACCGTGAATTCCGCCGATGTGGCCAAGCTGGGGGACAGCATTGACATCCAGAACAACTCCACGCTGGCCTTTGCCCGCGATTTCTCCTACGGAGGCGTCATCAGCGGTACGGCCGGCAGCACGGTATCCGTAACGCGCGGAACGCTGGAACTCACCGGAGCGAACACCTTCCTGGGCGCACTCTCCATTGCGGGCGGCGCTACGGCGCGGCTGGGTGACGGAAGTGTCTGGGCCGGGTCCCTCTCCGGAGCCGGTTCCCTGGTTATTGACACTGCCGGAGAGATAACGCTGGCGGCCGGCAACACCGGGTTCACCGGTCCCACGACGCTCTCCGGAACGGGCACCGTCACCTTGGCGGGGGCCGACTCCCTGGGGTCCGGACGGGTCACCGTCAATAACGGTGTTCTCAATCTGTCCTCCCTGGATGCGGCCAACGTTATTCTGATTACGAAGGGAAGCCTGGCAAACGCGGAAGCCAAAACCGCCGGAAACGTGGAAGTGGCCGCTTCCGCCGGAACGCAGGGAGCCCTGAATACCATCAATCTGGGCGGCCTGTCCGGCTCCATGGTCGGCTCCATCGTCATGGAGGATTACTCCCGGCTTACAGGCGTTTCCGGTGCTCTGGACATGACGGGCAAGACGGTGACGCTGAAACTGGATTCCGGCAGCCTTACAGCGGGCGGAACTACCGGACAGGGCGTTATTGATGCGGACAGCCTGACGCTTTCCGCCGCCACAACAACCATCAACCTCAGCAACCAGGGTGTTCTGGACCTGCTTGCCGCCAACCGGGATTCCACTGACGGCGTAGGGCTTGTACTGACAACGGGAACCCTGGCTGTGGATAATTTCAAGCAAATCGGATTCTCTCCTCTCCTGGCTTCCCTCGGCTATACCGTGACGGAAGTCCTGGGTGCGGACGGGACGCTGATGGTCAGCGGTAATACGGACCTTGTCTATCTGGTGGACACCACCCCCAATTCAGACAACCCCAATATCAGCGATTACGCCGCGCTGGATCCCTACAAGGCTGTCGGCATTAATGGCACCACGCTTCATGTGAGCCTGAACGGGGCTCCGGAAGCCTCCCGGAACGGGGACGGCCTGAAAGTCAGCAACCTGGTTGGCAGCGACGGTGCGCTGACCGTGACGAATACGGCGGATGATGCGGCTTCCAACCACGCCGTGGTGGATCTGGTTCAGGATGTTGACGCCGGCGGCAACAGCTACGGCGGAACCATCAGCGGGAACCATGTGGATTTTGTCAAGAAAGGTGCGGAAACCCTCACCGTAGAAGGAAACTTCACCGGGAATGACTCCAGTCTCAGTTCCTCGGAGGGAAATATCATCCTGAACGGTGCAGGCAATAGCCTTACTACGCTGGAACTCGCGGGCGGAGACATAACGCTGGGCGGACGGAATGACGGCGCCTCCCGTGTAACCACGGTGGAGACGCTGGCTGCCGGCGCGGGAGGGGGAACCCTGAATTTGGGTAACGGAGCCCAGATGGTTCTTACCGGCCAGCAGGCCGGCAGCCATGTCACGGAAGTGACTATCTCCGGGGACGGTACGCTGACCTTGGGTGGTACGGGAACAGACTCCTCCCTGACACTGGGCAACGGCTCTTCCCTGAACGGTGTCCTGCTGGATATCCGTGAAGGGTCCGCCCTGTCCGCTGCAACCGGTTCCGTGAATACCGTTTCCGGACTGGAGGGCGGCGGAGCTCTGAAGCTGAGCGGTGCGGAAATGACGATCAGCTCTTCCGATTCCCATACCTTTACCGGTACTCTGGACGGGGCATCCGGAACGCTCAACGTCAAATCCGGCAACGGAAGCGTCCAGACTATCAAGGGTGCGGGCAATGCAGGTTATCACCTGAATGTGAGTGACGGCGGCGTGCTGACCCTGGCCGGAGCGGCAGGGGAGGGCGGCAATCCCGCCCAGGCTTCCTATCAGGGGATTACCGTGAACGGCGGCACGCTCAATATCGGCAGCGCAGACGATCCCAAAACCCAGCTGACGCTTGGCTCGGACGGCTTGAGCGTGACAGGGGACAGCACAGTGGCCATTACCACTTCCTCCACAACGGTGGACGGCCTGGGCAATCCCTTTGTCACCTCCAGCGGAAATATTACGCTGGGAGACGGGACGGGGGAAGTCACGCTGGTCATGAACAATCTGGATACCCTGGTTTCCGGGAGTTCGGAAACGCTGAATATGGAATTGTTCAAGACAACGGACGGCGCGCTGGTGTCCCTGGGTGACAATGTCACCCTCCAGGACATGATTCTTGGTTCCATGTATGAAAACCTGGAGTTGACCACCAATGACAGCATGACGGCCATCATCCTCACCGGTACGGCGCGCACGGAAAATATTTTCCGTGACTCTTCCCTGACGCGAAATGCCGCTACTGGAGCGGACATCCTTTGGAATTCCCGCTATCACATGGAGGAAGGCTCTGCCTTGCGCGATTTCTATACCTCTGTTCTTCTTTCCCAGAATTCAGGCGACTATTCCGGCGCCGCCCGCAAACTGGCCGCCGCCGCCGGCAGCACGGTTACCAGCCTGGGCATCGCCCAGCGCGACTCCCTGCGCGACCAGATGGGCTGGATACGCAACCGCGTGGCGCAGATGGGCGTTAACCCTGCATATGTCCATGAAGACATGCCCTACTTCCATATGTGGATGCAGGGAACCGGGTCTTATGCCAAGCTGGACACCAGGGGGGATGAAAGCGGCTACGAACTCACCACCTGGGGAGGCACGGTAGGCATGGACGTGGATATCAACGACCGCCTCACTGCGGGAGCTGCGTTTACTGCCAATTACGGAAGCCTGACGGCCAGCGCGGCGGATACGGCGGACGGAGACCTGGACAGTTACTATGTCAATCTGTTCGCCCGCTACCAGTACCGTAAATGGTCCCATCTGTTGATTTTGACGGGTGGCTGGAATGATGCCTCGCTGACGCGCACGGTGAATTACGGTACGGGGTCTTACCAGGCCCGCGGCAATACGACGGGAGCCGGTTTCGGCGCCATGTACGAGTTGGCGTATGACATCGCTCTCAATGAAGACAGGAGCGTGATTCTCCAGCCTTTGTTTAACGCTTCCATCGTGACGACCCGCATGGACGGCTATCGGGAAAGCGGTTCTGCCGGAAATGCCGGACTGAAGGTGGAAGACCAGGAACTGACTACGGCTGCTGTCGCTGTGGGTGCCCGGCTCTCCGGACTCATGGGGTCCAATATCTTCGGGCGTGAAGCGCTGGGAGAAGTACGGGTGAACGTTTCCCAGGATATGGGAGACCGCCGCGGGCAGGCTAATGTGGGCTTCCTGGCAGATCCCTCCTATACGCGTCCGGTGTATGGCGCCAAGGTCGGAAGCACGGCCTTCCAGATTGGCGCGGGGCTGAGCGTTCCCGTGGGCACCCAGGGCGTCATTTTTGTGGACGGCAATGCGGATATCCGCAGCGGTTCCAGCTCCATCAACGGGAGTATCGGCTACCGCTACAACTTCTAAAGGAAAAAACATCGGCCAATTGGAAAGCCGCTGCGGATGATTCCGCAGCGGCTTTTTTCATGAATGGGCGGGATTTCTTTAAGGATAACTTCAAGCTTGGGTTGACGTCCCTGATGGCTGCTTACTTCCATTCCCATTCAATGGGCGTTTCCAGATCGGGCCGCAGCGCCTGGCGCACAGGGCAGGACAAGGCGGTTTTTTCCAGCATGGCGCGGAGAGGGTGGCTGCCTTCCAGGGGCATGATTACCTTCAGTTCAATTTTTTCAATTCCCTTGGATGATTCCGCCGCACGCGCCAGAACGCGCATGCCTTTCAAATCCACTCCTTTTCTGGCCGCGACCACGGAAACCAGGCTCATCATGCAGGAGGCGAGCGTGGAACCGAGCAAAACTCCGGGGGAGGGGAATTCTGCGCGGCCTTCAAAAGAAGCGGGCAGGTCCGTGGAAAACGTGACGTTGGAAGGAATAAAGGTGGTTTCGCAGCGGAATTGTCCGACGTTCTCCGTTTCGGAGGTGTAATAATGATCAGTCATGAAGGTGTGACAGCGAAAACCCTGTTCGGGTTCATCCGGTTCAGGTTATTTTCACGTTGAAGAGCCGTGAAGTTCCGCTTTGCAGGGAACCTGGCCGTTCCTTCATGACATGGTTGATTTTTTCCTCTTGCTTCCGGTTCCCTGCATTACTTCTTTTTAAGCGTTGCTCCGCCGTGTCTTCTTGCGGCGGGAAAAAGCTTACGCCGTCCCCTTCGGCTTCCTTGCCGCCAGAATGCGCCGGATGGGTTCCGCATAAAGTTCCGGCTCCAGCAGGAAGGAATCGTGCCCCTTGGTGGAAGCGATGGTATGGAACTCCGTGGGAATATGGGCGGCTTCAAGCTGCGCCGCGAAATCCTGCTGTTCCGCCGGGCGGAAACAGCAGTCTGTATCAATGGAAAAGATAAGCGCGGGAATCCCTGCGCGGCGGAAGCCTTCCAGGGCGGTTTGAAATGTTCCGTCCGGGGTGTGGTCGCGGATGTCGAACTCCGCCCACATATCCGCAATACGGATATAGGCGTTGGCGTCAAAGCGCTCCGCGAACTTGGTTCCCTGGTGAAGCATGTAGCTTTGCGTGCTGCGGGTGGGGGTCATCCACGTGAGCAGGCCGTAGTTGCCTCCCACCTCTTTTCTGGCGCGTTGTTCCAGCCCCTCCTGGTAAACAAATGATTTGTGGCCGATGATACGGGCGAACGCCAGCCCTTTTTTGGGCGCCGGTCCCCGGTAGTAATCCCCGCCTTGGAAATCCGGGTCAAGCTCAATGGCCAGGATTTGTTCAAACAGGGACAGGCGGTGTTCAATGGAAGCCCGGTAACCGGAGCCGATGGAGATGAAGCTCCGGACCCGTTCCGGGAACTGGCACGCGAAGCTGAGGGCGATCAGGCCGCCCACGGAGGGGCCCATAAGATGAACGCGTTCTATGCCCAGGCTGTCCAGCAGAAGGGCCTGGAGACGTGCCTGGTCTGCGGCCTCCACATGCGGGAAGCGGGAGCCGTAGGGCTGGCCGTCCGCAGGGCAGGGGGCAGCGGGGCCTGTGGTGCCGTAGCAGCCTCCCAGGTAATTGGCGCAGATGATGCAGAAGCGGTTTGTGTCCAGCGGTTTGCCGGGGCCGATAATGCTGTTCCACCAGCCCTCGTGGTTTTCCGGTTTCCAGAGGGAACCGATGCCCGGGACTTCCGGATTGTAACCGTAGGCGTGCTGGCTGCCGGAAAGAGCATGGAACAGCAGGATGGCGTTGTCTTTATTCGGCGTCAGGGTTCCGTACTGTTCGTAGGCGACGCGAACCTTGTCCAGCGTAGCTCCATTTCTCAGGGAGAAGGAGTTGGGAAGATCCAGGAATTTGGTTTGGACGGCAGGAAGCTGCATGGATGTACGGAAAGGGGCTTGCTCAGCAAAAAAAGACCGGCACCCGGCGGGCGGCGGTCTTCTTGAAATCTGTGCTGGGCCAGGGATTACTTGACGCCCTTTTTGGAAAGGCGCGTGCCTGCCGTAGCGCCCTGGCGGGCCTTGAACTTGGGATTGCTCTTGCAGATCACATACAGCGTGCCCTTGCGCTTCACGATTTGGCAGTCTGCGTGGCGGCGCTTCATAGAGGCTAAGGAAGAAAGAACTTTCATGGTGTATAACTCCGGTTTGGTGTTCGGTTCGGGAGACGAAATATACCGGTTAGTTAAGAATTGTAAAGTCATTTCTTTGCCAAAAGTAAGATGCCGTCTCCGCAGAGATGCTTTTATGAGGAAGATGCAGTAAAGCATGGGATGGCTTTGGATTCCGCGCCGGTGGAAAAATTTAGGGAAGACGTCATTTAGCCGGGAAAATAAAATGCGGGAAGGGACCTCTGCCGGGGGAATAAAGGGTTTGTGGACCGGAGGGGATTCGTATAACATCTTTTCCGGTTTTCCTTATGACTGATTCTTCCTCTCCTGATTCCTCCCCGGCTTCCCGGAATACGTTTGCCCATCATTTGGGAATGAAAGGGTTTCTGCTCATGGAAGGGCTGTTGAAGCTCGTGGGCATGAAAACGCTGTACCGGCTGGGGCTGTCTCTTATACAAATCTGACGCTGCCGACGATAAG
>ENA-OZGX01001007-OZGX01001007.1-human-gut-metagenome-genome-assembly--contig:-NODE-1007-length-11793-cov-5.500256_pt1 | contig 11793 bp, 10 predicted proteins | sample MGYA00244040_ERZ653674 | MGnify/ENA primary metagenome ERZ653674 (study PRJEB26926, sample SAMN06165232) | human gut metagenome | biome: ENVO:00009003; feature: ENVO:2100002; material: ENVO:00002003... | reverse complement strand
CGGCAGCGTCAGATGTGTATAAGAGACAGCTATTAGAGCAGAGTACAAAAGAAAAGGCGGCTCATCACATGTCTGTAAAATGTATTGCCCTGGATATGGACAGAACGACATTAAATGCACAGGGAATGTTGTCGGAAGAAAATAGAAAAGCGATATGCTTTGCTATTGAAAAGGGGGTTCACGTGGTCATAGCAAGTGGACGTGCTTTTTCCTCTCTGCCCGGGGAAGTGACAGAGATTCCCGGAATTGAATATGCGGTCACCTGTAACGGGGCGGAGGTTTATGAAATTTCCACAGGGAAATGTCTGAAGAGCACCTGTCTTTCACCGGAAAGTGTGGAAAGGATCCTTTCACTGACAGAGAAAGGTGACGTGACATACGAAGGCTTTATCCGGGGAAAAGCCTTTGCCGGAGAGGAATATGTGAAGGATCCGGTACGCTTTGGAGCGACCAGGCAGGCGGTTGATTATGTGCAGAGAACCAGACAGATGGAGCCGGATATCAGGGCATTTCTGCTTTCCCATAAGGAAGAGCTGAACAGCATGGATATTATCGTGAAAAATGAGGATGTCAAGGAAGCCATCTGGGCGCTTCTGGAAAAAGAGGTTCCGGATATTTACATTACATCCTCAATAGTACAGCTTATAGAAATCTCTTCATTATACAGTGGAAAGCACAATGGAGTCAGATTTATTGCAGATCAGCTTGGCCTGTCCATGGAGGAAGTGGCAGCCTTTGGCGATGCGGACAATGACGCGGATATGCTGAAAGAGGCAGGCGTTGGAATTGCCGTAGGGAATGCTTCTGTGCTGGCTATGGAAGCGGCAGATATGGTCGTGCCCCATCATGACAGAGATGGTGTGGCAGCAGGGATCTATCAGCTGCTTGGTAAATGAAGGAGGAACAGATATATGGCAGTAAAAGGGATGGCAGACAGAAAAATGACAGCTTCCTTTCTGGAGGAAGTAAAAGAGGAAGCCGGCAGGGCAACAGAGCAGCTGCTCCTGCAGGCGAAAACAGAGCCGGGTGATATTCTGATCGTTGGCTGTTCTTCCAGTGAGATTGTGGGAGAGCGGATCGGAACCTTTTCCAGCGTGGAGACGGCACAGGCGGTTTTTGAAGGAATCTATGAGATAACACAGGCACATGGGCTGTTTCTGGCAGCACAGTGCTGTGAGCATCTGAACCGTGCAGTGATCGTGGAAAAGGAACTGATGAAACGGGATCATCTGACCAGAGTAAATGTCGTACCAAAGCCCAAGGCCGGCGGATCCTTTGGAACTACTGCCTATCAGCAGTTTAAGGAGCCTGTGGCAGTAGAAAAGATCACAGCACAGGCTGGTATGGATATTGGGGATACCCTGATCGGTATGCATCTGCAGCCGGTGGCAGTACCTGTAAGAATAGAAGTGAAACAGATCGGAAATGCCCATCTGGTATGCGCCAGAACACGGGCGAAGTTCGTAGGTGGCAGCAGGGCAGTATATGATGAGGCGCTTTTGTAAGCGCCTCTATTTTTCTGCAAGCAGCTTCTTTAATGCAGCGATTTCAGCATCCTTTTGAGCAAGCAATTCTTCCTGTGCCTCAATCTTCTCCTGAATGCCCTTCATTCTCCGGTAGTAATCTTCTCTGGCCTGGCACTGCAGGCGTACCTTTTCCTCCTGTGTCAGATGATAGACAGTTTCTGAAGCTTCTTTTAAATATTCATTGTTTTGAGAAAGCATATGCAGTTCCTCCCAGGTTCTGGCTTTGAAGAGGGAAGCCCAGAAGTCGATATGACAGGCCTTATCCTCATCAGTTGCTAAGTGTATCTGCGTTAAGTCTAACACAGACAGCTGCAGTTTGTCACTATAAACAGTATGATTTTTTACATTCAAAAGTTTATAGGTGGCATAAAATTCCGGATGCTCTGGAAACAGTGTGAAATTCAGAAGACCGATCTGGATGGCAGGCTTCACCGATTCGTAGCTCTGTCCAGCAGAAAGCTGATTAAATTCCCGGCAGAGGTAGCTTAAGGAGCGCTCCGGCCAGTTATGTTCATTAATGACCTGCATTTCCAGGTTGATCAGGGTATTCTGGTTAAGAACTACCCGGATATCAAGGAAAAAGGTCTTATCACTGGTGGATTCGCCAAGTACGATAGGATTCGTAATCTCCACGGAAGAAATTTCTGATGGAGAAAGGTGGAGCAGCGAGGCAATGAGGCCGGTAAGTACCTTGTTGTTTCGCTGCAGGAGAGCACGGAACAGGTAGTCATTGGTCATAGGGATGGTGAGAGCACCACGTTCCGGGAGCTGGAAGTTGTTTTGATTGTCAGACATGAAAATAAGATCCTCCTTAGAATGGTGTGAAAAGTAATAAGCGAAAATATCCGGTGAAAACCGGAAGGATGTTCCAAAAGGAACAAGAGTGAAATTGAAATAATTCTTCTGTGTTGAATGCAGTATATCAGCCAGCTCTATATCGTGCAAGTAGAAAAAAATTGCTGCACCGGGAAGCATAAACAGTCAGATATACAGTTTTTATACAAGAGGATGTAGGAAAGAACGGAAGGAGATCAAGATTTTGTATTGTGCAATCTGCCAGTCCGGTAAAAATGCAGAAATCTTGAAAAAATCGATATTCTCTGATACACTAGAAAAGATTTAAAGGGAAAGTTTTATCAATATAATAATAAAAGGAGTGTATATTATGAGCAAAGTAACATTTGACTATTCCAAAGCAGCTCCCTTCATTAAGGATCATGAAGTTGATTCCATGAAGAAACTGGCAGAAGATGCAAAGGAACTGCTTGTATCAAAGACAGGTGCAGGCAATGATTTCCTTGGATGGATCGATCTGCCGGTAGATTATGACAAGGATGAGTTTGCAAGAATCAAGAAGGCAGCAGCCAAGATCCAGAGCGATTCCGAGGTACTGCTCGTGATCGGTATTGGCGGATCCTACCTGGGTGCCAGAGCAGCCATTGAGTTCTTACGTCACAGCTTCTATAACGTGGTAAGCAAAGAGATCAGAAAGACTCCTGAAATCTATTTCGTAGGAAATTCTATCAGCTCTACTTATATCAGACATCTGATGGATGTGATCGGAGACAGGGATTTTTCCATCAACATGATCAGTAAGTCGGGTACAACAACTGAGCCAGCCATTGCATTCCGTGTATTCAAGGAAATGATGGAGAAGAAGTATGGCAAGGAAGAGGCTGCCAAGAGAATTTATGCAACCACTGACAGAGTAAAGGGATCCTTAAAGCACCTTGCAACAGAGGAGGGCTATGAGACCTTCGTTGTTCCGGATGATATCGGTGGACGTTTCTCTGTACTTACTGCAGTGGGTCTTCTTCCGATCGCAGTCAGCGGTGCTGATATCGACAAGCTGATGGAGGGTGCAAGAGCAGGACGTGAAACAGCATTAAATGCGCCTTTTGAAGAGAACGATTCCCTGAAATATGCAGCAATCCGTAATATCCTGTTAAGAAAGGGTAAGGAGATCGAAATCCTTGCAAACTATGAACCCAGCGTTCACTATGTATCTGAGTGGTGGAAGCAGCTTTACGGTGAGAGCGAAGGCAAGGATCAGAAGGGTATTTTCCCGGCAAGTGTAGACCTTACCACAGACCTTCACTCCATGGGGCAGTTCATTCAGGATGGTTCCAGAAATATGTTTGAGACCGTGATTAATATTGAAACAAGCAGAGAAGAGCTTGTACTGCAGGAAGAGCCTGTTGATCTGGATGGACTTAACTATCTGGCAGGAAAGAGCGTTGACTTTGTAAACAAGAGCGCTATGAACGGAACCATTCTTGCACATACAGACGGACAGGTTCCCAACCTTATGGTAAAGGTTCCTGAAGTAAATGAGTTCTATCTTGGTGAGCTGTTCTACTTCTTTGAGTTTGCCTGCGGTGTCAGCGGATATCTGCTTGGCGTAAATCCTTTCAACCAGCCTGGTGTGGAAAGCTATAAGAAGAATATGTTTGCTCTTCTTGGCAAGCCCGGCTATGAGGCACAGAGAGAAGAACTGTTAAAGAGACTGTAATAACAGATAAAGGAACAGAAAAATTATGAAGATTGTAGTACTGGAAAGAAACAGCGTGGGGACTGACATTTCCATCGAGGGGATCACTTCCCTTGGAGAAGCAGTGGTTTATCCAAATACCGTAGCGGATGAAGTCGTAGAGCGTATCCATGACGCAGAGATCATTGTAGCCAATAAAGTACCCTTAAATGAAAGCACCCTGAAGGATGCACCGAATGTAAAGCTGATCTGTGAATTTGCCACAGGCTTTGACAACGTGGATATTGCATACTGCAGGAGCAGAGGGATTAAGGTTGCCAATATCGTAGGATATTCTACCGATTCTGTTGCACAGCATACCTTTGCACTCTGCCTGTATGTACTGGAGAAATTAAAACGTTATGATGACTATGTAAAGTCAGGAACCTATGCAGCCCAGAGCCGTTTTTCCAACTTTGATCTTCCGTTCTTTGAGCTTGCAGGAAAGACATGGGGTATTGTCGGCATGGGAAATATCGGCAGAAAGGTAGCCCAGATCGCAGCCGCTTTTGGATGCAGGGTAATCTTTTACTCTGTAACCGGAAAGAGCAGCTGTACCGATTATGAGAGAGTGGATTTTGATACTCTTCTTGCAGAATCTGATGTTCTTTCCCTGCACTGCCCGTTAAGTGATCTGACAAGACATCTGATCAACAAAGAGGCACTGAAAAAGATGAAATCATCTGCAGTTCTGGTTAATGTGGCAAGAGGACCTGTTGTCTGTGATGAGGATCTTTATGAAGCGCTGGTGGAGGGTGAGATTGCAGGAGCCGGACTTGACGTTACAAGTACCGAACCTATGAAGGAATCCAATCCTTTAAGCAGGATTCAGGACAGCAGCCGTCTGATCATTACGCCGCATATGGCATGGGCCAGTGTAGAAGCACGAATCAGATGTGTCAACGAGACCGCAGAAAACATCAAAGCTTTCTTAAGCGGCGAGAACAGAAATATTGTGAATTTGTAATTGACAATTTCATACAGAAGCAGTATGATAAAGAAAATTTAAGAACACTGAAACCGTTGAAGCGGAGATAACGGTGATGATGCTCCTACAGAGAGCCTGTGATTGCTGAGAGCAGGTGGAAAACAAGTCGTCAAATGGACCGCTGAGGGTGCAGGGAAAGGCATATATTTAAGAGCCGAGTATTCTGCAACGTGAGACATACGTCAGTTGTCAGGGATATGTTAGTATCTCGTAAGAGTACAGCGCAGGCTGTAAATCAAGGTGGCACCGCGGATAGTAGTAAAGCTTATTCGTCCTTGACAGAATCATAGATTCTGTCAGGGACTTTTTTATTGCCATAAGGAAGAAGCAGGAGGACATATGATCACACCATCTCTCAATGACTTACAGGAAATCAGAAAACAGGGAATCTACCGGACAGCACCAGTCAGCATGGAGATCCTTTCCGATATCAAAACACCCATAGAGGTACTTAAGATCCTGAAAAATGTTTCAGATCACTGTTATCTGCTGGAATCTGTTGCAGACAATGAGAAGTGGGGCCGGTATACCTTCCTTGGATATGATCCGAGTCTTGAGATCACCTGCCTGAACGGACAGATGAAGATTGGATCCCTTACCTTTGAAACAACGGATCCGGGAAGCTATATCAGACAGGTTGTTGCAGATCACAAGAGTCCGAAGTTTGACTACCTTCCTTCCTTTACCGGCGGACTGGTAGGCTACTTCTCCTATGATTATCTAAAGTATGCAGAGCCGACACTGCGGCTGGATGCAGAGGATACGGAAGGCTTTAAAGATGTGGATCTGATGCTGTTTGACAAGGTGATCGCCTTTGATAATTTCAGACAGAAGATCATCCTGATGGTCAACATTGATCTGGAGCATCTGGAAACAGAATATAACAGAGCTTCTCTGGAGCTGCGCAGTATGGCAGATCTGATCAAGAACGGTGAGCCAAAGGAAGATATCCCGGGACACTGCACTACACCGGTAACCCCGCTTTTTCAGAAAGAGGAATACTGTGAAATGGTGGAAAAAGCAAAGCATCATATCAAGGAAGGAGATATCTTCCAGATCGTATTATCCAACCGATTGGAAGCCGGATTTGAAGGCAGTCTCTTAAATACCTATCGGATCCTGCGTACGTTAAATCCTTCACCGTATATGTTTTATTTTTCCAGCAGCGATATGGAGGTAGCAGGAGCTTCACCGGAAACGCTGGTCAAGCTGGAGGATGGTGTACTGCATACCTTCCCGCTTGCAGGCACGAGGCCAAGAGGAAAGACAGAGGAAGAGGATCTTAGACTGGAAAAGGAGCTGCTTGCCGATGAAAAGGAACTGGCAGAGCACAATATGCTGGTAGATCTTGGAAGAAATGATATTGGAAAGATCAGCAGGTTCGGATCCGTTGAAGTAGAGAAGTATCACTGTATTGAAAGATATTCCCACGTTATGCACATCGGATCAACGGTACGGGGAGAGATCAGGGATGACTGCGATGCCCTGTCAGCGATCGATTCCATTCTTCCGGCGGGAACACTTTCCGGGGCGCCGAAGCTTCGGGCATGCCAGCTCATCAATGATCTGGAAAACAATAAAAGAGGAATCTATGGAGGAGCCATTGGTTATATAGATTTCACCGGCAATCTGGATACCTGTATCGCTATCCGGATCGCCTACAAGAAAAATAATAAGGTATTTATCCGGAGCGGAGCCGGCATTGTAGCCGATTCTGTTCCGGAAAAGGAATATCAGGAATGTCTGAATAAGGCAGCGGCCGTAGTAAGGGCACTGGAGCTGGCAAAGGAGGTAACGGAATGATCCTTTTAATTGATAATTATGACAGCTTTTCCTATAACCTGTTTCAGCTCGTGGGATCCATTGATCCGGATATCCGGGTGATCCGGAATGATGTATCCACACCGGGAGAGATCCGTAGGTTGAAGCCCTCCTCCATCATCATTTCACCGGGACCGGGAAGGCCGGAGGATGCAGGGATCTGTATTGATGTGGTAAAGGAATTGGCTGGGGAGATCCCGATCCTTGGAGTGTGCCTTGGACACCAGGCGATCTGCAAGGCATTTGGAGCTACAGTTTCCTATGCAAAAGAGCTGATGCACGGAAAGCAGTCACTGGCAGAGCTGGATCTCACATCCCCTGTTTTTAAGGGGCTTTATGAGAAGATCCCGGTAGCCAGATATCATTCTCTGGCAGCGGTCAGAGATACGATTCCGGACTGCCTTAAGGTGATCGCAGAAACAGAGGATGGCGAAGTCATGGCGGTCCAGCATAGGGAAAAGGCTGTGTACGGACTGCAGTTTCATCCGGAATCAATCCTGACGCCGGATGGCAGAGTGATTCTTCAGAACTTTTTAAACCTTCAGAAATAAAAATACAGGAAAGAGAAAGGGCGAAAAACATGATTAAAGAAGCGATTATCAAAATTGTTGACAAACAGGATCTGACTTATGACGAAGCCTATGCAGTTATGAACGAGGTCATGAGCGGAGAGACTTCCCCCACACAGAATGCTGCTTTTCTGGCAGCACTTTCTACCAAGAGTACCAAGGCAGAGACGATCGATGAGATCGCAGGCTGTGCAGCAGCTATGAGAGAGCATGCGTTAAAGGTTGAGCACGATATGGATGTGCTGGAGATCGTAGGAACCGGTGGTGATAATGCACACAGCTTCAATATTTCCACAACCTCTGCCCTTGTGATCGCAGCAGGCGGCGTGAAGGTTGCCAAGCACGGAAACCGTGCAGCTTCCTCCCTCTGCGGAACAGCAGACTGCCTGGAAGCACTGGGTGTAAATATTGACCAGACTCCGGAGAAATGTGTGGAGCTTCTTAAGAAGGTGGGTATCTGCTTCTTCTTTGCACAGAAGTACCACACTTCCATGAAGTATGTTGGTGCAATCCGTAAGGAGCTTGGAATCCGTACCGTATTCAATATCCTTGGCCCCCTGACCAACCCGGCAACTCCCAATATGCAGCTTCTTGGTGTTTATGATGAGTCACTGGTGGAGCCTCTTGCCAGAGTACTGACAAGCCTTGGTGTAAAGAGAGGCATGGTAGTATATGGAACCGACAGGCTGGATGAGATTTCTGCAAGCTCCCCTACTCTGATCTGCGAGTTTAAGGACGGAGAATACCAGACTTATACCATTACACCTGAAGAATTTGGCATGAAAACATGCAAAAAGGATGATCTGCTTGGCGGCACACCGGCAGAAAATGCAGAGATCACACGTGCGATCCTGAAGGGTGAGGACAAAGGACCAAGGAGAAATGCAGTTCTTTTAAATGCTGGTGCAGCCCTTTATATTGGCGACAGGGCAGAGAGCTTTGCAGATGGCATCCGGCTTGCCGGAGAACTGATCGACAGCGGCAAAGCACTGGAAACACTGGAAGCATTTATTAAGGAGAGCAATTCATGACATCCATTTTACATACCATTGCAGAGCATGCAAAGGTGCGGGTAGAGGAAGCCAAAAAGCAAAAGCCGCTTTCTGAGGTAAAGAAGGAGGCACTGGCTATGAAGCCTCTTTCCGGATTCCCTTTTGAAAAAGCACTGGCAGAAGGCGATATCAGTTTTATCTGTGAATGTAAGAAGGCATCCCCGTCGAAAGGACTGATCGCAGAAGATTTTCCCTATGTGGAGATCGCAAGAGAATACGAGAGAGCAGGTGCATCCTGTATTTCCGTACTGACTGAGCCAAAGTGGTTTCTTGGCAGTGACCGGTACCTGCAAGAGATCACAGAAGCGGTATCCATTCCCTGTATCCGGAAGGATTTTACCGTAGATGAATATATGATCTACGAGGCAAGACTTCTTGGTGCATCCGCAGTGCTTCTGATCTGTGCACTTCTTTCTGAGGAAACGATCCGGGAGTACATCAGGATCTGTGACAGCCTTGGTCTGTCAGCACTGGTGGAAGCCCATGATGAAGAGGAAATAGCCATGGCGCTCCGGGCAGGAGCCAGGATCATTGGTGTAAACAACAGAAATCTGAAGGATTTCACTGTAGATGTCCACAATTCCGAAAGACTTCGCAGTCTGGTTCCCCCCTCTGTTCTTTTCGTAGCAGAGAGCGGGATCAAAACAGCCGAAGATATCGAGGTACTGCGGAAAGCCGGTGTAAATGGTGTACTGATCGGAGAAACGCTGATGCGTTCCCCGGATAAAAAAGCCATGCTTGATACGCTGAAAGGAATCCGGTCATGACAAAGATTAAAATATGCGGTCTTCGAAGAGAACAGGATATCCGCTATGCCAATGAGCTGATGCCGGATTATATCGGATTTGTTTTCCTGAAAGGAAAAATGCGGTATGTCACCTTTCAGGAAGCGGCACACCTTCGAAGCCTTCTGGATCCGGCAATCCCGGCGGTTGGAGTGTTTGTCAACGAACCGGTGGAAAATGTGATCCGGCTGCTTCAGGCGGGGACGATCCAGATCGCACAGCTTCACGGGCAGGAAGACGAAGTCTATGTTGAAGAACTGAGAAGAGCCTGTGATCACTGCATTATCCGGGCATTTGCAGTCAGAAGCAGTGAGGATATCCACAGAGCCTTTGATTTTCCGGCAGATTATCCCCTGCTCGACAATGGGAAAGGCACCGGGGAAACCTTTGACTGGTCACTTTTTCAGGAGCAGGAGAAACCGTTTTTCCTGGCAGGCGGGCTTTCACCTGAGAATGTAAAAGAAGCAATAGAACGTTTTCATCCCTATGCTGTAGATGTCAGCTCCGGCGTGGAAACAGATGGATATAAAGATTATGAGAAAATGAAGGCATTTATGGATGCCGTGAGGAGGTAACAGATGTCAAAATCAAGAGGACGCTTTGGCGTACATGGTGGTCAGTATATTCCGGAAACACTGATGAATGCCGTGATCGAGCTGGAAGAAGCGTATAACCATTATAAGGATGATCCGGAATTTAACAGAGAGCTGACTGCTCTTTTCAATGATTATGCAGGCCGTCCCAGCCGTCTTTACTATGCAGAAAAGATGACAAAGGATCTGGGTGGTGCCAAAATTTATCTGAAAAGAGAGGATCTGAACCATACCGGTTCCCATAAGATCAATAATGTACTTGGTCAGGCTCTGCTGGCGAAAAAAATGGGCAAAACAAGACTGATCGCTGAAACAGGTGCCGGTCAGCATGGTGTTGCCACAGCTACGGCAGCAGCGCTGCTTGGCATGGAGTGTGTGGTTTTCATGGGTGAAGAGGATACGAAGCGTCAGGTACTGAACGTATATCGTATGCGTCTCCTTGGTGCGGAAGTGATTCCGGTAAAGACCGGTACAGCGACACTGAAGGATGCTGTTTCCGAGGCTATGAGAGAGTGGACCAGCAGGATTGATGATACCCATTACTGCCTTGGTTCTGTTATGGGACCGCACCCTTTTCCAACCATGGTCAGGGACTTCCAGTCTGTGATCTCCAAAGAGATCAAGCAGCAGATCATGGAAAAGGAAGGACGGCTTCCGGATGTTGTGCTTGCCTGTGTGGGAGGCGGAAGCAACTCCATCGGTACCTTTTATCACTTCATTGAAGATAAAAATGTAGAACTGATCGGCTGTGAGGCTGCCGGAAGAGGAATTGATACCTTCGAGACAGCAGCAACCATTAATACCGGACGGCTTGGTATTTTCCATGGCATGAAATCCTATTTCTGCCAGGATAAATATGGACAGATCGCCCCGGTTTATTCTATTTCAGCAGGACTTGATTATCCCGGGATCGGGCCGGAGCATGCATGGCTCCATGATACCGGCAGGGCAAGCTACGTGCCGGTAACAGATGATGAAGCAGTAAACGCTTTTGAATATCTGTCACGTACTGAGGGCATTATCCCTGCAATCGAAAGTGCCCATGCAGTGGCTCATGCCATGAAGATCGCAGGAAGCTATGATAAGGATAAAATTATGGTAATTACCATTTCCGGCCGTGGTGACAAGGACTGTGCAGCCATCGCCCGTTACAGAGGGGAGGATATCAATGAGTAAGATCAAAGAAGCATTTGCAAAAGGCAAAGCATTTATTCCATTTATCACCTGTGGAGATCCGGATCTGGAAACCACTAAGGCTGTTGTAAAGAGTATGGCGGCAAATGGTGCTGATCTGATCGAACTTGGTATTCCTTTTTCTGATCCTACTGCAGAAGGTCCTGTCATTCAGGGAGCAAACTTAAGGGCACTGACTGGTGGCGTGACAACAGACAAAATTTTTGACATGGTGCGGGAGCTGAGAAAAGAGCTCACCCTTCCCATGGTGTTTATGACCTATGCCAATGTAGTATTTTCCTACGATGCAGATAAATTCATTTCTACCTGTGCAGAGATCGGGATCGATGGCCTGATCCTTCCGGATCTTCCCTATGAGGAAAAGGAAGAGTTTTCAGATATCTGTAATAAATATGGTGTGGATCTGATCTCTCTGATCGCACCTACCTCAGAAAACCGTGTGGCTATGATTGCCAGAGAGGCGGAAGGGTTTATCTATATCGTATCCAGTCTTGGTGTGACCGGTGTGCGGAGCGAGATCCGTACAGATATTTCTTCCCTTGTGAAGCTGGTAAGAGAAAATTCTTCCGTACCATGTGCTGTAGGCTTTGGTATTTCCACTCCGGAGCAGGCGGCAAAGATGGCCGATATTTCTGATGGTGCGATCGTAGGCTCTGCAATCGTGAAGCTGATCGCCCAGTACGGGAACTGTCTCTTATACACATCTCCGAGCCCACGAGACCCTAAGACATCTCG
>ENA-OZGX01001004-OZGX01001004.1-human-gut-metagenome-genome-assembly--contig:-NODE-1004-length-11805-cov-16.095915_pt1 | contig 11805 bp, 9 predicted proteins | sample MGYA00244040_ERZ653674 | MGnify/ENA primary metagenome ERZ653674 (study PRJEB26926, sample SAMN06165232) | human gut metagenome | biome: ENVO:00009003; feature: ENVO:2100002; material: ENVO:00002003... | reverse complement strand
GTAAGGGGTCGAGGGGCATAATGCCCCTCGCGGGGTGCAGGGGCAGCGCCCCTGCCCAGGGTCAAGGGGCAGCGCCCCTGCCGTCACTTCACGCCGAGAGCGCGGAGGGTGGCGGGGGAAGGGTGATAGTCGAGGGGCTTGTCCTCTTCGCCGTGGTAATCGCTGCCGCCGGTGCGGATGAGACCGTAGCGGTCGGCGACGGCGGAGATGGCGTCGGTGTCCTCTTTGGAATGTGTGGGATAATAAGTCTCTATGCCTTTGAGCCCGAAAGGCTTCAACCCCTCGACGAGCAGGCGGAGAGTCTTTTGCTGCAAATACTTCTTGGGATGCGCAAGGACGGGCAGCCCGCCGAACGCGGAGATGAGTTTCACCGCCTCGAGGGGGGAGGTGCGGCGGGTGTCGGAGTAGGCTTTTCCGCCGGGACCGAGGAAACGGTTGAAAGCGTCCTGAACGTCCTTGGCATACCCCTTCTCCACCATGAGGCGAGCGATGTTCATGCGCCCGAGCCCGTCCGCGGCAAAGTCTATGCCGAGCTCAACGCCGAGGGCGGAGAGCTTTGCCCCCACCTCTATGTTGCGCGTGCGCCGCATCTCTTTGACTTTGGCGATCTCCTCACGGAATACGGGGTTTTTATAGTCGATATTGTAGCCTAAAACGTGGATCTCGCTGTTTGAATGCGCGGAGATCTCGATGCCGGGGACGAAGCGCACACCCAGATCGCGGCAGGCGGAAGCAGCCTCGTCCAGCCCCGCCACGGTGTCGTGATCGGTGACGGCGAGGAGTTCTACGCCGAGAGCGCACATATGTTCCGCCGCCGCCGCGGGCGCGAGCAGCCCGTCCGACGCGGAAGTGTGGATGTGCAGATCCGCCTTCATCATTCCTCCTCTCCCGAAGGAGCTTCTATGCTTGCCGCGGCTTCGGGGAGCTGCGGCTCGATGTCCTCGAATTTGTCCAGCTTGCGCACGATCTGCTGGTTGCGGAAGTCGATTTCATCCACGACTTTGACCACGCTTTCCGCGCGGTTCTTGACGGTGCGGATGAGGTCGGTGAACTTGCCGAAATCCTTCCTGACCTTGACCATGAGCCTCATCATTTCGCCGCTCTGCTTCTGGATCTTGAGGGTGGTGAACCCGACTTGCAGGCTGTTGAGCAGCGCCGCGATGGTGGTAGGCCCGCACACCGTCACCCTGCATTGCGACTGCAGGTCGGCGGCAAACGTGCCGTCGCGCATGATCTCGGCATACAGCCCTTCGTTGGGGACGTACATGACGGCAAAATTGGTGGTGAGCGGAGGTTTGATATACTTCGCCGCTATGCTCTTCGCCTCGCTCCTGACCCTTTCGAGCAGCTTCTTGCGCGCCATCTCCACCGCCATCTTGTCCCCCGTCTCGGAGGCGTCCACCAGGTGACCGTAGTCCTCGAGGGGGAACTTGGCGTCCACGGGGAGATAGACCTCATCGCCCGCCTGCCCCGGCATGACGATGGCGAAGTCCACAGCCTCCTGCGAACGCGAAGAGAGGCGGAACTGCACCTCGTATTGCTCCGGGCTCAGGATCTGCTCGAAGAGGCTTTGCAGAGCGACTTCTCCCCAGTTGCCTCTCTTTTTGACGTCGGAGAAGATGCGGTTGAGGTCGCCCACCTTTGCGGTGAGCTGCTGCATCTCGCCGAAACCCTTCTGCACGCTTTCCAGCCTGTCGCTGACCTGCTTGAACGCGGTCTCCACCCGCTTTTCCAGGGTCTCGGAGAGCTTCTCGTCCACGGTGGCGCGCATCCTTTCGAGCTGTTTCTCGTTGTCATCGCGCACCTCTTTCAACTGCGTCTGCATCTCGCCGCGCATACGGTCCACGTTGACGGTGAGCTCCTTGCGCACCTCGGCAAGCTGCGACTGCAGGTCCGCGCGCATTTCGACGATCCCCGTCTTGAGGTCGGACTTCAACGCCTCGAGATTCTTGGCAAGAGCGGCGTCCGTCTTCTCGGCGCTCGCCTTTTCGTCCGCGGCGAGCTGCGCCATCGCCCTGCCCAGACTTTCCGTGACGGCGTTGGTCTTCTTCTCCGCGCTTTCGAGATATTTCGCGAGCAGATCGTTCACCGCGACGGAACTCTGCCGGTTGGACTCCGCGATGCCCTTGCGCGCGTATTCTATCTCGCGGGTCAGCTCCTCGCGCAGCCTGTCGTTCTCGGCGCGGAGCGCACGGACATCCGTGCCGCCGCCCCCTTTTCTTCTCAATGCGACGACGAGCGCCGCCGCCGAACACACGGCGGCAACAGCCGCAAAAACTATCGTGATGATGGTCTCCGACATTTTCTTTCTCCTTGGGCATGATCCGTGCGGGCGCGCGGGATGCGCATCCCCCGCCGAACATATCATACTCTTTCTTATGTCCCCTTTCAGGGACGCTTTGCAGCCCTCTTTTCAAGGAAGGCGAGCGCCTTGTCTCTCTCACGCAAGACGGGGTTGAGCACCGCCTCTCGGTGGAGCGCCGCGAGCGCTTCCCCTATCTCTCTGCCCGAAAATCCCGCTCTTTCCGCGTCCAAGCCGCCCACGGGCAGGTCTTTGACCGCAAGCGGAGTGCCGTCCGCGAGCATCTCGCGCCACACCCTTTCGATGTGCAGTTCGCCGACAGCCGAGGCACGGGTGGCGAAGGCGTCCGCGCGTTTCAGCGCGATGAGATCCTCCGCAATGTCCGAGTGCTCGGCGAGGAAGAGCCTGAGTTTGCCGTCCGACATATCCCCTCTGAGGTCGACCATATGCCACCTGACGAGCTCCGCCGTACGCTCCGCCCTGCCCTTCGGCATCCCGAGCGCGAGCAGGCGACGGAGAGCGAGTTCCGCCCCCACCGTTTCATGCCCGTGCATATTGCCCTGCGCGTCGTGCGCGGGGCGCTTGCCGATGTCGTGCAGGAGCGCCGCCCATCTGACCGCGGGAGGAGACACCGCAAACGCGAGGTCGGAGTGCCTGCGCGCGTCGAAGACGTGATACTTCTTGGGCTGTTCGAGCCCGCCGAGCGCGGCAAGCTCCGGGATGAGCAGCTCCGTGAGACCGAGCGCGTCCATGAGCGCGAGCCCCCTGACGTGCCCGTCCGCGTTGCCGAGCGCGGGATAAGCGGTGTCCGCGGTGACGATCCTGTCAAGCTCCGCAAAGACGCGCTCCTTTGCGATGTCGAGCACGAGACGCGCGTTGCGCTTTGCGGACGCGAAGGTCTCCTCCTCCGCAAGAAAGCCGAGTTCCGCCGAAAAGCGCACCAGCCTGAGCACCCTGTGCCCGTCTTCGGCGAACACCTTGTCGGGCTCCCGCACTGCGCGGAGCACCTTTCTTTTGATGTCTTCCGCACCGCCGAAGAAGTCCGTGAAAGTCTCCGTCAGCGGGTCGAAGTAGACGGCGTTTGCGGTGAAGTCCCGCCTCGCCGCGTCCTCACGCATATCCTCGGTGAAAGTGACGCTCTCCGGACGGTGCGCGCCGCTGCCCGCGGGATAGCTGTCCGTACGGAACGCGGTGTATTCCGCGGAAAATCCGTCCGCGTATATCCTTGCCGTGCCGAGGCGCATGCTTTTGGCGCTTACGGCAAAACGGGTGTTTGAAAGCAGCTTTTTGACATCTTCAAGCGTCAGTTTGGAGCAAATGTCGATGTCGTGCGGCGGCACGCCGAGCAGCAGCGAGCGGCTGAAACCTCCCACCGCATAGAGGGTCGCAAAGGAGCGGAAGAGCTCCGCGAGCTCTTTGAGCGCCGCTCTTTCAGCCCCCATACACCTCGGGTGCAAGCACGCACACGTCGGGCAGATTGCGGAACTTTTCGGCATAATCCAGCCCGAACCCCACCACATATTCGTTGGGGATCTCGAAGCCGATGTAGTCGCCCTTGAGCTCCACCTTGCGGCGGGAGGGCTTGTCGAGGAGCGCGCACAGTTTCACGGACGCGGGACCGCGCGCTTCCAGCAATTTTTTGAGATAGACGAGGGTGACGCCGGTGTCGATGATGTCCTCCACGATGAGCAGGTGTTTGCCCGCCACGGGGGAGGAGAAGTCCTTGAGCATTTTCACCTCGCCGGAGCTGCTCGCCCCCGAGCCGTAGCTGGACACCGCGATGAAGTCCACCTCAACGTCCCCCGTCAGCTCGCGGAACAGGTCTGCGAAAAAGATGGTCGCGCCGCGCAGAATGCACACCACGAGAAGGGACTTGCCCGCGTAATCGCGGTTGATTTCGGCTGCCAGCTCTTTCACTCTCTTTGCGATCTCCTCGCGTGAAACGAGGACCTTTGCGATCTCTTTACCGTACATTTTTATCCTCTGTTATTTTGATCGTATTTTTTGTCCGTTCGGTGACCTTCACCCTCTCGGAGATCTCCACCCCCGCGGCGAACAGGATGTCGCTGCCCGCGGCGCAGACCGTGATGCCGTCCCGCGCCCTCAAAGGCACCTTCCTGTCCGTGAGAAAGTCACCCAAACTCTTTGTCCCGCCGCCGAACTTGGTGATGCGGTCTCCCTCGCGGCGCTTACGCAGCACCGCCCCCTCAGGGATGGCGTCGAGGTCGGCATAGAGCGCGCCGCTCTCCCTCTCCGTCCCCGCGGGCACGCGCACTACACGCACCCCCATTGCGGCGATCTCCCCCGCTGCGGGGAAGGATATCTCGCGCCCGTCCTTCTCCGTCCGACCGCGGGTGAAGACCACGCCGTCTCCGTCCAGGTGCGCTTCTATCCCGTGGGAGAGTTGTATGCGGCTGCCGTTTTCCGCACTAGCGAGCCCGAGAACGGCGTCGTAATGCTTCTCTTCGATGTCCTGCTCCACCCCGAGCGCGTTGCAGGCGCGGAGGATGCACCTCTTTGCAAGGACGGGCTCTCGGAATGCCGCAAGCGGCACACGAGCCTCACCCTCTTTCACCTCGGGAAAGGGTGCGCACGCCTCGATGAAGGCGTCCGCCTCCGCCGCGCTCTCCCGCAGCCGCCCGAACGCCGCGTTGAGAGAGGGGAACCTCTCTTTGAGTCGCGCAAGTTCGCCACGCAGGAAGTTGCGGGTGTAGCCCTCGTCAAGGTTGGTCTCGTCCTCGCAGTAAGGCAAGCCCCTTTCCGCGACATAAGCGTCTATCTCGCTGCGCGGGACGGAAAGCAGAGGGCGCAGATATCCCCCCGCCGACTCCGACATCCCTTTGAGCCCCCTCACGCCCGTCCCTCTGAGGATGCGCATGAGTATGGTCTCCGTCTGATCGTCCGCATGATGAGCAAGCAGCACGAAGCCGCACGCCCCGGAGTCGATGAGAGAGCGGAACACTCCGTAGCGGAGTTCCCTCGCCGCCTGTTCCAGCGTGAGTCCCCTTTCGCGAGCATGCGCGGGCGCGTCCACGCGATATACCCTGCACTCCACGCCCCGCTCGGAGGCAAACTCCTCCGCAAACTTCATGTCCGCGACCGAGCTCTCACCTCTGATTCCGTGCTCGACATGTACGGCAAAAAAGTCCGCCCCCGCGCCCTTCAACAGATCGAACAGCACAACGGAGTCCCGTCCGCCCGAAAACGCAAGCGCAAACCGCGCCCCCGCCGGCAGCCGCAACCGAAACTCTTCTCCCGTCACAGTCTTCATACAAAGCTATTATAAAACAAAAACTCTTTTTTGGCAATGAGTGTTCTCAGGAGGATGTGGGGGTATTATACCCCCACACCCCCGCACTATTGCCCTGTTTCTTTCCCATGCACTCGTTTTGTCAAGGGATTGCGCCGAAAAATTTCGCGGGCAACACCCGCTAAAATTTTCGCGCCCTTGACAACGACGGAAAACAATATAATAAACACACGCGCGGAGCGGTCTCCCGCTCCGCGCCTCAATTGTTTCATAACCCGCCGAAACTATACTCTCTCGGATTTTTCGTCGTGCTCCAGCACACTCTATCAAGCTGTTCGTCCGAGGGTTATCTTGATTTCCCCCTCCAACCCGGGGACCCCACAAAATGCATGCATTTTGCGGGGAGCCCCATTCGGGCTTTCCTCCCCCGTGACGTCACAGCACGTGCTCGCCTGCGCGGCGGCGTGAACTTCGCCGCTAATCTGTCGCACGGCTGCTCCTTTTCCCCTTCCGAATATACATTCGGCGGGGACCCCTTGGAGAGTGCAGTCCTCGCATCATGCGGGACTGACTTTGCATCTCTACAAAAGTTTTTAATATCGCACTGACATAACCAAGCGGAGAACTGCACTTGCTGAAAACCCGGCACGGGCGGAGGAATTCGGCGCTCGCAAATTAAAGCCCGTGTCTATTTAGATTTACGGCGTTGCTCGGCACTCACTTAGCGCGCCGCGGCGTTCAAGAGGCGGTTGCACCGCCTGTGAACGCTTGGGTGAGCGGCGCGTGAGACCATCTCCGAAAGAGAGAACGTCGTGCACAAAGACGCTCCGAATGAGTGCGCGTTGGTGAGCGGCTCCACTCCGAAAAAGATAACATCGTGTCTAAGGGTGCCACGCTCGGAGTTTTCGTTAGACCGTCTTCGAAAAAGAACCGTCGTGTTCTGGCACACTTTGCATAAGTATTCGGCGTATCAAGCAACACTCGCTCAAACGCTAATTTACTAAACGCCGCCCTCCTAAACAGGAACGGGTAAGACCGCACTCGCCTCACTTCACTAAACGCCGCCATTTAGATGCAGAACGCGAAAGCGCCCCTTCTTTCGGCGAGGCGCGTACTAAATCGTACGTAACGAGCCGAAAAAGGGGCGCTGACAAAGTTGTGCGCTAAATGGCGGCGTTTAGTTCAGTTCGGCGAAATATTTGATGGTGCGCACCATCTGCGAGGTGTAGCTGTTCTCGTTGTCGTACCAGCTCACGACCTGGACCTGAGTGCAATCGAGGTCGGGCATGTATTTGACCATGGTCTGGGTGGCATCGAAGAGGGAGCCGTAGGTCATGCCGATGATGTCGCTGGACACGATCTGATCCTCATTGTAGCCGTAGGACTCGTTGGCGGCAGCCTTCATTGCGGCGTTGATCGCCTCGACGGTGACGTTGCCTTTGCAGGTGGCGACGAGGATGGTGGTGGAACCGGCGGGCACGGGAACGCGCTGCGCGGAGCCGATGAGTTTGCCGTTGAGCTCGGGGATGACGAGGCCGATCGCCTTCGCCGCGCCGGTGCTGTTGGGGACGATGTTGATCGCCGCCGCACGCGCACGACGCAGGTCACCCTTGCGGTGAGGACCGTCGAGGACCATCTGGTCGCCGGTGTAGGCGTGGATGGTGCTCATGATACCGCTCTCGATGGGGGCGAGCTTGTTGAGGGCAGCCGCCATGGGGGCGAGGCAGTTGGTGGTGCAGGAAGCCGCGGAAATGATGGTGTCCTCTTTGGTCAGAGTCTTTTCGTTGACGCCGTAGACGATGGTGGGCAGGTCATTGCCGGCGGGAGCGGAGATGACGACCTTCTTCGCGCCTGCGTCGATGTGAGCCTGAGCCTTCGCCTTGGAGGTGTAGAAACCGGTGCATTCGAGGACGACGTCCACGCCGATCTCCTTCCAGGGAAGATCCGCCGCGTTCTTCTCGGCATAGATCTTGATCTCCTTGCCGTCGACGACGATGGCACCGTCCTTGGCTTCCACCTTGTCGGCGAGAGCATATCTGCCCTGCGCGCTGTCGAACTTGAGCAGGTGAGCGAGCATCTTAGCGTCGGTGAGGTCGTTGATGGCGACGATCTCGTAGCCCTTTGCCGCAAACATCTGACGGAAAGCCAGACGGCCGATCCTTCCGAAACCGTTGATCGCAACTCTAACATTCTTTGCCATAATTATGAGTCCTCCGAAGGGTTTATTTCAATGGTGTACAAAGTGAACCATTCATTTGTACTTGCTATATTTTACATAACTCGCAGAAAAAACACAAGCGTTTTTAATTACAAATTTATATACACACACGCGCGTCGCGCGCGGGCGCGGGATACTTTCCCCTGCCGCCGCGAAGGATTTCTTACACGCGCGCGCGTAAAAACACGAAAAAAAGTTGCATATTCTCCGCGGGAATGATAAAATATTGTTCACAAAGAAACGGTTTTCCGGAGGGCTAACAACAATGAATGCACTTTACAAACTGTATTGCAGATGTTTTCAAAAGGTGATGTACGTCGCCATGTTCTTCCTGCCCTGGCGCGTCCCGGAGCAGATCTCCGGCGAGGGCAGCCTCGCAAAACTCCCCGCCTTTGCGAAAAAGAAGGGCTGGAAGAGCGCGCTGCTCGTCACCGACCAAGGGCTCATGAGCCTCGGCATGGCGCAGCCCATCATCGACGGCTTCAAGGCGGAAGGGCTGAACATCACCGTCTATGACAAGGTCATTCCCAACCCCACCATCACCAACATCGAAGAGGGTCTCAAGCTCTACAACGACAACAAGTGCGACGTCATCATCGCTCTCGGCGGCGGCTCTCCCATGGACTGCGCAAAGGGCATCGGCGCACGCGTCGCCCGTCCCGGCAAACCCATCCCCAAGATGAAAGGCATCCTGCGCGTCATGAAGAAACTCCCCCCGCTGGTCGCCATCCCCACCACTTCCGGTACGGGCAGCGAAGCCACTCTCGCGGCAGTCATCTCCAACCCCGACACGCATGAGAAATACCCCATCAACGACCCCGTCCTCATCCCCCATTACGCGGTGATGGACCCCCTGCTCACGGTGGGGCTCCCCAAGCACATCACTTCCACCACCGGTATGGACGCGCTCACCCACGCGGTGGAAGCGTACATCGGCGGCGAGAACACTTCCAACACCAAAAAATACGCCATCGAAGCGACTCAGCTCATCTTCAAATATCTCAAACGCGCCTATGACGACGGTCAGGACAAGGAAGCGCGCAACCAGATGCAGAAGGCGTCCCTGCTCGCCGGCATGGCGTTCACAAGGGCGTACGTCGGCTATGTCCACGCGGTGGCGCACTCCCTCGGCGGCTTCTACGGCGTGCCTCACGGGCTTGCCAACGCCGTCATCCTGCCCCACGTCCTCGACGCGTACGGCGCGAGTGCCTATAAGAAACTCGCTCAGCTCGCGGATGCCGTCGGCATCAAGGGCGACAGCGACGAGGCGAAAGCCAAAGCCTTCATCCAAGCCGTCAAGGATATGAACGCCTCCATGGACATCCCCACCAAGATCCAGGGCAAATGGACCATCAAGGAAGAGGACATCCCCACCATGGTGGAACGCGCCGCAAAGGAAGCCAACCCCCTCTACCCCGTGCCCGTCATCTGGGGGAAGGAAGAGCTGACCAAGATATATCACGAGATAATGTGACAATCGTCACCCATCAAAAAGCCCTCCGTCTTCGGAGGGCTTTTTTTTGTCGTATCATTCCCGCTCGGCACCGTTCATTTCAGGTTCTCGGGGTTGAGGGCGGAAAGCTCAGGGAGGACGAAGCGTCCGTCCTTTCTCACCAGCACGCCGTCGAGATAGATCTCGCCGCCGCCGTAGGCAGGAGTATGCACTTGAACGAGGTCCCAATGCACCGCGCTGACGTTGCCGTTGGGGGCGTCGTCGTAGCACGCGCCCGGGGTGAAGTGGATGGAGCCCGAGATCTTCTCGTCAAAGAGGATGTCCCCTATCGCGCGGTCGATGTAAGGATTCAGCCCGAAGGAGAACTCGCCCACATATCTCGCGCCCTCGTCGGTGTCGAAGATGGCGTTGGCTTTCTCGGTGTTGTTGGCGGTCGCCTTGACGATCTTGCCGTCCTTGAAAGTGAGCGTCACGTTCTCGAACTTGAAGCCGTTCTCGATGGAGGGCACGTTGTAGGCTATGGTGCCGTTGACGCTGTCGCGCACGGGAGCGGTGTAGACCTCGCCGTCCGGGATGTTGCAATGCCCGCTGCATTTCACCGCTCCGACGCCATTGATGGAGAAGGAAAGATCGGTGTCTTTCGCCACAATGCGGACTTTATCCGTCTTATTCATCAGATCAACCAGCGCATCCATCGCTTTGTCCATCTTGCGGTAGTCCAGGCAGCACACGTCGAAGAAGTAGTCCTCAAAGGCTTCCGTGCTCATCCCCGCGAGCTGGCTCATGCCTTCCGTCGGATAGCGCAGGATGACCCAGCGCGTCTTTTTGACGCGGATGTTGTGGTGCACCTTCTGGGCATACAGCTTGTCATAAGCCTGCATCCTGTCCTCGGGGACGTCGCTGAGCTCGTAGCCGTTGTTGCCGCCGCGCACGCCGATGTAGCAATCCATCTTGTCCATGAAAGCGGCGTCGCGCTCCGCCCAAACGGCGAGCATCTCGTCGGACGCGCCCTTCAGAAGTTCGCGTTTCACCTTGCTCTCCGAGGTGAACACAAATGGCATCCCGCCCGCCGCGTACACCGCCTTGACAAGGAGAGACGTGAACTCCGCGTCCGCGCCCGAGACGTCGATCCAGACCTTGTCGCCGCTCTTCACGCCGCAGGAATAGTTGACCAAATTGTCCGCAAGAGTCTTTTGCCTTGCATCATGTATCATATCTCATTGCCTCCTGCTTATATCATTCCCTTTTTCGGCAAAAAAGAGCGCGTGGCGCGCTCTTTTTTGTTGATTGCGGAAAGTTTTACGCTTTGCCGTTGCAGCCGAGCACGTCCACGATCTTGTGGCGGACGACTTTGCGCACCGCGTCTCTCGCGGGCCCGAGATACTGACGGGGGTCGAAGTGAGAGGGGTTGAGCGCGAAGTGCTCACGGATGGTCGCGGTGACCGCAAGGCGCAGGTCGGAGTCGATGTTGATCTTGCACACCGCCATGGTCGCGGCTTTTCTCAGCATCTCCTCGGGGACGCCCTGTGCACCGGGCATATTGCCGCCGTACTGGTTGATGAGCTTCACATATTCCTGCGGGACGCTGCTCGCGCCGTGCAGAACGATGGGGAACCCGGGCAGACGCTTGCCGACCTCTTCGAGGATGTCGAAACGCAGCTTGGGCTGACCCTTGAACTTGAACGCGCCGTGAGAGGTGCCGATGGCGATGGCGAGAGAATCCACGCCCGTCTTCTCCACAAACTCCTGCACCTGATCGGGATCGGTGTAGCTGGCGTCCTTGGCGTCCACTTTGACGTCGTCCTCAACGCCCGCGAGCTTGCCGAGCTCCGCCTCGACGACCACGCCGTGATCGTGTGCGTATTCGACGACCTGCTTGGTGATGCTAATGTTTTCGGCAAAAGGATGCGCGCTCGCGTCGATCATGACGGAGGTGAAACCGCTGTCGACGCAGTCCTTGCAAAGCGCAAAGCTGTCGCCGTGATCGAGATGCAACGCAATGGGCAGACCGCTGGTCTCCACCGCCGCTTCCACCATCTTCTTGAGATAAACGGTGTTGGCGTACTTTCTCGCGCCTGCGGAAACCTGCAGGATGAGAGGAGCATTCTCTTCCGTCGCCGCTTCAACGATGCCCTGAATGATCTCCATGTTGTTGACGTTGAAAGCGCCGATGGCGTAACCGCCGTCGTAAGCCTTCTTGAACATCTCGGTTGTAGTTACCAATGGCATTTGGTTATCCTCCGAATAGTGATTGTATCTATTATACAACCGTTCTTTGCAAAATACAACCTTTTTTCTTCGCGGGGGAATTATTCCCGCGAGGGGATCATCCCCTCGCGCTCCCGTGCTTTATAAAGTCTGGGCGGGCGCTCCCCGAGCACGCCGAACACCATTTCGGAGACGGTCTAACGAAAACTCCGAGCGTGCCGTCCTTAGACACGACGTTATCTCATTCGGAGTGGAGCCGCTCACAAACGCACACTCATTCGGAGCGTCTTTGAACACGATGTTACTCTTTCGGAGACGGATTACGCGCCGCTCAGCCAAACTTGCACCGTGGGCGAATTTTCGCCCACGCTTGC